>JAAUYH010067790.1_pt1 | contig 10817 bp, 4 predicted proteins | sample 7278061 | NCBI WGS metagenome assembly JAAUYH01 (sample SAMN14350203, study PRJNA611818) | marine sediment metagenome | isolation source: surface marine sediment (0.6m) | place: French Polynesia: Moorea | collected 2018-08 | reverse complement strand
GTTCTCAACCCCATCAATTAATCAAAGTAGAAACTTTCATTACATACAAAAAACCTCCTGCACCATTTACTACATCTTCACTTCAGCAAGCAGCAGGAGCTAGAATTAAGTTGAGTCCTGAAAAAACGATGCAGATAGCCCAACATCTATTTGAGTCAGGATTAATAACTTACCACAGGACTGATTCAACTAATTTGAGCGAAGATTTTGTCACGGCAGCAAGGAAGTATTTACAAGATAAAGACCCTGCTAATTTACCTTCAACAGTACCAAAATTCAAAACCAAGAAAAACGCCCAAGAAGCCCACGAAGCAATTAGACCAACGGATTTAACTAAACCCTCAAAAGTTCTGAAGCAAGAATTAGACCCTAATAACTTTGCATTGTATGAATTAATTTGGCGACGAGCAATGGCAAGCCAGTGTAAGAGAGCGCAGATTGATAAGACTCGCCTTTCCTCAAAGTCTGGCGATGTATTCTGGTTAGCTAGAGGACAAGTGTTAAAGTTCGCGGGATATAGTCGTTACTGGAAAGACTTTGGTGGGGATTCGGAATTACCAAAAGTCAATGAAGGCTTACGCTTGAGCCTATCTCAAGCTGATAAGACAAGAAAAATGACTCAGCCACCACCACGTTATTCAGAGGCTAAGTTAGTGCAGGTGATGGAGAGACAAGGAATAGGCAGACCAAGTACCTATAGCTCGACAGTTAAAACCCTCAAAGAACGTGATTACGTCAAAATAGTTAAAGGAAAACTAACAGCGACAGAATTGGGTCTATCCGTGGATCAATTCCAATCGGGTACTTTTCCTAAGTTGATAGACAGTCAGTTTACGGCGGAGATGGAAAATCAATTAGACGCGATCGCTCTGGGCAGACAAGATTGGCAAAAGTATTTGACTGGGTGGAATCGGGATTATTTTGCTGATGCGGTAAAGAAAGCAAGATTAAAAGCTGGTATTGAATCTGCTGCACCACAAGGGAAACAATATGCAACAGGAACAAGAGAAAAATCTCGACAAAAATGTCCCCAATGTGGGAAGCAGATGGACAAAATTCCCTCAAAATCCAAGAAATTATCTAGACCCTATTTTCTAAAATGTACTCCGTGCGACATGGTCTTATTCTACAATCAAAGCCAAAAAACTTGGGATAAACCATCTCAAAAAAGAGAACAGACTATTCCCAAAGTAACTGAATATATTTGTCCGGTATGTAATTCTTTCCTAGAAGAAAAAACTTATCAGAAAAATGGTCAAACTAAGAAAATGTTAGTTTGCTCAACTCAACAACATAAAGATGTGGTCTTCTTCCAATCAAGGGGAAAATGGTGGAGTCCAGTTTTCGGAGAACTTTGAGATTGAGCGTGGATTACTTAAAGTAAAATCTCGCTCATGTAGTCTTTTTGTTATAGAGTTAGGGATAATAGTAAACATTGAGTGTCAGTCTTCAGATAACTACTTTCTCATGAAAGAAAATTGGGTCAAAATTGAAGAGTTCTTTCGCTCTGAAGGAATTGAGCTTGAATCAAAAGGTGACTATTATTTATGTCTGATTGAAGGCAGATATTTTTATTATTCACCAAATACTGGCAAGTGGAGGATGAAAGGTAAAAGACCTTGGCTATGTAGTAGTTCTCCAGAGAAATTCATCGCGATGGCTAAAGTTTATGTACCGCCAGGAGCTTTGTATGATGTCAGCAAAATTAATCAACAGAAGAGGAGAACTAAACAAAACCGAAAGAGCCAAAAAACGTTGAATTCATATTCAACTAATTCAAATTATGCTCCTAATTCCAGCTTGACTCAACAGAAAATCGAGTCAAATTCTGGGTTTTATGAACCAAAAATTAAGACTCAAACGATAGAAGTACCATTATCTATAGCCAAAGAAGTTCAACTTTTTGCCAATCTATTACTGACAGGAGAAATAGATTCAGTATCAGAACTGTTTAAAAAAGCAGGACTCAGTCAGAATCATAACTTAGAAGCATTATGGAAAAAAGTTATAGATGAGGTCTCGCCACCCATTGTGAAGCCGATATTGCATCAAAAAACTCAGCTTTTAAGTTTTAACGGTACAGAGGCAATTATTGAATTGAATGCGCCTCCACTAATCCCAATATTACAAAGTAAAATTCCCAACGTTGAAGCTGCATTTTTAATAGTGCTAGGAACTTCTGTCAAAGTGAAGTTAGTGGTAAATGAGGTAACTGCTGAACCAACAGCACCAGCAACTCCTGTGTTGTTGAGACGGATGACCAGTGCAGTAGAAAAGTCTGCCAATGTTCTCTCAGCAAGTAAAAGAAAGGAAAATTACCAACTAACACCAGATCAGCAACAAGCATTATCCCAACTGAAACAGTTTACTGATGGGTCAGATAAATTCTTTAGGTTGACTGGTTATGCTGGCACAGGAAAATCTTTTCTGATTACTCACTATATACGGTGGTTAATGGAAGAGGAAATTAATTTTGTGGCAGCAACTCCTACCAATAAAGCTGCTAAAAACCTAAAGAATCTAGCTTCAAAAGAAGGTTTAGAAGTAGAAGTACTCACTGTAGCTCAACTCTTAGGACAACAACCCCAACTAGATGAAGATACAGGAAAAGAACTATTTATCACCAAAGGAAATTTAGATTGGTCTGGCTATGGAGTAATTATCATTGACGAATTTTCGATGGTAAATCGTAGCGACTTTCAAGATATTGTCCATGAGATAAATTCGTCCTGTATCGCAAAAGTGGTGTTTGTGGGAGACTCGGCACAATTGCCCCCAGTAAAAGAAAAAGAACCTATCGTTAGTATTTCTAATTTGATTCAACAATCAGCTACTTTAACGAAAGTAGTTCGTTATGATGGGGAACTGGCACAAGTAGCCGAAGCCATCCGCAGTAATCCTCAGTATTCTCGTACTATCTTTCCGTTTACTACTACCAGCGATTACACTATCCTTTGTTTACCTGAAACCAAATGGTTCAACAAAGCGATCACCTTGTTCGAGTCATCAGAATTCCGAGACAATCCAGACCTGATAAGATTCCTAGCCTGGAGAAATAAAACCGTTGATTCTTTAAACCATTTTGTTCGTAGCCAATTGTGGGGGGAAGATGCTCCTTTGTATGTGCCAGGCGATCGCTTAATTGCGAGAAGACCGTTGTTTCGTCCCAAGCCTGGTGCTAAGGGTAAGAACAAATGGCGTATTATCATTAACAACTCGGAAGAAGCCCAAGTAATGCAACCAGGGGAATTATGTAAGTTATCATTTCGGGGTCAAATTTACCAATATTGGAAGGTGGAAGTACAACCAGATATGGGTAAACCTTTAACGCTTTCCATTCTCCAGCCTGAGAGCAAAGAATTACATCAGAAACAAATACAGTATTTTATAAGTAAGAAACAATGGTCACATTACTATGACCTATCTCGGATATTTGATGATGTAACTTATGCTTATGCTTTGACGACACACAAGGCTCAAGGCAGTACTATTAACTATGTTTTTTTAGATACTAAAGATATGAGAGGGTGTAGCGATCGCCAAAAGCTACTTTATACGGCATTGACTCGTGCTAGAACTCAAGTTTTAATTCCGAATTGAAAGTCGATTTGTCTCATAGTTAGCACTACAAGTTAGGCACTACAAATTGCAGTAAAAACCATCGCTCAACGCAGTTGCTCCTCAACACCAGCAGCAGGGTTATTTACTCCAGCGTGAGCCTATATGAGCATAGATAGAAGTAGTCCTGGGGTCAGCTAACCCTAGTAAATCCTGAACCTGCCTCGCTCCTAGCCCCACTTCTCAATGCCAAAGTACCAGCAGTGTGGCGCAGGCTATGGGCAGTCAAAGTACGACCAGAGGTATGTTTGAGGTTCGTTGCTGTTAGGTATTCATCGATAATGCTTCTAATGCCATTTTTAGATAGTTGTTTGCCGTTACTCAAGGCAAAGATCAAAAACAACCTTCCAAATAGTTTGTCTGTTAATCTCGTCAATTAAAAAGGGCAATATCTAAGTAAGTGCGTTCTTTTCATTGTAAGAATATTCATGATGAGACAAGGTTTCAATTGGCAGCGTTTTTGGTGTCCCACAACAGGTAATTTAAACTTAGATTATTCTGGTTTTATCTACGATCCAGGATCAAAGTATGGAAATTATAATAATCCTGATTTAGTTAAATTTGATGAGATATCAGATATACCTTGTTTAATCTTGCTAGGCGAAGCTGGCATTGGTAAAACTACAGCAATCGAACAAGAATATGAAAAAGTTGAAGCTAAGTTACAGGGAGCGCAAGATGACTGCTTGTGGTTTAGTTTAGGTGATTATGATTCCGATAACAGTTTGCGTAATGCCATTTTTAAGAATGATAAATTAAAAAATTGGCTTAATGGAACTTATAAATTACATCTATTTTTAGATAGTCTTGATGAAGGCTTACTATCAATTAAAATACTTACTAGAATTCTTAAGCGAGAAATCGATAAGTTACCATGCGATCGCCTTTATTTAAGAATTACTTGTAGAACAGCAGAGTGGAAAGATAGTTTAACCAAAAAGTTTAGAGAAAAATGGGGCAAAGATAATATTGGCATTTATGAACTATGTCCCTTACGCCAAATAGATGTTGAAGAAGCCGTAAGTAAACAAGGCATTAAAGCAGATAACTTTTTAGAAGAACTTGCTGATAAACAAGCTGTACCGTTAGTAATTAAACCTATTACTCTAAACTTTTTATTGAGTATTTACATTAAAAATGATCGCTTTCCTCTGTCTCAAAAAGAGTTATACGAGGAAGGCTGTTTGGAACTATGCAAAGAAGTTAATCCAGATCGTCTTGACTGTGATTTTAAAGGAAAATTAAGTGATAAACAGCGTTTAATAGTTGCAGGAAGAATTGCAGCCATAACTATTTTTGCTAATAAGGTAGCTATTTGGACAATCTCAGATTATTCAGAAATGCCCGAATCTGACATAGCAATTCAGGATTTATGTATCGGTCAAGAAGAAATTGACGGACAAGAATTTAATATTACCCAAAACTGTATTGAAGAAGTTTTATCTATTTCAGGACTTTTTTCTTCACGAGGAACAACAAACCGTATGGGCTTTGCTCACAAAACTTATGCTGAGTTTTTAGCAGCATGGTATTTAACTCAACATCAAATACCTTTAGTACAGATAATGAGTTTGATTGTGTCTCCTGAAGACGCAGAAAGAAAGTTAGTTCCTCAACTTCATGAAACTGCTGCATGGTTGGCTAGTCTAAATAGTGAAGTGTTAGAGAAAATAATGATAAGCGATCCTGATGTTTCGCTGTACAGAGATGTACCAGACAAGGCGGATATTCGAGAAGCAATAGTTAGTAATTTACTAGAACAATACGAACAAGAAAAATTATTTGATCGCATATTTGGCAATCATTTACGCTATAAAAAACTTAAATATCCTAAGTTAGCCGAGCAATTAAGACCTTATATTCATGATAAAAACAAAAACTTTAAGGCTAGATATGAAGCAATTAATATTGCTGAAGCTTGCGAGGTCAAAGAATTACAAGATGACCTGGTTAATTTGGCATTAGACAAGACTCAACCAATACATTTAAGATCTATTGCTGCTAGTACTATCTCTTCGATAGGCGATTCCGGTACAAAATTAAAATTAAAACCTTTAGCCGTAAAAGAATTACCAGAAGATGAAAAGGATGACCTTAAAGGATATGCTTTAAGAGCAGTTTGGCGAGAGCATTTAAATATTGAGGAATTATTTGATATTTTGACTCCTCCCAAAAAAGCAAATTTTCATGGAGGATATCAGGGTTTTATCGAGAGAGATATTGTACCAAAGCTAAAGCAACAAGATATAATTATTGCGCTTGATTGGCTTGAAAAGCAAGGATTGAGATGCTTGGAACATCCATTTGAAGAGTTTGGTGACGATATTCTCTTAAAAGCCTGGGAAAATTTTGATAATCCCCTAATAGTAAAGGGTTTTGCTAAAGTAGCTTTAATTCAGTTAAAAGAATATCAAAATATCACAACGTCTCTAGATGACACTAAACGAGAATTAATTTTTAATTCAGCTATAAACGATGACAAGCGCAGAAAACTTATAGAAGAATTAGTTTCGTTATCTAAAAATCCTGACGATACCATAGACATATTAGTTTCTTCGACTTCAAATAATATTTTTTTTGAAAGAGATATATTTTGGTCGCTTGAAAAAATTCAAACTGTTCAAGATAGAAAAACACAAGAAAAATATATTGAATTAATTAAGCATGGTTTTAATCGTCAAGACATCGAACAAATTGAAGCTTTAATTAATGCTACCCAAACCAATCAACTTATCAATGATCATTTTGCACCTTGGTTTCAACCCATTGAACTAAACTCACCTTTAGCAGAAGAAAGGAAAGAACAATATAGTAAGGAAATTGAACGTAGGAACAGAATTCAGAAAAATCGAAATAGACCTACTTTAACTACGCCTCCCAAAGAAAGAGTTTTGGTTTATTTAGATGGGCTAGAAGCTGGAAATTTAGATTGTTGGTGGCAACTATGTATGGAATTGACTCTTGTGCCAAATTGTAGATCCTATGTCAACGATTTTGAGTATGATTTGACTAAACTACCAGGCTGGCAAGAAGCAGAAGCAGAACCAGAAACCAGAACTAGAATAATAAATGGTGCTAAAAAATATTTGCTCGAACAAACAAATATTAAATATGACTGGATAGGCACTAACAACTATTGTAGATCTGCATTAGCAGGTTTAAAAGCCTTCTTCTTACTATTTAGTCTTGTTTTGCTATCAAAAGAATCACCTGATTTTTTAAATTCTTTATCTGCTGAAATCTGGCAAAGATGGACACCTGTAATTATTGGAAGTCCTGATAACAGCAATAGAAAAGAGCCTTATTTCGATTTAGTCAAATTAGCTTACGAAAAAGCTCCGTCTGAAGCTATTGATACGCTCACTACACTGATTGATAGCGAAAATAAAAATAGTAATTATATCTTTGCAACTAGACAATTTAAAAAGTGTTGGGACGAACGCTTGATGTCTGTTGTTTTAGAACGAGCAAAAGATTCTTCTATTAAGCCATCGTGTATAGGTAATTTACTAGAGGAGCTTTTGAAACGTAATTATCCTCCTGCAAAAGATTATGTCAAATCATTAATTACTTATCCTCTAACTTCAACAGAAGAAGTCAGAAAAAGAGCTATAATTGCATCTCAAGTTTTAATGATAAATGCGACTAGCGATCTTTGGTCTGTTTTCTGGTCAACCCTTCAACAAGATAAAACTTTTGGTCGTGAAGTTTTGGAAAGTACGATGGGTCACTATCTACGAGGTGAATTTTTTGATTTAACTGAAAAACAGGTTGCCGATTTTTATATCTGGCTTACCAAAGAATATCCTCACGATGAAGATCCTGTATTTAATTCACCCATAGCCCATTGTGTCGGCACTAGAGAGAGTATCGGGAATCTGAGAGATAATATCCTAAATATGTTGAGAGAATGGGGAACACCTAAAGCCTGTCAGGAAATACGGCGTATCATAAATCATTTTCCTGAATTAAATTGGCTAAAGGTAACTTTGTTTAATGCTCAAAAAAATACCAGTCCCGCACCTGCTGAGATTTTTCAACTTGTCAGCGATCGCAATAAACGCTTAATCAATGATGGAAATGAATTATTAGATGTTTTGATTGAGTCTTTACAACGTCTGGAAATTGAGCTTCAAGGCGAAACACCTGCTGCCAGAGATATTTGGGATAAAACCAGTTCGCAACCACTAGAATATAAGCCTGTTGATGAAAATACTTTCTCTAGTTACGTTAAGCGATTTCTAGATCGCGATTTAAAACAAAGAGGGATTATTGCCAACAGAGAAGTAGAGCTTCGTCCCAGTCAAGGAGGCGCACCAGGAGAAAGAACGGATATTCATGTTGATGCTGTCGTAAAAAAATCAAATGGTGAAATTTACGATTCCATAACTGTAATTATTGAAGTTAAAGGTTGTTGGCACAAAGAGTTAGATCAAGCAATGACAACTCAGTTAGTCAATCGCTATTTACAAGATAATACTTGTCAACATGGTCTTTATTTAATTGGTTGGTTTAACTGTGAGCAGTGGAATAGTAGGGATTACAGAAAAAATAAAGCAGAAAAGATTAGTGCAGTAGAAGCTCAAGAGAAATACAAGCTACAAGCTGAAGAATTATCGTTATCTGGTGTCACAGTTAAATCTTTTGTCTTAAACACAGCACTTAAATAATCGAGGTTTTAAATATTTGCTATTTCTACTCAAGGAAACAAAGACATAATCTGTCGGCTGGCACTGGTCAATTAACAGGGGTCAGCTTGTTTGCCTCTTCAAAAAGACGATTTCTCCCGACGAAATTTCGTTGTTCCATAGACTCAGAATTAGCGAGAGCATCCATGATTTTTTACGATTATTTCTCAACCTCTTTTAATTGACCAGTGCCAATAAAAATAATATCCAGAACCTAACTGATGATAAAATATTGATAGAATTAAAAGCTGTTGAGTTGAGCGAAATCACTTAAGTATGCTGCTAAAAAAAATATTTTACCTTACTTTTATATCTAAAAGTAATTATTTTTTCCAAGTAGAAATTGCTTTTAATTATTTATCTATTTCCTTATTATTATAAAAGAAAATTTTTAGTTAGATTAAGTCATCACCACAAGGAAATAATGTCTTTTTCCCAAAGTTGTCGTATTGTCTTTGTTTCAGTATTTTTTTTGAGTTTCTCTCCTTGCGTTGCTCAAACCCAGGTTATTTCCGATGCTACACCACAATTTTTGATAAAGCAATCTGAAGACAAATCACTCCTTCAGCAACACACTGCTGATTCCCAAAAAGCCAAATTCTACAATAATCGGGGTATTATTTATGCTAAACAAGGCAAAACTGCACTAGCAATGGCTGATTTTAATCGCTCAATTGCTCTTGCGCCTCAACTGCCTTATGCCTATAACAATCGAGGTTCTGTCTATTATCAACAAAGAAAACTGGATTTAGCTTTAGCTGATTACACTCAAGCTATCACTCTCAATCCCAATTATGAAAAAGCTTACCAAAATCGAGGTAATCTTTACTATCAGCAAGGAAAACTGGAATTAGCTTTGTCTGATTACACTCAAGCTATCACTCTCAATCCTGATGATTATATTAATTACAATAATCGAGGTTCTGTTTACCAAAAGCAAGGAAAATTGGAATTAGCTTTGGCTGATTTTAATCAATCTATTTCTCTTAATCCTAATCATTATATTACCTATAATAATCTAGGTCTTCTTTACGAAAAACAAGAAAAACTGGAATTAGCTTTGGCTAATTACACTCAAGCTATCACTCTCAATCCTGATGATGATGAAGCTTACAATAATCGAGGGACTCTTTACGCTCAACAAGGAAAACTTGAATTAGCTTTGTCTGATTTTAATCAATCTATTTCTCTCAATCCTAATGATGACAAAGCTTACAATAATCGAGGGACTCTTTACGCTCAACAAGGAAAACTGGAATTAGCTTTGGCTGATTTTAATCAATCTATTTCTCTCAATCCTAATGATGACAAAGCTTACAATAATCGAGGGACTCTTTACGCTCAACAAGGAAACCTGGAATTAGCTTTGTCTGATTTTAATCAATCTATTTCTCTCAATCCTAATAACGCCAAAACCCGCTCTAATATAGGTTTAATACATACTAAACTCGGCAATCTCGAAGAAGCTAGGACTAACTTTAAAAAAGCGCAACAATTATATATTCTTGAAAAGAATACCGCTAAAGCTCAAGCAATTTCTCAAGTTTTGAAATTTTTAGACAATATACCTTAACTCACTCAAGGCGACCGCCCCGAGAGGAAACATAGGCATATCAGGACAGTCTTAATACTAATTAACTAGTTGTGTACCCACCACCAACGGCTGACGAAGACTGTCCTGATATGTCATGGTTTTTTGTAGCCCTTCAACTATCTTCGGCAATTCCTCTCTCAGTTTACTGATGAGAGGAATTGCCTTGAAGAGCTTCGGTTGTCGCGCATCTCATTTGTCACGCAGTTTCACCGTCTCGCACTCGCTGTTGAGGATTCAAAATCGATTAATATTTTTAATTTCTTGTCTCCCTGAAGGGAGAGGGAAGAAGACTAATTTCGGGCTTGATAAATTACTTTTGACAACCGAAGCTCTTGCCTTTTGACTTGCTGCGGTTTAGGGCGCGGTCATCAGGTAAAGAATCAAGTAATTCTACTAAACTTACAAGTATATTTATTGCCAGGGAGCAGAGACAATAAATTAATATTGGTTAACCCCTGAACTCTGAGTGCTTACATCATTACTATAACATAAATTATGTCTTCTATTGATAGTTTTAAAATCGAGGTTAATCATCAATATTTTAAAGTAATTTAGACCCAGAAGATTAACTAAGAATTTACAATACCCTAGCCAATAGTATTATAGATGTATGATAATTATTGGTCTTCCTGAAGTCACCCCAATCCAACCGATGTAAGTTGTCACAGATCAAACTAATATTTATATAAAATACTATAGTATCTGTGACAAGGTTAAAACCATATACAGTAATAGTTTAAGCTAGTTTTGATGAGCCTAAAATGCTCATTGGCATTCGTTACTTAACATCATACAATAATAAAGGGTTATCTGGAAGGCTTTTGGCAATGTTGGGTTTTATCTATACTACAGTCAACCAGGGGTTCTAGTTCTTGTTATTTTCCACAGTCAAGAGCCTGAATTGTCTGCCTAGTTAC
>JAAUYH010146987.1_pt1 | contig 10818 bp, 9 predicted proteins | sample 7278061 | NCBI WGS metagenome assembly JAAUYH01 (sample SAMN14350203, study PRJNA611818) | marine sediment metagenome | isolation source: surface marine sediment (0.6m) | place: French Polynesia: Moorea | collected 2018-08 | reverse complement strand
TCGGCCCGGAGGAGCGCTTGTTCCTGATCCGCCTCGCCGCCTTCGACGCCTACCACGACGTCGCCGGCCGCGGCTTTTCGCGTGGCCTCGTCGCGCGCCTGATCGAACGGCTCGAGAAAGAGGGCCGCGTGTTCATCGTCTCCGAGGCGCCGCTCACCGGCGAGCTCGCGCGTTTGCGTTTGCCGACCGCCGCCTCGCGCTTGCATCACGTGATCGCCGCCTGCGATCTGGTGGTCGGCGACGGCCTGACCGTTCCCGTCGAGGCCGCGCTGCTCGGCGTGCCGGCGATCGCCTTCGGCTCCTACATCGGCAAGCACACCTACAGCGAGGTGATCGAGAAGCACTTCGGCCTGATGTACGGCTTCACGCCCGATCGCGAGGCGGACTTCCTGGCCCGCGTCGACGAGCTGCTGCAGCGCCACGGCCTCGCGCGGGAATGGGCGCGCCGGCGCCAAATCATGCTGACCGAATGGGGCGATCCGACCGAGGTCTATTGGGAAGAGCTCTCGCGCTATCTGCCGTCGGTCCTGGAGCGCCGAGCGGCATGAGGTCGGCGGGCTACGACCGGGCGCGTCTGCGCAAGCTGGCCGATCTGACCGAGGGCCCCGAGGTCCTGGACATCGGCTACGCCCAGGAGCCGAACCCCTATCTCACGAATTGCCACCGGGTCGGTTACGACCTCAACGCGCCGGCCGCCGGCAGCACGCGCTACGACGAGGAGATCCGCGGCGACGTGCGCGACATCGCTGCCGTGCTCGAAGGGCGCCGCTTCGACACCGTGATCTGTGGCGAGCTGATCGAGCATCTGGAGAACCCCTACGAATTCCTGCGCGACCTGCGCGGCTTGCTAAAGGACGGCGGCAAGCTGCTGGTGACCACGCCCAACCCGATGGGTTTCCCCGTGGTGATCTGCGAGCTGTTGCGGGTGCGCCGCTTCTTCTACACGAGGGAGCATCTCTATTACTTTTTGCCGCGCTGGGCGGTGCGGCTGATCGAGTTCGCCGGTTTCGAGGTCTCGGCCGTCAGGCCGGTCGGCTGGTGGTCGCCGTTCGGCGCCCTGGGCTTCTGCCCCGTCGCGCTCAGCTATCAGCTCATCTACGTGGCGCGAAACCCCGAGCCAGCGGGGGCCGATTAGGCGATGGCGACGCCGGACTCCGAAACCCTCTTGCAGATGCCGGACTCGCTCCGGCGTTGGCTGAACCATCCGGGCCTGCGCCGCTGGGCGCTGTGGCTGGCGCTCGGCGTGCTCGTCGCCGGGCTCGTGCTCTCGGTCCGCGCCCAGCCGGAGGCGCTCACCGAGCTCGACTGGCGCCCGCTGGCCGCGCTGCTGCTGCTCGTCATCCCCGTGGTGAAGCTGCTCAATGTCTTCGAGTACCTGCTGTCGGGCCGCCTGCTCGGCAAATCGATCGGCCTGATGGAGGGTCTCGAGGTCACGACCATTGGCGCGGCGGCCAACATGCTGCCACTGCCGGGCAGCACCCTGGTGCGCATGGCCGGGCTAAAGGCGGCCGGCGCCGGCTACGGCAAGGGCGCGGCCGCGGTGCTGCTCGCGTCCCTGATCTGGCTGGCGATCGCGTCGCTCTACGCCGGGATCTGGATCGTCAGCCTCGGCGCCGCGACGCCGGCGGCGCGGTGGGTCGGCCCCGCCTTCGTCGCCGTCGGCGCCCTGCTGCTCGCGCTCTGCCTGGTCGCCGCGATCCGCCTGGAAGGCGGCAGCCGCACGATCGGACTCATCGCCATCAACCGCCTGGCCCTGGTGGTAATCGAAGCGCTGCGCTTCGTCCTGGTGCTGCAGGCCATGGGCGTCGCCGTGAGCTTCGCCCAGGCCTCGGGGCTCGCGCTCACCGGCGTGCTCGGCTCGGCGGGGTCGATCGTGCCGGCGGGCCTCGGCGTGCGCGAATTGGTCGCCGCCGGCCTCGGCCCGGTGGTCGGCATCTCGGCGGCCGCCGGCTTCCTCGCGGCCGGCATCATCCGCCTGCTCGACCTGGTCTTCATCCTGGCCCTGGCCGGCGCCTTGGTGTTGCGGCGCCAATTCGGCCGCAAGCACGCGCGGCACGAGGCCGGCGCGACCTGAGCCCAAGACTCCCCTTGCCCCGCCCGAGCCACCGGATATTCTGAGCCCGGGAGGTTGGCCGCGGACGGGTCGCTCGCCAACCCGGTCAGGTCCGGAAGGAAGCAGCCGTAACGAGTTTATGGCCCGGGTCGCGACACCAGCCTCCCACCCTTGCCGCGCTGCTCACGACCCGAGGCGTCAGTCCCCCATGAGCGATCAGCCCGCCGAGCGCCAGGAAGGTCCGGCCCCCGGCTCGACCCCCGGGTCAACGGGCGACCCGGCGCCGGAGAGCGGCCCCTATCGGGTGCTCGCGCGCAAGTACCGGCCGACCCGCTTCGCCGACCTGATCGGCCAGGAGGCGACGGTGCGGGCGCTCAGCAACGCGATCCGCGGCGGCCGCGTGGCCCACGCCTTCATCCTCACCGGCGTGCGCGGCGTCGGCAAAACGACGACGGCGCGGATCATCGCCCGCGCGCTCAACTGCATCGGCCCCGACGGCGACGGCGGGCCGACGCCGGAGCCCTGCGGCGTCTGCGAGCACTGCACGGCGATCGCCGAGGACCGCCACGTCGACGTCATCGAGATGGACGCGGCCAGCCGCACCGGCATCGACGACATTCGCGAGCTGATCGAGGGCGTGCGCTACCGGCCGGTCTCGGCGCGCACCAAGGTCTACATCATCGACGAGGTGCACATGCTCTCGCGGCAGGCCTTTAACGGCCTGCTCAAGACCCTCGAAGAGCCGCCCGAGCACGTGGTCTTCGTCTTCGCCACGACCGAGATCCGCAAGCTGCCGATCACCGTGCTCTCGCGCTGCCAGCGCTTCGATCTGCGCCGGGTCGATCAGGACGAGCTCGTCGGGCACTTCGCCAAGGTCGCCGAGCGCGAGCAGGTCGCGGCCTCGGAGGCCGCGCTGGCGATGATCGCGCGCGCCGCCGACGGCTCGGTGCGCGACGGCCTGTCGCTGCTCGACCAGGCGATCGCGCTTTCCGCCGCGCCCGAGGGCGGCCGCATCGAGGTCGACGAGGCCCACGTCAAGGACATGCTGGGCCTCGCCGACCGCACGCGCATCTTCGACCTCTACGAGGCGGTCATGCGCGGCAGCGCGCCCGAGGCGCTCGACATTCTCGATCAGCTCTACGCGGTGGGCGCCGACCCGGCGACGCTCTTGCAGGACCTGCTCGAGCTGACCCATTTCCTGACGCGCGCCAAGCTGGTGCCCGAGCTGCTCGATGACCCGGCCACGCCCGAGGCCGAGCGGCGCCGCGGCCGCGCCCTCACCGAGCGCCTGACCATGCCGGTGCTGGCGCGGACCTGGCAGATTCTGCTGAAGGGACTGGGCGAGACTCGGCTCGCGCCGTCGCCGCGCCAGGCGGCCGAGATGGTGTTGATCCGTCTGACCTACGCCAGCGACCTGCCGAGCCCGGGCGAGCTGGTGAAGCGGCTCCGGCAGGAGGACGCAGGCGCAGATGCGCCGACCAGTCCGGCCCCGCCCGCCCCGAGCGGGACGCAGGCGGCCCTGGCGATGCCTCTGGAGGCGCCGGACGAGCCGGATGCGGCGGCACCGATCGCCACGCCGCAGAGCTTCGAGGAGGTCGTGGAGCTGACGCGCGAGAAGGGCGAGTCCCTGCTCGCCAATCACCTGGCGCGCGACGTCCACCTGGTGCATTTCGAGCCCGGCCGCATCGAGTTCCGGCCCGGCGAGCAGGCGCCGGGGCGTCTGGCCAACCGCCTGAGCGGCCTGCTCGAGGACTGGACCGGGCGGCGCTGGATGGTCAGCCTGTCGCAGACCGAGGGCGAGGCGCCCCTGCGCGACCAGGCGCAGGCGCGCGAGGACGAGAAGCGCGAAAAGGCCTTGCAGGATCCGCTGGTCAAGGCCGTGCTGGATAGCTTTCCGGGCGCGCGCATGGTGGCGCGCCGGGACCCGCCGGCCGCGCCGGAGGCGGAGAGCGAAGCCGAAGAGTTGCCGGGGAAAGGAGACCGGGCCTCATGAAGAACTTGGGCCAGATGATGAAGCAGGCGCAGGAGATGCAGAGCAAGATCCAGGAGCTGCAGCAGCGCCTCGCTCAGATCGAGGTCAACGGCTCGGCCGGCGGCGGCATGGTCGAGGTGACCATGACCGGCAAGGGCGAGATGCGCGCCATCAAGATCGATCCCAGCCTGGCCGACCCGGAGGACGTCGAGGTCCTAGAGGACCTGATCGTCGCCGCCGTCAACGACGCCAAGGTCAAGGTCGAGCAGAACGCCGCCGAGGAGATGCAGAAGCTGACCGGCGGGCTCAAGCTGCCGCCGGGCATGCAGCTGCCGTTCTAGGGGCGGCGAGAGAGCCCGACCCTCACATCCTAGGGCGCCAGCCCACTCCCTTTGTCATCCTCGGACAAGCGCCGTGCTGCGGCGCGCCGATCCGAGGATCCATGGTAGTGCCCGCGCCAGGCCGTTCCATGGATCCTCGGATCTCCGCTCCGCTCCGTCCGAGGATGACAATCGTGGTAGGCGGAGCTTGACTTAGTTTAACACTAAACTATATAGTTCAACGTTGAACGATATGCTCGGGAGGCCGTCATGCCCCAATCGCGCCGCGCCTTCATCCGCATTCTCGGCACCACCGGTGTCGTCGTGGCCGCGACCGCGGCCGGCGCCGGCGGTTTCGCGCTGACCCGCACGCCCACGGCGGCGCTGGAGCCCTGGCGCCGCGCCGGGACCGCCGACGACCCGCGCCTGCGGGCGCTGTCCTACGCCATCCTGGCGCCCAACCCGCACAACCGGCAGCCCTGGATGGTCGAGCTGGTCGGCGACGACGCGCTGCTCCTGCATTGCGACCTGGAGCGGCTGCTGCCGGAGACCGACCCCTTCGACCGGCAGATCCTGATCGGCCTGGGCTGCTTCCTCGAGCTCCTGCGCATGGCCGCCGCGGAACAGGGATACCTGGCCGAAATCACGCCTTTCCCTGACGGCGAACCCGGCGAGCGCTTGGATCGTCGGCCGGTCGCCCGGGTGCACCTGCGGCCCGACGACGAGATCGCGAAGGACCCGCTCTTCGCCCAGGTTCTCGACCGGCGCTCCAACAAGGAGCCCTTCGACACCGCGCGGTCGGTGTCGGACGAAAGCCTGGCGGCGCTGGCCGCGGCCGGCGGTGGCAAGGCCGCCATCGCCACGACGAACCTGCCGGCCGCGGTTGCGGAGCTTCGCGACCTCACCTGGCGCGCCCACCTGATCGAGGTCGAGACGCCGCGCACCCTGAAGGAGAGCGTCGATCTGATGCGCATCGGCAAGGCCGAGATCGAGGCCAACCCCGACGGCATCGACCTGGGCGGCGCCTTCCTGGAGACGCTGAACCTGATCGGGCTGATGACCCGCGAGTCTTTGGCCGATCCCGAGTCGGCGGCCTTCGCCGAGGGCCTGCGCATGTACGAGGAGATCATCGGCAGCGCGATGGCCTACGTCTGGATCACGACCCCCGGCAATGTTCGCTTGGCTCAATTGGTGGCCGGACGCGACTGGCTGCGCGTCAACCTGGCGGCGACGCGGCTCGGCCTCGCCGTCCAGCCGCTGAGCCAGGCTTTGCAGGAGTACCCGGAGATGGCCGACCTTTTCGCCGAGCTAAATCGCACGCTCGACGTCGGCGAAGGCGAGCGGATCCAGATGCTGGCGCGGCTCGGCTACGGCCCCGAAGTGCCGCCGAGCCCCCGCTGGAACTTGGAAAGCAGGCTGGCAAGCGGATGAGCACCAAGGGCGACCCGCCGATCTTCGTCTTTTTCAACGAGATCGGCATCATCGAGCAGCTGGCGCGCACCGTCTTCGAGCGGGTCATGCCCGACGGCCTCAAGATCTCGCACTTCGCCGTGCTGAACCATTTCGTGCGCCTCGGCGGCGAGCGCTCGCCGGCGCGCCTGGCCCGCGCCTTCCAGGTGACCAAGGGCGCCATGACCAACACCCTGCAGAAGCTCGAGGCGCGCGGCCTGGTCGAGATCCGTGCCGATCCGGAGGACGGCCGCGGCAAGCTGGTGCGCATCACCCCCGCCGGCCGCCGCGCCCGCGACGCCGCCCTCGCCGCCCTGGCCCCCGAGCTGGAAGAGATCGCGGCCCACTTCGCCGAGGACGACTTCGCCGAGGCCCTGCCCTTCCTGCAGGAGGTGCGGGAGTACCTGGACCACGCGCGGGACGAGGGCGAGTAGGGGGCAGCGCTCGGGCATGCTGAATTCCCATCGTGCGTCCTTCGAGACGCCCGCTCACGCGGGCTCCTCAGGATGAGGGCCGTTCTCAATGCCATCTTCGGTATTCCTCATCCTGAGGAGCCGCCGAAGGCGGCGTCTCGAAGGACGCAGGGCAGACCTGCAGCCTGCGCTCAGCCATGCGCCGAAGCGTTTCACCCGCCCCGCTGACCGGCTATCTTCCCGGCCATGCCGGTCTCCGATCTCGACAAGCTGATCCAACTGCTCGCGCGTTTGCCCGGCCTAGGCCCGCGCTCGGCCCGGCGCGCTGTGCTGCACCTGATGAAGCGGCGCGAGTCGCTCATGCTGCCGCTCGCTTCCGCCCTGCGCGACGCGGCCGAGCGCATGAAGAGCTGTTCCATGTGCGGCAACCTGGACACGGCCGACCCCTGCGCCGTCTGCCGCGATCCGGAGCGCGACCCGGCGCTGATCTGCGTCGTCGAAGAGGTGGCCGACCTCTGGGCCCTGGAACGCTCGGGCGCCTTCAAGGGTCGCTATCACGTCCTCGGCGGCACGCTCTCCGCGCTCGACGGCCGCGGCCCGGAGCAGCTCAACCTGGGCCAGCTGGTCGCGCGCGCGGGCGAAGCCGGCGTCAAGGAGGTGATCCTGGCGCTCAGCGCCACCGTCGACGGCCAGACCACCGCGCACTACATCGGTGAGCGCCTGGCGGAGGTGGAGGTCACGGTCTCGCGCCTGGCCCACGGCGTGCCCGTTGGCGGCGAGCTCGACTATCTCGACGACGGCACGCTGATGGCGGCGCTCAAGGCGCGGCGGCCGGCGTGACGGCGCTGCCATGGGATCGGCCACGCCACGCCCCAGTCTCGCCGCAATCGCGCCTATCTTCACCGGCGGCGGGGTCATCATGGAAAGGAAGCAATCCATGCGGCGCATGAGGACTCTGGGCTGCGCGTTCGGCGCGGCCCTGTTGGTCTCGACCCTGGCCGGCGGCGTGCACGCGCAGGCGGAGCGGAGCGTCGGGCTCGACAGCCAGTCCGGGCTCACCGTGACCATCTACAACCGGGACCTGGCGCTGGTCAGCGAAAGCCGGCGCATCGAGGTCGCGGCCGGGCGCAACCGGCTGGCGCTGCTCGGCGTGTCGCGGCGCCTGAGGCCGGAGACCGTGATCCTGAGCGGCGATGGCCTGCGTCTGGTCGAGCAGAGCTACGAGGCCGACCTCTTGAGCGCGCCGCGCCTGCTCGAGCGCTCGCTCGGCGAACGCGTCTGGGTGCGCCGGGTCAACCCCTCCGACGGCAGCGAGCGCTATCTCGAGGCGGTGCTGGTGAGCATCGCCGGCCAGCCGCTGGTGCGGCTCGACGACCGGCTCGAGCTGGTGCCGCCGGACGAACTCGCCTTCGAGCCGCGCGGCGCCGGGCTACGCGACCAGGCGACCCTGACCGCGATCCTCGAAAGCGACGCCGCCGGCGCGCGCGAACTGGGCATCGCCTATCTGAGCGCCGGCCTCGCCTGGCAGGCCGACTACGTCGCCCGGCTGAATCCGGCCGAGGACCGCCTGGACCTGAGCGGTTTGGTCACCCTCACCAACAACAGCGGCACTGACTACGCGGCGGCGCGGCTGCGCCTGGTGGCGGGCGACGTCAACCAGGTCCGCCCCATGCCGATGCCGCAGCCGCGGGCCATGGGCGTGCAGGCCGAGATGGCCATGGCCCCGGCCCAGGACATGGTCGAGGCGCCGATCGGCGAGCAGCACGTCTACACCCTCGACGGCGAGATCGACTTGCCGCAGCGCGTGACCAAGCAGGTCACGCTGCTCGGTGCCCGGGGCCTGCCCGTGGTCAAGGAGTACCGCTTCGAGGAGCTCGTCAACGCCTTCGGCGGCGCCGAGGAGATCGGTCCCGTCAAAGCCCAGGTGAGGCTGGAGATCGAAAACCGCGAGGCCGCGGGCCTCGGCCGCGCGCTGCCGCGCGGCGTGGTCCGGGTCTATCAGGAGACCGGCGGTACGACGCCGCCGATCTTCATCGGCGAGGACGGGATCGATCACACCGCGAAGGGCGAACCCCTGCGCCTGACGACCGGCCGCGCCTTCGACGTCAGCGGCAAGGCGCTGCGCACGGCCTTCGAGCGTATCTCCGACAAGAGCTACGAGACCGCCCAGCGCATCGAGCTGAAGAACGCCAAGGACGGCGCCGTCGAGGTCAAGGTCGTGGGCCAGATGCCGCCGGGCTGGCGCATGATGGAGGAGAGCCAGCCCCACGTGGCGGAGACCGCGAACCGGCTGGTCTGGAGCCTGACGGTGCCGGCCGGCGGCGAGGCGCGGCTCGACTACCGGGTGCGCGTGACGCGGCCTTGAGGCCATCGCGCCGAACCGATCGAGTCACGCCCTAGTTCGCGAGAGGCCCGTACGTTTCGCAAAAGATCCGGCCTTTCGGAACGCCACGCTCTTCCAAGCCGTTGCGCAGTGCCAAAAGCATCGCGGGCGGACAACATAGGAAGACCGCCGTCTTCGGGTGCAACACGTCGATAGCGTTGTCCCGAACCTGCATGAGTAGATCGTCCAGTGAAAAGGCCTTGGAGCCCCCGTAATGCCTGAGATGCGCGGCCAGCGGCGCCTCGCGCAGTTCGTCCGCATGGGCGACGTTGTCCTCGTCTTTATCCGCGTGCCAATGCACGACGTGTTTACCCCGCCGCGCCATGGGCGGCATCATGGCCAGCGCCGTGGTGATGCCGGCCCCGGCCGTAACCGAGCAGACCTGTTCGAACGGCTCGGCGATGTCTGCCGTGAAGACGCCATAGGGATGGCGCAGCGGCAGGCGGTCGCCGACTTGGACGGCGGTGTTGACGAAGCTGCTCATCGCCCCTGCGGGCACGCCGTTCGCGCCGCGCAAGTGCCGGACGCAGATGCGGATCGCGTTGTCGATCGGCGACGGCGCCGCGATGGTGTAGTGGCGCGGCGCGAAGTATTTATCATCGGTCGGGTTGGCGCAGAGCGTGGTGTACTGCCCGGGCCGATAGGCCGGCGGCGGCGACCCATCGGCGCGCTCGAGGTACAGGGATGTCATGTGCTTGGCCGCGCGCTCGACCTTGCGGACGATGAAGTCGGCCGGCTTGCGCGTGTCCCAGTTCCGCTCCTGCGCGGTCGTTCGGTCGTAGAGCGCCTTCTCCTGCTCGATGAAGAACGCGGCGACGTGCAGGAGCGCGCCCGACCAGGCATCCGCCACCTCCGCCGTCACGGCGTCGCCCAGGACCTCGGCGGTCGCGGCCAGGAAGTTGTCGTGCACGTGCTTGTAGAGCTCCGGCGTGACGCCGAGCGCGCAGTGCTTGTGGACGATGCGCTGCGCGGGCCCCTTTATCTTGTCCAGGTTTTGCAGGTGCTCGACCGCGGCGAGCACTGAGTTCGCCAGGACCTGCGACTGCGATCTCCGAGGCTGGAACATCGCCTCGCCGAAGGCGGCCGGCTGGCGCTTGCTTCTCTGGTTCGACCTGTTGAAGAAGGCAAGCAGCTCCGGCTTTTCGCCGAGCATCCGCTCGTAGAAGCGCGTCGTGATCGACCCGTCGGCGACCTTCGGCGCCACCGCCGGCGCCGTCGCGGCGATGATCTCGAGCCTTTCCGCTGTCAAATGGTGCGAAGCCTCTGACATCTGATCTCCCTCGTTACTGTCCTGTGCCATCGGCGAACGGCGACAAAACGCAGTCGACCGCCGCCTCTACGGCCGTTGAGCGGCGCTTCTCGGGGTCTTCTCGTGTGAAGCCCTTGACAGCCTCAGGGATCGCCCGGCGCTGTTTCGATCGGATGTCCGATCGAGCGCATTTGCGTTTTGATTGTTTCGGTGCGAACGGCGCCGGCGCCGGGCCTCTCAGTCCTCTCCGGCCTGCGCCCGGGGCGGGGCGATCTGCTCTTCCGGGGCCTCGGCCTCTTCGAGCTGCAGCTCCCCAATCCGTTCGCCGCGCTTGGTGACCTTCTCGGTCGAGATACGGATCTGGCGCACGTCCTCGTTGGCCTGGTCGAAGTGGCGCTGCAGCTTGCCGACCCGTTCGTCGAGCCGCTCCACGTCCTTCAACAAGGTCAAGAGCTCCTTCTGGATCACCCCGGCCTGTTCGCGCATGCGCACGTCCTTGAGGATCGCGCGCACCGTGTTGAGCGTCGCCATCAGGGTGGTCGGCGAGACGATCCAGACGCGGGCGCGGAAGGACTCCTCGACCGTCTCGCGGAAGTTGGCGTGCAGCTCGGCGTAGACCGCCTCGCTCGGCAGGAACAGCAGCGCCGACTCGGCGGTCTCGCCCGGCACGATGTACTTGGCGGCGATGTCCTGCACGTGCTTTCGCACGTCGGCGGCGAACTGCCGCGCAGCCTTGACGCGCGCCGCCTCCTCGCCCGCCTCGCGCAGCGCGCGATAGCTCTCCAGCGGAAACTTGGCGTCGATCGCGATCGGGCCCGGCGGGTTCGGCAGGTTGAGCAGGCAATCGGCGCGGCCGCCGCCGACCGCGGCCTGAAACTGATAGGCCGAGGGCGGCAGGATGTTCTCGACGATGTCGTTGAGCTGGATCTCGCCGAAGGCGCCGCGCGCCTGCTTGTTGGCCAGGATGTCCTGCAGGCCG
>JAAUYH010096612.1_pt1 | contig 10818 bp, 6 predicted proteins | sample 7278061 | NCBI WGS metagenome assembly JAAUYH01 (sample SAMN14350203, study PRJNA611818) | marine sediment metagenome | isolation source: surface marine sediment (0.6m) | place: French Polynesia: Moorea | collected 2018-08 | reverse complement strand
CCCCGGGGCCGGGGACGAGGAGGCTGCGTTCGGGGCTGCCGCCATCGACAAAACAGGTCTTAGTTGCAGCCGATGCTACGACGCCGACAACCTCATGCCACGGCAAGGAGAAGCGCTGTTCTTTGCTGCTGCTCACCGCGAGTCCGGCGTCGTCGGCGCGTACGGAAATGGCCCACGCAGGTGAGCGCAAATATAGCAGCCCGAGGACAATGCCGATCGCGGCACTGGCAAACGCGTAGGTGGCGCTCTCTGGGTAGCGGAGGCCCGCCACTACGAGCAGCACACCCGCGATGATGGCGGTCCACGCCAGGGCGCGAAAGCGGGGGCGAAAGCGGAAACTATGTGCGTTCATTGACCAACTTATGGATGGCGATGCGAGCGTCTAGAGGAATGGCTTCAAATAGCACGCCAAAACCTTTGGGCAAGACGACTTTATCCCCATCTCTGCCATCGACTTCGCAGTCTTCTTCGCGCCGCCACATGCTCCAGCCGATAGATTCGACCAAACCATAGCCTTTGAGTTCAAAGCGGAATGATACCCGGGTGAGAAGCCGAAGTGATGGCCCGGCGATGAATGCACCGTTGATCGAGACATCTCGAACTACCGCGGGAAACTCTGTCCCCGGAGAGTCATCGCTGGGCAGTACCCGCTCGTAGACCTGCTCCAGCTCGGGATGCAGCGAGATGTCAGTGGGCGCGAGAGACCGCACTACAGTGGGAACGTTTAACAATACTCGGCGCGCGCGTCGCTTTTCCGGTAACACTGGTGCACCTCAATGGTGAAATGGTAGCCGTTTTCCGCTCAGTGACAAAGCCCGTCGTTCATTTGTTGCGGGTCGGTTTTTGCGGAGAGCGAGATGGAAACATGGATCTGACCTCGTGGGCGGGAAATACGTGAGATTCGCCGGACACCAAAGATACCCGCACGCGTTGGCGTAGGACGTCCACCTCGGTGACTCGGCCCTGGCCTGACTCCGTAATGACGCGTTTGCCCAGTTTCGGCAGCCCCTTGCGCATTTTGGCGTAGGTTTCCTGTTCGTAGACCAAGCAACACTTGAGACGCCCGCATTGGCCTGAGACTTTGGTTGGATTGAGGACCAGGCCCTGATCTTTAGCCATCTTGATGGACACTGGCACGAATTCGGGGAGCCAAGTGGTACAGCATAGGGTTTGTCCGCAAGAACCAATACCGCCGACCACTTTTGCCTCATCTCGTACCCCGGTTTGCCGCATCTCCACCCGGCAGCGAAGGGTCTGCGTCAGGGTGCGAACCATTTCGCGAAAATCGACCCGTTCATCTGCCGTGAAATAGATCACGACTTTCTTGCCACTGAACGGATATTCGGCGCGGAACACTTTGATCGCGAGATCGAGTGTGCGGGCCGTCTCTCGCGCCACTCGCAGGGCATTTTTTCCGCGCTGGTCTAAGTGCTCTATCCGGCGACGATCGTTGGCCGTCGGCCGTCGCAGTACTTTGCGCAAATTGCCGACTTGGGCATGGGCTTGGCGCTTGCTGGCCACGGCGACAATGCCGATGCGCGGACCTCGTTCAGTCTCGACGACGACTTCTTGCCCGCGGGCATAGATCTTGTCTATTGCGTCGTAGGGCGTGATCCGACCGGCGTTGGTGAATTTGATGCCGACGATGTTGCGCACGGGCGTGGACAGCGCCGCAGCGCGTGCCTCGTCGGCAGGATCGACGACATCGTCGATAGTGCCAGAATCGACAGCGGCAGAATCGATAGCGGCAGAATCGATAGCGGCAGAATCGATAGCGGCAGAATCGATAGAATCCTCGGCGCCGAGATCGCTGGCGATTTCATCTTCGGCGCTCGGCCCAGAGTGTGTCCCAGAACGTGCCTCAGACGACACTGGCGAAACCGCAAGAGGACTAGGTACATTGGTTGTGGATGCATCTTCGTCCGGTGCGGCAACATCCGGTGCCGTGACATCGGCACTCGCGGCCTCGACGGCGTTATCGCTGGCGTCATTGGCAAGTGGAATGTCGTCGACCTCGGCAGTGGCGTCGACGCTGCCGTTGGGGGCAAGATCGTGAGCGAAATCCAAATCCCAGGTCACGGGATCCGGATCGTCGATAGACGGCTCGGACAGGGCCCATGGCGGCAGGCTCGTTTTAGCATGCACATGGTCAAGACCTGTACCGTCGGCGTTGGCTGTATGAGCTACGACTTGTGGGCCACCAGCGCCCGCTGATGCTGCGCTATCGAGAGTGCGTGCCTCCGCACGGGAGATGTCGTTTGCTCCAGTCGCATTGGGTGACTCCGCGGGAATGTCTGTTGCGTTGGCAAACTGTGCCCGGACCGGATCACCGTGTTCTGCATTGAGCGCCTCATTAAACGACGCCCAATCAGGAGGCGGTGGCAGAGAATCGTCGATTCCCACCAATGTATCGCCGTGAGGGGCGCTTTCGGGAACTGCGGGAATCCATTCTTGTACCCGACCTTGGTCGCCGCCTTCGCCGCCTTTGCGACCATCGCTTGCTGCATGCGAGTCGTGGGTAGCGCCGTCGTCGCGGTCATTGGAACCGCCGCGATCTTCGCGGCCTTTGCTCGACCAAGTCTTGCTGGGTTTGGGCGATGGTTCCCCACCCGCGGCCTGGCGGTCACCGCGCCGACGACGGCGCGCGCCGGAGCGGCGTCCACGACCCCGTCGTGGCCCTTCATCCGAGGACGGGCCAGACGCAGATGCTGAGGCAGATTCCGTAGTCGGCGATGAGGCATCAGCCGACTGACCCGATTGCCCCGGGCGACTGGACGTGGGACGCCGCTGCCGTTTTCGCTGACGGCGCCCAGGTGCATCGCCTTCGCCCCCGGCGTCGCGGTCGTCGGGGCGAGTGCCTGGTCGTTCGCCGCCTTGCTTGCCGCGCCCCGCTTGATCCCGACTTGATGCGGGGCGCTGATGACGTCTGCGTTCGCCGGTAGGGCCAAATCCGCGTCCCTTACCCCCGGAGCGATTGCCACTCCCAGAACGCTCGGATGCCCCCTCTCCACTGGGGCTCTGGCGCTCGGGCGCGATAGACGAGGATTCGCCGCCGTCGCGAGCACGTGGGCGACGTCGGCGTCGGCGTCGGCCAGTGGTCGTGGGTTTGTCATCGCTCATGGAACCACTATATAACGGTGCCAACGACGCGCAGAGCGTTCTTACGTGGTCAATCGCGTTTGTCGCAGCTGTTGCAGCATGGATTCGGTTGCCAGTAGGGGATGCGCATTGCCAGTGAGGGCACGCTGGGTATCGAGAGCGAGACGTGCACAGCGACTGGCCGCCGTCGCGTGATCCAGTTCCCCTGCAATGGCGGCAGCTCGTGCCTCCTGGTAATACCGATGTGCTAGCGCCTCCATGGCACTACCCAGCGTCGCTCGATCCCCAGTAGCGGCTGCGGCAGCTTGATGCAGCTCTTCGATACCGCGACTAGCAGCGATTCGATACAGGCTGTCAGCAATCTCGGCGATTTGCTCAGACCCCTCCTGATCGTCAGCCAATGCCGCTCGCATCTCGGGCGGAAGGGGGGCGAAATTGATGCGCTGGCAACGGCTGCGAATCGTCGGCAAAAGCTCCTCGGGGGCGGCCGTGCACAGGACGAAGTGAGTCCGCCGCGGCGGTTCTTCCAGAGTCTTGAGCAAGGCATTGGCCGAGGCATCGGGCAGGGAATTGGCCTCCTCGATCAAGATGACGCGGGCTGCCCCTTCGTGAGGGGGATGTCCCATTTGGGGAATGACTTGATTGCGAATGGTCTCAATGGGGATGATCTTCGTACTTCCCTGCCGTTCCAATGTTTGGACATCGGGGTGAATACTGGTGGCGATCTTCTGACAAGAATTGCACTGACCGCAGCCCTGGCCAGGCGCGTTTAGGCAGTTGAGGGCCGCTGCGAGCGCAACGCCTGTTGTGTACTTGCCGATGCCGCTGGGACCGCAGAACAAGTACGCGTGGGCGACGCGGTCCTGGGTCAGCGCCCGCATAAGGATATCCACCGGGCGGGTTTGTCCCCGAATCTGTTGCAGAAGGATCACTGCGATACGCTACGGGCCTGCGAATGATTAAGTCAAATCAAAACCTCAGATCTTCCCGTTCCGGTGCGTTCATGGACCTGAGCACGTTGGTGCGCTTCTCGTCGAATACCGCTGGGTCAAGATATGGTTGCAGATGGGCGGAACACCAATGAGTTGCCCATTGACCCGGATAAAGGCAGGCGTGCCTCAGATGCCGAGCGGAACGCGGCTGACGCAGAACGGCAAGAGCGGCATCGGATCGCCGGAGAAGAACGTCGCGAACTGGGTATTGGTCACGAGGATATCGTCGCCGACGATAACGCCAGTGGCAGGCTCTTCGAGGCCCGTAGCCACCGACGTGAGCGTGCCGTCGGTCCCAGAAATGACGATGCGCTTGACGGTTCCATCGGCCAGGTTTTCGATGACGAGGAGCTGGTTGCTCGCTTCAACAACGAGGCCGTCGGGGCTGCTCAGGGGGCCGCCTGTCAGATTTATCGCGTCGACGGTGCCCGCGCTTCCGTCGCCGTTCATGGCAACTCGGAAGAGTGCGCCAGTGTCTAGGCGCACGGTGTAGAGAGCATCGGCTATTTCATCGATTGCGATGCCGTTGAGTAAGAGGCCGTCCGGCGCACGATCCATGGAGAATCGGGCATCATTTGCCCATATGATCGCGGAATCCGTGGTCATGACATCGGCACGTGGCACCTGGAAGACCGAGCTCCCCAGCGAATCGGTAGCAAATACGCCGTGCGTTTCGCTGACTGCAATGTCGTTGCAGAGCGCAGTGGCGCCGAGGGCGTGACTTACTACGACTGATCCATCCTCGTCGGACACGCCGACGAGCGTACCCCTCGGCATTCCCGTACCGAGGCCGGCGAGGTCGACAGAACAGACCCAGTAAACGCCCTCCGTCGAATCATGCCGGATACCGAGGGCGTTGGTGATCGCGGCTTCGTCGGCGGCCACCAGTTCGCGGGGTTCGGAGGTGGCTCCTCGGACAAACTCGACGACTTGGCCCGTTGCCGCCGATGTGACCGCGATGGTACCAGACGGACCTGCGGCAATTCCCTCGGGAAAGAACGCATTGCCTGGAAGCGTCAATCCGCTGCAGCTGCGACCGTTTTCTCCCATCGGACCGCTGTCCGCGGAGGAACCGGCGTCCGGCAGAATTCCTGAGTCGACACCGTCCCCAGCATTGGTGGTGGTCGATGGATCGCCGCAGGCAGCAAACGCGAGTAAATTGGCCATGAGTATCGTTGCATTTCGCAGGTTGGTCTTCCGGGTCACCCGCTTCCTGGTCACTTTCTTTCTGCAGTGGCCCCGAACAATGGAGACTGCCGGCGGCCGGATACGGATCGTGGGAATAGCCTCGAAATTCACCGCGCCAAGGCCATAGTAAGGGCCATCGATAGCTACGGTCACTGCTTGGGTATTGATTCGCTTGTCATTGGAGCTAGACATATATAGACCATGTCCAACGCGGGGCCGAAGTGCCTGCCAGTCTCTCCGAGTCGCTTGCCCAATTCTATTCTTATGCGGACTGTGTCCACCATAGAGCGGCAATATATAACGTTTTCTCCGGACTGCTTGCCTAATCCTATACATGCCAGGAGAGTGCAAGGCGTTTAAGGAATGCAGATTCACGCGTCGGCACGGTGGGCTTGTCTACCCTCAACATGTTTGGCGAGTACGACGACATTCGCGTGTGCGCCGCTACCACCATTCCCCAATAGGCGCACTATGCGCAAGGAGGGCAAGATGGCCCGCACTCGCTAGCGTGACGGTCGTCTTCACGATCGCTCATTCCGAGGTGGCGCTCGCATGCAGTAGCGAATGATATTTGCCCCCGGTATCGGGGCTTTTCAACAATTCCTCCAGAGCGAGTTCGAGCGCTTCTCGATCGTGACAACTCACCCGCTCCTTGCCATAGGCTAGCCGTACCGGATATCCGAGTTTGCCCAGGGTCAGATGACACAGCTCCCTCTGTTGGCCATTATCCGTTCGCGCTGCGTAGATTGAGGTTTCTGTCCATTTGAGCGAGTCTGGCGGAGCGCCGACTATCGCAATATCTGTCAGTAACTGTTTGAGCGCCTGTACTGGGTTCTTGCCTATCCCAATGGAAATAAGGCCTCCGCTTGCCTGATGGACTTGCTCCGCGAACTCGCGCAATAGTTCTTGAACCTCACCGCGTGCATGAGAAACAGCGTCAAAGGCCCTGAGTCCAGCCTCATAGGCTTCACGAAAATTTGCCATGATTACGATCCTGACGTCCTGGTGAGTGGTGGGTGTAGGCAGCCGAGAACTGGTAAGTGATCGAACTTGGAGTTAGGTTTCCCTGTCTTGTCGTTTGAAAGAGGCGGCTTGCACCAGATAGAGAGCTCGTCTTCGAATAGATGCCAGCGTTGCGGGTCCAGCAACGACGAGGAGAGCAATATTTGATCGAAATTGTACCATTGGGTCTCGGCACCCGACTGTCGATAGTAATACGTTCCGGCACCCAAGCGAACGCCAGAGATCTCGGCCTGGAGGCTCTGTTGCTCGCCTAGCTGGCGCCAGCATGGATTGTACCGAAGGCGTTTTTTTCGTGCCCTCTCGCGACTCCGCGATGCTTCCAGTCCCTGAGATATGACTGAAGAGAAGGGTTCTTCATTGAAATCACCGAGCACAATCGCCTGGGCCGTGACGTCCAAATCATCGAGTTCTTGCCGCAGATCCTCTGCTAGACGAGCGCGTTTTAGAGGTCCATCATTGCCATATGCATCGGAGGGCCAGTGCAACACGAACAAGTGCAGGTTTAGCGCGTTGTTTGCGGACAATTCTACATGTAAACACCTTCGGAGCCGGTTGCGCAGATAGTAAGAGGTCAAGATGCGCTGCTTGACCGATCGCGTCATGTCACTGCGGTACACGATGGCGATACCTGGGAGGCTATCGTCATAAAGCTCGCACAGTGGAGCTGCACTTGCTCCAAGGAGCTGTGGAATATCCCGTTCGGCCACCTCACCGAGCGACAGAAAGCAAATACCGCAATCGTCGATGAGAGATCGAATGACCTCTTTCACAACTTCCCAACGCTCGGGCGAGGTCTGTCGTTGCTTGCCGTTTGGGGACAGACCGGTATTCCACCATGCGAACCAAAAGCGCTTCATCGCAGCCGATATGATAGCAGAATCCTGGCTAGCCAAACGGAGGTCTTCGCAACTGCTGCCGAAGCCCATGATGATGCTCACGTCGTCGCGGGCCCGGTTGACCGTGGCGATATCCACGAAGCTGTCGCCGTTGAAGTCGCCGAGATGGAGTGGATCCCCCAACCTACGGTTGTATGGTACGAAAAAATCGCAAGAACCTGATAGTAATTCGTACCCGTCGACCAAAGGTTAGGCGACTGGGACCTCAGGGCAAACCCGCGGCAGTGGCCACTTTCCGCTGGCAGCGTTTGAGATCTTCCTTGGCCCGCTCTTCGGACACACCCAGGAGTTCTATGCGCAGCGCAATCGGAGGGCAGTAGGTGGTTGCCGTCCATAGCTGGGCGTCGTCGAGGCCGCTAAAGCGCTCGATAATCGGCCATACTTTGGCGACGTGACGGACCTGGTCGGTGACTGGGTCGCGCTCTAGGTGCGATGTAGATACGATGCGTCTGCCGTCGGGACTGAAGTCCACCGAGAAAACGTCCATGTTGGGATCACTCAGGATCGATGATTGTCCGCTACCGTCAGCATTCCATATCCGAATGGTCTTGTCTGCAGAAATAGTCACAATGCGGCTGCCGTCATGATTGAACATTGCCGAACTGACGGTATCATGGTGGCCGGCGAGAACCACAGGTAAGCCAGACCCCTTGCGGTTCCATATCCGCGCGGTTCTGTCCGTTGATGCGGTGACGATGCGGTCGCCGTCGGGGCTGAAGTCCACGCTGGTCACCAGACCCTGATGGCCGGAAAAGACCAAAGGAGTACCGGAGCCGTCGGCGTTCCATACCCGGGCGGTGCCATCAATAGAAGCCGTGGCAATAAGTGCGCCGTTGGGGCTAAATGCCGCCATCCATACTGTATCTTCGTGGCCCGAGAGGACTAAAGGGGTACCTGTGCCATCGGCGTTCCACACCCGCGCGGTTTTATCCGCCGATGTTGTGACAATACGACCACCATCGGGGCTGAAAGCTGCATAATTAACTTCACGTTGATGTCCAGAAAACACCAGCGGTTTGCCCGAGTCGTCGGTGTTCCATATCCGCGCCGTGTGATCAAAAGAGGCGGTAACGATGCGGGATCCATCGAAATTGAAGGCTGCCGAATGGACGACAGCGGCATGCCCCGCAAAAACTCGCGGTTTGCCCGAGCCGTCGGCGTTCCAAAGGATTGCAGTATTGTCGGCCGAAGCAGTGACGATATGGGCGCCGTCGAGGCTAAACCTCGCACTATACAAGTATTGCTCATGACCGGTAAGACTTAGCGGCATGTCCGGATTATCAGCCTTCCACACCCGGACGGTCTTGTCGATGGAAGCGCTGACAATGCGGGCGCCGTCGGCACTGAACTGCGCACGCCAAACAGTACCGTGATGACCGGTAATAATCCGCGGTGTGCCCGAGCTATCGGCCTTCCATACCCGGACGGTATTGTCCCGGGAGGCGCTGACAATGCGGGTGCCGTCAGGACTAAAAGTTGCAGTATAGATTCTGTCGCGGTGACCGCGCAGTGCCAGTAGCGGACCGGAACCGTCGGCATTCCAAACTCGTATGATGTTATCTACCGAGGCCGTCACGATGCGGGCGCCATCGGGACTGAACGTGGCCGATTGTACTGACTCTGGGTGGCCGCGCAGGACCAGCGGCGTACCCGAGCCGTCTACATTCCAAATGCGGACCGTTTTGTCGCTAGAGGCGGTGACGATGCGCTTGCCGTCGGGACTGAAAGCGGCCGACCAGATCGTGTCCTCGTGGCCGGAGAGCACGTGCGGCTTACCGGAGCCATCGGCGTTCCACACTTGCGCGGTTTTGTCTTCCGAAACGGTAACAATGCGGGTGCCATCGGGGCTAAAGGCCGCGTTCACGACCCTGTCTTGATGACCGGAAAACACAATCGGGGTGCCCGAGCCATCGGCATTCCAAACCCGCGACGTGCCATCGAAGGAAGTAGTGACAATGCGGGCGCCATCGGGGCTGAAGGCGGTCGCATATACCCAGCCTTGGTGTCCAGACAGCACCAGGGGTTCGCCGGAGCCATCGGCGTTCCAAACCCTCAGCTTATGATCCGCCGCGCCGGTGGCGATGCGGCTGCCGTCGGGACTAAACGCGGCCGCCCATACGCGTTCTGGGTGGGTAAGGACAACTTCGGCGATGTCTTGATACAAGGTCCAGCGCGCCATTTCACGCCATCGATCGGGAAGTTGAGCACTCGGCTCCATCTCGCGTATCAACGCCAGTATCAGGGTGGCGTCAGGGGCCGGGGCGGCCTGTTTTTCGCGGGCAGTGGCAATGCGGGTGGCATTGCGGGCTTGGATCGACTGCCTGTTCGCGCGTATTGCCAGAATTGAAACCACCACCGCGACCAGGCAAATCGCGACAAAGGCAGCAATAATCAGGCGCCGCCGCCGTCTCCGCGTGCGCGTGGCCAGATTCACTACTGCCAGCAGGTAGTCGCGCTCACGGGGGCTGAGGTCCATTAAATTTTTGTCGAATGGGCCGTGATTTTTTTCACGCTGGCGCTCAAGCCAACGCTGGGCTTGCTCGGCGGCTTGGCCGCGCCACAAAAGATCCTCGCTGCGGCCGTCCTGTTGCCATTGCCGGGCCGCATCCCGCAGTCGGACGACAAAGGCATGGCCCTCCTGATCCTCGGCCAGCCACTGACCCAGGGTGGGCCAGCTATCAATGAGCGATTCGTGAATGAGTTCTACCGTGCTGCTACCGGCGCCGAGGCGGGCGACGGTATTCGTCGCCGAGTCAGATGACTGCCCAAGCCCCGGTTCGACGGCTGCAGGGCTCTGTTTGTACGCGGCCCCGCCCTCAATGGCCACGAGGCGAGCATGGGCCAGTTGCTGGAGCACTTGGGCAATGGCGTCTGTGTCCCCGGGAAGTTGGCGCAGATCGCCCAGCGTCATGACTTTGCGGGTCCGCTCTGGGGTGACGAGGTTTTCGAAAATGCTACGCGCGATCTGCAGCGTGTCCGCCGGCATGGTGGTCAGTACCGCATCGCCGTGTCTGGCAAGGGCTCCAGCAACGCCACCGAAGCTGTTGTAGTGGGCGCGGGTGAGTAGTCGCTGCTGGCGATCGCGGCCTTGCCACAGCATACTGGCAGTAAATTGTAACAGCGGTAGCGCACCCCGGGTGGTTTCCAGGGCATCGAGCATGGTTTCGATCAATTCTGCACTGTCGAAATCATAACCGGCCGCGGTCACCGGTTTGGTGAGGGCATCGCGTAATTGGGTCCGGTTCATGGGCGGCACCATCACCAGAGCGCGGCTCACTTCGCTCATAAAGCGATAGTCTTCGGCTATGCGATCGAGAAAGTCGGAGCGAATCGACAAGATGACGCGTACGGGTGACGAGGCATCATCGGCGGCCCCTTGCAGGCAGTGGATAAAGGCTGCGCGATCATGTTCTGCTGCGACCTGGGTATAGAGCTCTTCGAATTGATCGATGAAGACGAGCACCTGGCGGTGTTTACGCCGAGCCCAGGTACGCAGGCTCTGGCCCCAAGAGCCGGGCTCTCGACGCAGGTGGGCGCCATCGATGAGAGCGCCATCGGTGGGAGCGCCATCGGTGGGAGCGCCATCGGTGGGAGCGCCATCGGTGGGAGCGCCATCGGTG
>JAAUYH010091969.1_pt1 | contig 10820 bp, 9 predicted proteins | sample 7278061 | NCBI WGS metagenome assembly JAAUYH01 (sample SAMN14350203, study PRJNA611818) | marine sediment metagenome | isolation source: surface marine sediment (0.6m) | place: French Polynesia: Moorea | collected 2018-08 | reverse complement strand
TTTGTTTTTAAAACCTGACTAATTATTTTGGTTAAATCAACTGAAATAACTAATAATTCGTTGACTGACCAAAATTATTGTGCGATAAATATGGTTAAAATCCCGAGTATTTGCCAAAAATTCTCCCCTGCTCCCCTGATCCCCTGCTCCCTTGCTCCCCCTCTACCTTAACCAAGAATGAAACAGCCCTGCCTAAAGGGAGGGGCTGTCTTCTGGGGTTTCCCCAGAAGTTTATACGCCCCGTGGCTGACTCGTTTTTCATCCCACAGGTGAAACCCTGTGGGCTTTCAAACTGCGACGATCTTTGTAAATTGAGTTCGGACTTCGGAGTTATGATTTTCGCTCAGTCAGCATTTGAGTTACGTTGCGAGTGGGGTTGGCAAGGTATTAGTCAACTTGCTCCTATTAGCGATGTAATTATTATTGTTGATATTCTTTCTTTTTCTACCAGCGTAGAAATTGCTACAAATAATGGAGCAGTTATCTTTCCCTATCAATGGAGAGATTCATCTGCGTCAGATTATGCTCGACAGGTTAAAGCAGAATTAGCAAGTCGAGAAAGAAAACCTTTTCGTGGTTATTCTTTAGCACCCTCTTCATTAATCAATATTCCTGCTGGCACAAAATTGGTTTTACCTTCACCTAATGGCGCGACTCTTTCTTTACATACAGATACAAAACCTACCATTTCTGGTTGTCTGCGTAATGCAAAAGCAGTTGCTTATTTTGCCCAAAGTTATGGCAAGAATATTGCTGTTATTCCTGCAGGAGAAAAGTGGTCTGATGGTAGTTTACGACCGGCTATAGAAGATTTAATTGGTGCTGGTGCAATTTTGAGTTATCTTGAGGGAAATCTTTCTCCAGAAGCGGAAACTGCCGTAACTGTATTTTCTCGCTGGCAAAACGAACTTTTTTCGGTCTTAAAAAAATCTATTTCCGGTCAAGAGTTAATTAACCAAGGATTTTCTCAAGATGTAGAGTTAGCAGCAGTCTTAAATAATAGTAGTTGTGTACCTTTACTAACTAATAATGCTTACATCAAACAATGAGAGCGAGCGGTAGTAGTTTATTTCGTCATGCCGTTGCTTGAAGTTGGTTGATTTTTGACATACTCTACGACTAAGCTGACGTTATCGCACCCACAACGCCTATAAGGCTTAATAGATAAAAGCTTTAGTGTTGTGGATACTTTACATAAAGCTAGAGTGAATAGTCACATTATATAAAGCTAATCATTCTGGTGTACGGCACACGATTACAAGATTTTAGGGTCACCCTCGACCTTAAAGTCTGTCTCTGAGTAGTTTTTAGAGTTGGAAAATTATCCCCAACAAAGACGAGTTAATCAGAAAGTGAGAATAAGGAGAAATTATCAAATAATAGCAACAAGAGGTGGTCTATTCTCAACTATAACCTCTATTCTCAATTAAAAATTAGTTGTTATCTCTTAAAGGCTGAAACCCTTATCATAGGGTCATCACAACTACCGAAACGCGGGGTTATCGGTAGTAGGATTGTAGGAAATATAAGCTGAGTTAATCTCAAGATATGTAACCAAATTGAGCGTTCAGAATATTGTTCAAATTATTATAAAAACAAGCATTATTGGGTGATATATAGAAACATTCAAGGTATCGTCCCGATAAGTAATGATAGTCGGAATGATTCTTAATATTATTTCAAATAAGGTTAATAGACAGAAAGATTCAAGGGTATCATGACATATAGGGTGGATATCCAGAAAGTTTCCGCATGATAAATAGTTAGAAACTCTTGAACATTTAGCAGTACTATGCAAACCTATGCAAACCACGATCATCAATGCAGTAGCGCCAACAAGAATCTGCGATATTGGAGGATGGACGGACACCCGTTTTGCTCGCTCAGGCGCGGTGTTCAACATCGCAATATATCCTTATGTCGAAGTCCAGCTCCACTCTTGGCCACCGGAGCAGACTGACGCTCATCTGGTCATTGATGCAGAGAATTTCGGAGACTCCTATTCCCTCAATCCCGGACATATAGTCTACAATAAGCATCCTTTGATTGAGGCGGTCATCAAAACAATGAAGCTTCCACAAGATATTGCATTAAGAATCAATATCTTCGCACATGCCCCGCCCGGCGCCTCCATGGGAACTTCCGCGGCAGTTTCTGTGGCTTTGATTGGAGCACTTGATGCCCTTTCTGAAGGACGCCTACCGCCGCATGATACGGCAGCCTTGGCCCACTCAATTGAGATAGAGGAACTGGGGCTTGAGTGTGGCGTCCAGGATCAACTCGCTAGCGTTTATGGGGGCGTCAATTTCATTGAGATCTATGATTTTCCTCACGCACGCGTCTCGAATCTAACAATCCCCGACAATATTTGGTGGGAGCTTGAGCAGAGACTTATTCTTGCATACATCGGTAAACCTCATTATTCATCCGATATCCACAAAATGGTCATCGCCGAGCTCGGAGACGAACCTCACAACGATACGCGTTTGATACAACTGCGGCAGTTAGCTCATCAAGCTAGAGATGCGCTCTGCGAAGGAGATTTTATTACCCTTGGCAGAGTCTTTAACGAAAATACTCAAGTTCAGCGGGCGCTTCACAAGCATCTCGTTTGTAATGATTTTGAGGCAATAATATCACTGGCAGATAACTTCGATGCCCTTGGCTGCAAAGTGAATGGCGCAGGAGGGGATGGCGGGTCGGTTGCTATTCTTACTAATGGGGACATGCAGAAAAAGAGATTTTTGCAAAAAGTTCTTCTTGAGCAAGGATTCCAAACTCTGCCCATCTTCCTTTCGCGCTTAGGACTACGAGTTTGGAAAACCTTTTCTAACACGCCGGATGCAGGCGACGGAAAATAGCCGCGCCTGATCCGTGGCGTTATCATGAATATTTTAAATTATTGCTAATGCCCATAATCTCACGAAGAGGTAGTATGATTGAACCTACTGACAGCAAAAGGTTTGAGTTTGATATGACCCTAAAGGGTCAGAATCGTTGTGATACGCTCTTCTAGCTTGTATAATCACAAAAAGCTCCAACTGATGGTTCAAATAGAACCTTACAAGTGCCAGCAGCACCATTCCGATTTTTCCCGACTATTATTTCCATTACTCCATTATCTGTAACTGCTCAATAACCACTCTCTGGCGATCGCTCAAGGTAGCGAACTGCGCTGCATCGCACTTGCAGTTGAGAGATAGAAAGGCGCTCGAGAAAGAGCAAACGGGAGCAGAATGGTTTGTATCAAGTGGGTGCCGAGACTCGGGCTCTAATCACATCTGGAAGATAGGGAACAGTTTGATCCCAAATACTCAAAAAATAGCTTCAGATGATGAGCGTAGTTCTTTAGTGTGTTTGGGGCTTTACCTAACGCCATCAGGTGTTGTAGGTAATCGGTGACTAGTTCAATAGGTAGATAGTCATCACCGAGTAAAACCCAACTGGTTTGACCTCGAATATTGACTTTCTGAACTCTCATTATATGCTTTGTATAATTATCAAGATTTATATTTACACAAAACGTTAAAAAAGGCAATTAACTTGCCTTTGTTGTTGTTGTTGAATATTATCGATCGATGTAGTATAATTACGCTATGATCGCATCACTCTTTTAGGTAGGGTCTGGTGGAACCCGATCTGAAAAGATTTAAGGTAGAGGAAAATTAACAAAAGTTTGAAAATCATCGATCGCGCTAAAAAATTCTAGAGGCGATCTCACTCTCTTGACTAAAGTTAATAGATGTCTACTAATAGTAAAGGGATTAATCAAATTAACTAGAAAAATATGGCTGATATTGTCGATCTTGCTGTACAAACAGAAGACTTTAGCACTTTAGTAACTGCGGTTAAGGCTGCTAATTTAGTTGAAGCTTTAAAAAGCCCTGGTCCGTTTACTGTATTTGCGCCTAATAATGCTGCCTTTGCTAAACTTCCTCCAGGAACAATTCAAACTCTGGTGCAAAACATTCCTCAATTAGCCCGAATTCTTACTTATCATGTTGTTTCAGGTAAGTTAATGAAAGCTGATTTAGCACAAGTTAATTCGGTTATTTCTTTAGAGGGTTCACCTATTTCTATTGATTGCTCTGATGGTTTTGAAGTAAAAAATGCCACAGTAATTGCAGCAGATATTGAAGCAGATAATGGAGTGATTCACGTAATAGATAATGTTATTTTAATGGGATAAATTATCGAACTTGGGCGTATTTCACGTCCTAATATTCTAATCAAATTATTTTTAGTTTTAAAGCCTAGCAAAAACAAATGCGATCGCAAATATTAATTTAATTTGCTAAGACTCTTTTTAATAATTAATAATTTTATATTTTTTTAAGTACGAAATAAGATAGTGTATCCAGGAAAAAAACCATATTTAGCGTAAAAACCAAAAACTTTTTCGTTTCCAGTAGCAACGACTAATCTTTGTTCGATTGCTTTTTCTTTTTCCATCCAAGCCATAGCCTCTTTAAACATTTTTCCACCCAACTTATTTTTTTGGTAGGAATCGATAACGTATAAAGCTTCTATTTCTCCAATCTTATCTTTAGTCAATGAGGTAATACAAAAACCAATGGGTTTTTCTAGATTATTTACATATACTAATTGAATGTGCAGTTTACCATCTTCAGTTTTTTTTGCTAAATCATTTTCTTGTAGATTAAGAAGATAATCTTCAACACCTGAAGACATTTCTCCTGCATTTTGAGTTTGATTATTAATAAATAATTTCCAAAGCTCGTCACAGTAGTTTAATAACTCCGAACTTCCTTCTACAAACTTAAATTAATTCATAAAATAAATTATATTTCGTAATTTCTTGATTCCTTTACAGCTAAGTAAATTAAGTAATAATTAAGGAAAAAATAACAGCGATCTATAAAAAACTAATTTCAAAAGATTTTATATGAAACATAAAAAAGAATGATACAGATAAATAATTTACGAGTCTCCCAATCAATCATCTGTAGCAAGCATTAAACTATTTCATATTATTTTATGCTTCATAATTGTTTTTGTAGTTTTAGTTCTAAATAATTGGTAATTTAGCCAAAAGCAAGAAACTTTAAAGCTAACACCTATTACTTATTACTTAATTAGCGATAAGATTGAGATTGAATATCTCTTAAACGGGCTTCAGGGCGTAAGAAACGATCCATTTGGGCTTCAAAAAATTGACGATTTTTCAGTAAATGTTTGGGGTTTGGATCGTCTAAAGGATATAACAAAGCTTGACGCAAAGCTTGAATTACCGCAGAAGTTACGTTATACATCGATCGCTGGAAAGTAATTCCCAATTGAATTAACATATCATCTTCGCCCCGACAATGTTTTTGATAGTATTCCTGAAGGTAACCAGGGAGAAAATGAGACATATCATCCATTAATAATGTTGGGGGAATACCAGCCGTACCGACGGGAAAAACGTCAGCGTATAAAATGCCGTAGTGAAAATCTTTTTGCTCGTCAGGAACTTGTTTAGTTTGGGCATTATAAGATTTCGTGCCACGAAAAGGTGCAGTCCGATAAAAGATAGCTTCCACGTAGGGTAAGGCAGCCTCGTACAACCACATAAAACCTTTTGATTTAGGAATAATTTCGTAGCATTCCCCGCGAATATAGACATGATGGTAAATTGGACGACCTGAAACTGCAAAGATACCATTAACCAAAAAATTCATCGCATCGGGGACACCTTTAAATCCACCCTCATCGTAAATGTCAGACATTTCCAAGAAGACTGGTGCCATTACTTCCCAGAATAAACCGAGATTGGAATAGTAAGATAGCTGTCTTACTTGTTCGAGGAACATATCGGGGAAGAGTTTGTATAGAGCTAACATGACAGGATTATATTTAAAATAGGCTTTAATCGCCCTATCCGCATTAGCTGTATACTCTTCTGTATCTAGGTAAGCATCAAACTTACCCCAACCCATATCCCTACCATGCCAAAGCATCGATCGCATACAAGCTTCCGCAAATTCCATATTAATGCGATCGTGCCAGAGATGATGGAGGAGTTTGGGCATTTTGAAGGTTGTTCCCTTCTCCATAAATTCTAGTAATTCTGGATGGGCGGTTGCTTCTCCGCGCCAAATTCTCAAGTCGGCATCATCACCAGCATAATGATTGTGTAAATCCAAATATTCTTGGGGTAGGAAATATTTAAAGAAAGGAAGCGGTTCTAAAAATACTCGTTCGGCAATATATAGTAAGTCGCGCCAATAGAAATCCATCGGTATAGCATAAGCTTTATAAATACCGATAATCTGCATCAGGTTTTCTGGTGTATCGGGTAACATCGATCCACCAGCTTCGAGGCGATGGATAATATCAGCAAATTGATGGGTGGAAGGAGGGAGTTTGGCTGTGGGATTAATTGGTGTTTGTACCATAAATAGTAGTTAGTAGTTAGTAGTTAGTAGTTAGTGGTTAGTTGTTGATGGTTAATTGTTGATGGTTAGTTGTCAATTGTCCATTGCTATCTGTTCGGTTTGGTTGGCATTTATCGCCAATAAATCTGTAGTGGGTTCGATCAAGCTTAATAACCAGTTAGGTTGAATACCGAGAAAGAAAATAATTGCAGTCAAAACTAAAGCAGGAATGGTTTCTGAACGGAGTACGGGGGGATAATATGCCCTTTTACTATCTAATTTGCCGAAACAAGTGCGATTGAGCAGAATGACAAAGTAAACCGCAGTTAAACCAGAAGCAATAATGCAAAGTAAAGTCTCAATGGGGAAAGTAGCAAAACTTCCCTGAAACACAATAAATTCAGCTACAAATCCCACCAATCCAGGGATACCAGCACTAGCCATACCTGCTGTAATTAGTAAGGCACTGGTAAGGGGTAAACCACGAACGGGGTTCATCAAACCATTGAGAACATCTAAATCGCGAGTTCCAACTTTGCGTTCCACGATACCAACCAAGTGGAAAAGTAAAGCCAGAATTAAACCATGAGCGATCATTTGTGCTACCGCACCCAGAATACTTAATTTTGTACCGGCAGCAGCAGCCACTAGAATATAACCCATGTGACCGATCGAACTATAAGCTACCATGCGCTTGATATCTTTTTGGGCGATCGCGCTTAAGGCCCCGTAGAGTACGCTAACTGTACCAATAAATGCTAATCCTGGGGCAACAGTAGACCAAGTTTCGGGAAATAATTGTAAACCAAAGCGAATTAAGCCATAAGTTCCCAGTTTAGCTAAAATTCCCCCCAGAAGAATAGTAACAGCAGGAGAAGCTTCGGTGTAAGCATCAGGCAACCAAGTATGTAAAGGAACTAAAGGAATTTTAATTCCAAATCCCACCAATAAGACAGTTAATAAAATTAGTTGAGTGTTTAAAGATAATTGTTGAGTCGTGATGGTATCGTAATCAAAACTAGTAGCACCATTAAGAAAAGCAATACCTAAAAATGCTGCTAAAACTAATAACCCCGATACTGCCGTGTAAAGAAGAAACTTAATTGAAGCATAGCCTCTTTTTTCTCCTCCCCAGATAGCAATCATCAAATAAAAAGGAATTAATTCTAGCTCGTAGAAAATTACAAATAGTAATAAATTTTGAGCTGCTAAAGCTCCTGTTATCCCTGCGTTAATTAACAGAATTAAAGAGTAGTAAAAACGGGGGCGATCGACATTTTCACCAATGCTATAAATAGCAATAATCGTTAGTAAACCATTTAAAGCAAGTAAAGGCAAAGATAAACCATCGACTGCCAAACTATAACTCAAGCCAATGGGTTCGACCCAAGACAAATATTCTGAAAATTGCCATCCAGAATTATTTAGATCGAACTGGGTTAATAGCCAGATTGTCCATGCAAATATAATTACAGCAAAGATTGTTGTTATCTGTCGCAGACGAGCAGGTTCAAATTTCCCTGGTAAAAAGCCGATAATAATAGCCCCAAGAACGGGCAACCAGAGTAAAAAACTAAGCATTGTTTAATCAAATTAACTCGACGTTCGATGTTAAGTATTAGAAAGAGATTTGAGATATTAAAGGAAAACAAACTACACTGACAAATAAAATTACTCCCAGTAAAATTGACAGGAAATAAAATTGAGCTTGACCGGAAACATTGTATTTTAAACTTTCGCCACTAAAGATAGTTGCTAAGCCAACTAAATTAATTAATCCATCGACCAAATAGCGATCGAACCAATAGATAATTTTTGAAACTAAACCAACTACAAAGACAATGGTTACGCGATAAAGTTGTGCCGTATATAAGTCGTAAGCAAAGAAATCTTGTACTGCTTTAGGTTTTAGTTCAATTGGTTTGGAAATTTTGTCATTGAGATAAATAAAAGCTGATGTCCCCGCACCTACTAGAGTCGAGACCGCTAAAGGAATGGCAACGTTTAAATTGAGATTTGACCATTGGGGTATCCAATGCCATTTAGACAATAAAATCGGTACGTGCAAGGCAAATCCCATCGTAAATGTCATGGGTAAGACTAAAGCCCATAAGCCTTCGGGAGAACGAACCGTCATCTGTGTCGGTTTACCACCAAAAATCAAACAGAATTCGCGAGTAAGACTAAAAGCAGTCAACCCATTGACAATAACTAATACTCCCACTAACCACGGATGAGTATTCCAGAGGTTATCTGCTATTGCAGTTAATGTCCAAAAACAGCCCAAAGGGGGAAAAGCAACTAGAGAAGCTGCACCGACGAGATAACAAATTCCAGAAATAGGACGACGCGACCATAAACCACCGTATTGGGTTAAATCTTGAGTAATAGTGTTCAAAACCACACCACCAATACTCATCACCAACAGGGACATGGCGATCGCATAAGTAAATAATAATCTTAAAGCAGTTGTATCTTGTTGTGTACCTACCGCAATAAACACTAAGCCCATGTAGGCACTAACAGAATAGGAAAGAGAGCGTTTGATATCAATTTGAGCCATGGCAATTAAACTAGCACCAATCGCCGTTACTGCACCAATACCAATCATTACCCCAGAAGCCACAGGAGATAAAGCCAGCACTGGTTGCAACTTAATCAATACCCAAGCACCAGTAGAAACTACAATTGTATTCCGTAAAATTGTCGCAGGCATTGGTCCTTCCATTGCTTCATCTAACCAGAGATGCAGAGGAAACTGAGCGCATTTCCCCAAAGGACCGGCAATTAAAGCCAAACAAAGTAAAGTTGCTATATTGGGGTCAATTGTGGTGGTTTGTGCCCACTCAGCTAACTCTGTATAATTCCAAGTTCCTGCTAGGGGTAATAAGGCAACTACCCCCATCAGCAAGATTAAATCTCCTACCCGTTTGGTTAAAAAAGCATCTCTTGCACCAGTTACCACTAAAGATTGGTTGAACCACAACCCAATTAATAAATAAGTTCCTAAAGTGAGAATTTCTAACACTACATAACTAAAGAAGAGGGAATTACACAAAACTAAAGTAGACATCCCTGCTTCAAACAAAGCTAGTAAGGAGTAGAAACGCGCCCAACCCCAATCCATTTCCATGTAACCAATGGCGTAAATCTGGGCAGCTAAATTTAAACCAGTAATTAAAATTAGTGCAGTGATATTAATTGAGGAAATTTCGATATCAAAAGAGATATTTAAATCCGCAGCATGAAGCCATTGAAATGATAAGTAATTAACTGGCTGATGCCAAATTTCTAAAAGAGCTAATAGACTGTGGACTAATGCTATACAAGTCATCAAGGTATTGATATAACCCGATGGTCTCGGTCCTGTCTGACGAATAATACCAGGCGACCAAGGAATAGCGAATATAGCACCAATTAAAGCGTACAAAGGAACTAGCCAGATAGTCTGACTAAAAGTTTCATTCATAGACTAGATATTTGAATGTTTACATCATTAATTGGAGTTTAAACTAAATTCTAAGTTAAAGATAGCCAAGGTTTTAAGTAGTAGTCTGTCAAGATTGATTTGATAGATTAGGAGAAAAGTTCGGAGTTCGGAGTTCGCCCTTAAGGGTTCGGCATTTGCTCAATCTTTAATCTTTCTGCTATCTTTTACCAATGGTTTTTTGGAAAGCCGATCGCTCTTTAATGCGCTTAATGTAATCTACTACGGCGGGATAAGGACTAAAATCTATGGGTAACATCATAGTCGCATAAGCCAACATCGAGCCAACAGCAATATCTACTACAGTAAACTCTTGCCCTAACATATAAGGCTGACCGGTCAACATTTGATTTAAAGGAGTTAATAATTTAGGAGTTTCTTTATCTCGGCTAGCTTCTACAAATAGCCCTGTAGCTAAAGTTGAATTAGCAAACAGTACCCATTGATTCAGAATGCTTCTCTCTGCCAGAGAGTTAGGCATATTACCGTATTTTTCTGCCAGATAAAGGATAATTGCTCCCGATTCCCAAAGTTGAAAATCTCCATCAACGATAGCGGGTACTTTTCCCATCGGATTGATAGCTAGATATTCTGGCTGCTGATGTTCTCCTGTTGCCATATCTAGCAAGACAAATTCGTAGGGAATATTAAGTTCTTCTAAATACCATTGGACGATCGATGCTCGACTACGGGCACCACCATATAACTTAAGCATATATCTAATTATCCTGTTAAAGAACTTTATGAGTATGGGAATGCTGTTTGATATTGTCTTCTTTACTGACAACATTAACCATATTGAGTACGCGCTTTCTTTCTAAAGAATAGTTAAAATCTTGTTTAACCGAGCCTAGGGGAATATGTTGTTTAGCTTCTGGGCGAACTTTATAAGTACGAGCAGCAGCTATTACTCTTTCTTCAAAGCGATCGCATAACTGGGCTTCAGTAGGAAATTC
>JAAUYH010029044.1_pt1 | contig 10820 bp, 11 predicted proteins | sample 7278061 | NCBI WGS metagenome assembly JAAUYH01 (sample SAMN14350203, study PRJNA611818) | marine sediment metagenome | isolation source: surface marine sediment (0.6m) | place: French Polynesia: Moorea | collected 2018-08 | reverse complement strand
TTGTAGTATGAGAATATATAACTACTATTAAAGATAATTAATCGATCAATAGTACATCTCCAACTAAGATTTTGGTTTATATGGAACTCCCCTTAACACAAAACCAGCCCCTAGCATCAGTATTTCGTAAACTTGGTCGTGGTTCTTTCCCCCCGATTGTGGAGAGTTATGAACGTGGCAAAACTATTTTCTTTCCTGGTGATCCCGCAGAAAGAGTTTACTTTTTACTCAAAGGAGCAGTTAAACTATCTCGCGTTTATGAGGCAGGAGAAGAAATTACCGTAGCTCTGCTCAGAGAAAATACTGTATTTGGCGTACTTTCTTTGATAACTGGGCAAAAGAGCGATCGCTTTTATCATGCTGTAGCATTTACCTCAGTAGAACTTTTATCGGCACCGATTGAACAGGTAGAAAAAGCTCTCAAAGAGAATCCCGAATTAGCGATGCTGATGTTACGTGGATTATCTTCTCGTATTTTACAAACTGAAATGATGATTGAAACCCTGGCTCATCGAGATATGGGTTCACGTCTAGTAAGTTTTTTATTAATCCTCTGTCGAGATTTTGGCACGCCAACTACTGAAGGAATTAAGATTGACTTAAAATTATCCCATCAGGCGATCGCCGAAGCTATTGGCTCCACCAGAGTTACTGTTACTAGACTATTGGGGGATTTAAGAGACAGAGAACTGGTTTCAATTCACAAAAAGAAAATAACGGTACATAATCCAGTAGCGTTGAGTCAACAATTTGCCTAAAATGGTTAAGCAGACAAATATCGCAGTACGTTAGCTGGTTAGGACAAGTTTAGTTAATTGCTCGTAAGTAGCAAGTAATAATACTAAATCCGCTTGGGCTTTGGTAGTGTTTAATTTCTTTGCCATGAAATAAGAATAACTAGAACTTGTTACTCGTTACTCGTTACTTGTTACTCAATTTTTTAAGTAACCTATACGAAACGGATTTAGTATAAGTAGCAAGTGTCCTAATGTAATTGCGTATTGTTATAACAGTACTGACAATCAATAGCAAGTGGCAGCCTAGTCAAGCTAATTCTCGTACTAAATTACTTAATCATCTCTAATGACCAGCGGTTACATTCTGATTGCAGCAATTTTTCTCCTGGGCGGTATTGTTGCGGCATTCGGCGATCGCTTAGGAACGAAGATCGGTAAAGCCAGACTAAGATTGTTTAATCTTCGTCCTCGTCAAACAGCAATGCTGATTACGGTGATTACGGGGATGTTAATTTCTGCTCTCACTTTGGGTATTTTATTTGGTTTAAGTGGCTCTCTCCGAAGAGGAGTTTTTCAGTTAGACGAAATACTCAAGCAAAGACGGCAGTTAGAAGGAGAATTGGCTCAGGCGAGAAAGGAACAAGAACAGGTACAGCAGCAATTAGCTGAGGTGAAAAGGCAGCAAAGCGAAGCGGTTGCTAATCTAAATTCAATTAATCAAGATTTTGAGCAATCAAAGCAGCAAGTTAAGGAAATTTCTGCTAAAGCCCAAAAATTACGCCAAGAGTTAGATAGTTTATTAAGCGAAAGAGAAAAGCGACAAGCACAACTTGATCGACTACAACAGCAAAGTCAAGAATTACAAGCCCAGCTACAGCAGCGTGAGCAGCAAATTAGGGAGCAAGATCAAGTTTTAGCCCAAAAAGAAGTTCGTCTCCAAGAATTGGAACAACAACAACAATTACTGCAAGCCCAAGTCCAAGAACGAGATCAATCTATTGCGCAACTAGATAAGGCGATCGCTAGTACAGAAGTAGGTCTCAAGCTTAGAACCCAAAGATTAGAACAGTTAGAAGCTCAGTTAAGCTTTTTGTCTAAAAATGTAGCGGTTTTGGAACAGTCTTATCAGGAACTGAGAGAAAAGAAAATTGCTGTGGTCAAAGGTCAAGTATTATCTTCGGCAGTAGTCAGAATTGTCGATCCCAATGCTGCCAAATCAGCGATTGATAGTCTACTAAGACAAGCTAATACTAATGCTGTCAAAGCAACTCAGTTTAACCGTACCAAATCTAAACGCCGGGTTGTGAGTATCACTAAATCTCAAGTAGAGCAATTAGAGTCTCAGATTAAAGATGGTCAAGATTACGTGATCAGAATTCTTTCTGCGGGTAACTATGTTCAGGGAGAAAAAGAAATTAGAGTCTTTGCTGATGTGGCTTTGAATAAACAAATATTTCAAGCTGGGGAAGAAATTGCTACTGTGTCCATAGATTCTCAAAATATTAATCGTCAGGAAGTACAGGAGAGATTAAATTGGCTATTAGCGGTGTCTAAATTCCGTGCTCAACGAGCAGGAACATTGGGAGAAATTGAAATAGGCGACAATAAAGTGGAAAATATTGTTGATTTTATTAACCAAGTCACTGAAGCGACAGAACCTGTGAAGGAAATTAAAGCAGTAGTCTCAGAGAATACCTATACTGCTGGACCACTAAAACTTGATTTTGTAGTGATTCGTGACGGTAAAATTATTTTTAGCACATGAACAATCAATATTTACTTGGTCTAGATCCTGGGCGAGATAAATGCGGTGTCGCGGTAATGAATGACAGACAGGAAGTGATCTATCATCAGGTGATTGATTCAGATCAAGCGATCGCCGATCTGACTCAGTTATCTCAACAATACAACCTAGACTTGATCGTCATGGGAGATGGTACAACATCTAAAAACTGGCGGCAACAGATTGAGTCTGATTTGACGACCGTACCAGTAGTCACCGTCAATGAAACTAACAGTACTTTGGAAGCACGCGATCGCTATTGGGTAATGTACCCCCCTAAAGGTTTACAGCGCATCATTCCCCAAGGTTTGCGAGTTCCCCCCCGTCCTGTAGACGATATCGTAGCGATTATTCTCATTGAAAGATACTTGAATCAGTTATCAGTGACCAATGACCAATGACCATTTTTTGAATTCAAAATTCAAAATGCAAAATTAATAATGAAAATGCCATCAATTTTTAATTGTTTAATTAAGGATACAAGCCTCTCCTTTTAAGGAGAAAAACATAAAAACATTATTCTTTGCTCCAAGTCTCAGACTGAACTCTGAGGTAATTTTTAATTTTTAATTAATAATTTTGAATTGTTTTGACCAATGACCAGTTATCAGTAATCAAATTACATTTTTGTCCTGACCGTAAAGGTATAGTCCCCACCTGCCTCTAACTGATGATCGCAACGTTCGAGAAAGCGCTCTAGGGGTTCTTGAATTAAAGCTCTACCTAAAGAAGGTTGAACTGATAGTTGTCTTTGGCGAAAACGCCATCTAAATTGCCACTCATACTGAGCAGCCTGGACTTCTCCCTCAATTTTGCCCATTGAGATGGATTGCTGAGTGATACGGACGTGGGCAACTGTCTCTGGTAGGTAACTACGGTTCACAATTTATGAAGGGCAATTTATTAGATAGGTGGACAGGTGAATAAGATTTTACTAAATAATATAAATATAGCGACTATCAGCGATCTATCTGTATTTGCTACTTCCTACTTCCTATTTCCTATTTCCCCAAATCAAAACTAGTAAATATTGTTCTCGTCGAATTTATGTCAATGAGTACAAAATCTTAAGTAAAAATTAAACTTGTCAAGTGCTAGCAATATTTTGTTACAAAACTGTTAATATGATTTACATAAGTTAACAAAAAAAGCATCAATAAATAACTATGACTACTATTTCTGACGAAAACGGCATCATGAACAACTTCGCGAAAGAGCCAGTAATGTACTATGCAGAGGCTCCATCCTCTCAGGAGAAACGCAGTTACTTGGTGTGGGGGGCGATCGCGCTAGCTGTTGTAGCAGTTTCCGTATTTACTGCTTTTTCTGTTAGCTAAATTCTTTAATTTTTCTCAGATCAACTCCTCTCTATTAATGAAATACCTCGGAGTTATCCGAGGTTACTATTTGAGAGTAACGATCCCAATTAGCCCATTGGGAACCCAAGTGCTGCATTACGTATATATTCGGTTACCTTAACACCAGCTTTTCTCGCTTTATTTTTAATTACCTGGGCTTCAGCATCGCTTAAACAAACGCTGAAAGTATTAGTATCAAATTGATATGGCGGGGTGACTTTGGTCTGTGTAGAAGTGATAAGAGACATGGCTAAAAAATATCGAGGTGTTACTTTTTTTATCTAAACTTTTTTCGCGCTATGTCTGGTGTGATGTCGATCGTAATCTATTAATAATCTTCAGTAGCGCAAAAATGATTCTTATAAACTATTTTTCCAATGTATCGCGATTGGGGAAAGCAAATCAAGTAGTAAACAGTAACAAGTCTCAAATTGTCATTTTTTGTAACCATGGCAAATAAAATCATTCTGGGAAATTAATTTTTTAATGTTTCTTTAATCAAGGTTGTATTGCTACTTAGGCATAGCCTGAGGCGACCTCAGACTGATTGTGACAATTTTTCACCTGTAATAACACGGAGATATTTATTTCTGAATTATCTCAACATAAAAATAGATGGTGTTTTATGGGGGCTGCAAAAATTGTGCCAAATGATTTGCCGACGCTGATTAACCGTTTGTTTACAGCTGTATTATTAGTAGTGCTATTGTTTGCCTGTCAAGAAATCCCTGAAAGCAGGAATGTTGAGGGAACTCAATTTGATCATCAAACTAATTAAAGTAAATTAGTTTTCCCTAAAGTTGCTTGGTTAATCTCATTTAACAGTTAATATTAATGTCTTAATTTATACTTGACTTGCTATAAATTAAGTTTTTTTCAGCAGCATTCGTTTCACGTTAGAGTAATGTGGATGAGGGTTGAAGAAGATGAAAGCAGCAAGAAATATTCTAATTATTGGCGGTGGCGTAATAGGGCTGGCGATCGCCATAGAACTGAAACGCCAAGGAGCCAAAGTCTCCGTAGTCAGCAAAGACTTTATGCAAGCAGCATCCCATGCAGCAGCAGGAATGTTAGCACCGATGGCGGAAAAATTAACTTCTCCTCCATTATTGGATTTGTGTCTGAGATCTCGTTGGTTATATCCTGAATGGACGCAAAAGCTGGAAGAATTAACTGGGGTAGAAACAGATTATTTGCCCAGTGGAATCCTTGCTCCTGTATATGAAAAACCTCAAGCAATCATCGAGAACGATCAAGCGGTTTGGTTAGATCAAGAAACTATTCGGTTATACCAACCAGGATTAAGTGAGGGTGTAATTGGTGGCTGGTGGTATCCTGAAGATGGACAGGTAGATAATCGCTGTTTAATGCGATCGCTCTTACAAGGTGCTCAAACTCTTGGGGTAGAGATTAAGGAAGGCGTTAGCGTCAAAGCAATCCAACAAAAGCAGGGTAGAGTTAATGGAGTCCTGACGGATATAGGACAGCTAGAAGCAGAACAGTACGTTTTGGCTGCTGGTTCCTGGTCTAGTCAATTAATGCCCTTACCTGTACGTCCCGTGAAAGGTCAAATGCTGTCTCTGAGGATGCCCCAAAAGCTACACCAGCCTTTCCCTCTACAGCGTGTTTTATACGGCGATGGTATATATCTAGTTCCCCGACAGGATGGCCGATTAATAGTTGGCGCAACGGTAGAACAAGTAGACTGGACTCCTTTTAATACACCCCAAGGAATCCAAAATTTATTAGCCAAAGCGACGGAACTATATCCCGCAGTAGCAGATTGGCAAATTGAAGAACTCTGGTGGGGTTTTCGCCCAGGTACCCCCGATGAATTACCAATTTTGGGTCGTAGTGCCTGTGAAAATCTGTTTCTAGCCACAGGACATTATCGTAATGGAATTTTGCTCGCACCGATTACTGCTAACTTGATGGCAGACTTAATTCTGGAACAAAAGTCTGATCCCCTATTGGCTAAATTTAGCTACCAACGTTTTTATCATTCAGGAAATATGACCTCTTTAAGCAATCCCAAGTTACCGCTACAGATTAAATCAACTCCTCAAGTTCCTTTACCTGCTGCCTCTACTTCTATATTAGGAGATCAAGTCACTCTTGAAGATGACCACCCGCTAACCATTGCAGGACGCACTTTTAGCTCTCGTTTGATGACTGGCACAGGGAAGTATCCCAGTATGGAGGCGATGCAGCAAAGCGTGGCAGCTAGCGGGTGTGAGATAATTACCGTAGCGGTGAGAAGAGTCCAAACTAAAGCCCCTGGACATGAAGGATTAGCCGAGGCGATCGATTGGCATAAAATCTGGATGTTGCCCAACACCGCAGGCTGTAAGACTGCTGAGGAAGCGGTTAGGGTGGCTCGTTTAGGAAGAGAGATGGCAAAGCTATTGGGACAGGAAGATAATAACTTTATCAAGCTAGAAGTAATTCCCGATGCGAAATATCTCTTACCCGATCCGATCGGTACTTTACAGGCAGCAGAACAGTTGATTAAAGAAGGTTTTGCCGTTCTCCCCTATATCAATGCCGATCCTCTGCTGGCAAAACGTCTGGAAGAAGCAGGTTGCGCTACCGTAATGCCTCTGGGTTCTCCCATCGGTTCAGGACAGGGGATTAAGAATGCTGCTAATATTGCCATCATCATTGAAGAGGCAAAGGTTCCCGTAGTTGTAGATGCAGGGATCGGTACTCCCAGCGAAGCAGCTTTAGCAATGGAAATGGGGGCAGATGCCTTGTTGGTTAATAGTGCGATCGCCTTAGCTCAAAATCCCGTAGCAATGGGACGAGCAATGGGTTTAGCAGCAGTTGCAGGTAGATTAGCTTATCTATCAGGTAGAATTCCTGTTAAGCAATATGCCTCTGCCAGTTCTCCTCTTACTGGCACAATTAGTTAGAAGTTAAGGGTGTTCTATCTGATGGACTTTAGCCGCCAACCGAGCCGAAGTGCAGAAATATGGCACGTCTGGCAACAGCATCATAAGATTGAACAATTTTGCCGACTACTCAAGTCCGTGTTTCGTCATAGAGTAATGCTTTTAGGTTGTTTTGCACTATATGACAGCTTCTCTAGCAGAGAGCCTTATACTCAAGTTTGTACTGCAAATCATTCTCTTTATGAAAGTCAGGAAAAATATAACAACTCTCCATTACTGGATTTCGGGTATGTGACCTTGGATATCAGGCTTCCTGTGGAATCGATGATGCTCACCGTTCCGCCAGAGTTAGTCAGTTGCATTGAATCCGGTGTAGAGCGGGAGACCATGATACGTAAACGTTTACCTGGCTCAATATCCATGCTGAGGGGTTCCGGACGATTTTTGTGATCTATAAATTGATATCCATCAAGATTAATTATCTCTTCGGTTCGGTTTTCGATCTCTACCCATTCTTTTCCTTCTTCAGAACCAATAGGATTTGCCAACATAGACACGATGGCAATATCACCCTGGATGTTATCCGGATCTGTTACAGAACTAAATCCATCCTTAAGTCGTAGGAATTTTGGAAAAAAAGAGCGCAGGCGATCGCCCCGTGTCTGATCTTCGCGTGTTTCCAGGTAAAGCACCAAGTGGTAAACCGCATCATGGATTTCGACTTTTTTTTCAGTTTGCTCACGTGCGGTAGTTCCGCTTCCGACAAAAAACTGACCATTAATGCTTTCGTAATACGCCACCACTGGCATAGCTATCTGACACTCTGGGCTTGGTCCTACAAAAAAGCCACCCATGTCTTTTCGCTTTCTACCCATAGGCTGCCCGTCCATATCGAGCGGTTCGTAAGTCATGGAAATTGTTGCGACATGGGGTACTGAAGCTCCTTGTGGAGATGAATCACCCAATTTATTGTCGTAGTTGTAGCCGTTAAAGTTGACTCTCCCACTTTCTTGATCGTACAAGTACTTGAGCCAACTGTGATACCCGCCAATACCCCTATCACTGGGATTGCTTTTACTTTCCCCTACCACAATGTGTTCAAACCCTGAACTGAAAGGTACAGGATTATTGTTGTAATAATTGGTGTAAATATCGAACCATAACCTCTTTGTGACCGCTCGGAATTCCATTGCTTCGACACTCTCTCCGAGGTCGTCCTTAATGTAATCGAAAGCCATCTTCATGACAGCGGTGTTAAGAATTTCATCCAAAAAGGTTTCAATCTCTGCATCTTCTACGGAATTATCACCAAGATGGTCTTCCGATTGGCGAGCGTTAAATACGTAATTGTTCATTAACGCTTTAAGGGCAAGATAGGTCTTCCCATTCAACTTTTCTGCATTAAACTCGGCGATTAACGGATTAGGTGCATCATCTCCACCCCTCGAAGACAGCTCTTTCTGCTCGTCGAGTTTGATATCAGCATCTGGATTTATCCATTCACCATCAGGACCACGTGAAGTTACTGTACAACCATTATTCTCTGGCTGGATATCAAGATCCCATAACTCCTGATAAATATTACGAGACATAATTTTCTCCCTGCTGATGAATTTATCGGTACATTAGTTGTCTAGATGTTTTAAATTCTCTATTGATCTTCTTTATCTCTTAGACAGATGAAAGGAATATGCTTTGCCTAACTATTTGTGAAATAGAAATTCCTAGGATATTACTTTGATATTTATTTTCAAAATAATCTAATTTCGATCTTAAATAATCAATATAGTTATATTTCTTAATTGTCAATAGAAGTTATGCTCATCCGCTAAGAGGTGTTTGTTTAGCAAAAGAGAAATTTTCCAAGCAAAACTGATTTCTACTGCCCATAACTTCACTGCCAAGTACTACATCCAGAACTATTGCTGTTGTCAATATTGTCGCGCTCTGAGAATAACCTCACAAGTTCTTCAAATTATTGTTTTAGTTTCAAAATAGAGCTAAACCATTGCGACTAATCATGCTTAAGTCTGCGCCTGAAGAACTTGTAAGCCTTGATTTGAGTTTACCAATCTGGTCGAGATTCTTTTTCGTTGCGCCACTGATTGTGGTGGGGACAAAGGAGGCAGATGGCAACTACGATCTCGCACCTAAAAATATGGCGATGCCTTTGGGTTGGTCAAATTACTTTGGCTTTGTCTGTACCCCCTCTCATCGCACCTATCAAAATATACGTCGCGAGCAATCCTTCAGCGTTAGCTTTCCTCGACCTGAACAAGTAATCCTAACCAGCTTAGGAGCTGCACCGCGCTGTGAAGATGATTCTAAGCCAGCTTTGGCGGTGTTACCCACCTTTCCTACCTCCATTATTGATAGTATTTTTCTTCAAGATGCCTATCTTTTCTTGGAGTGTAAACTAGAGCGCATTGTGGATGGTTTTGGCGAGAATAGTTTGATTGCTGGTCAAATTGTGGCAGCTTACGTTCAACCAGAAGCATTACGAGTTTCCGACCAGGATGATCGCGACTTACTACTCCAAGCACCTTTGCTAGCATACCTATCTCCAGGACGCTATGCCAAGATCGAGCAGAGTTTCTCATTTCCCTTCCATCGAGGATTTCAGCAATGATGCAAGCTGACAACCTAGCAACAAAAACACCTCGGCAACTTCTCGATTACCTCCACAGCCGCCAAACAGAGATGCGTAGTTTGCTAGAAGAGTTAGTGTTAGCAGAATCTCCCTCGGATGTACCCGCAGCGCAACAAAAAGTGCTGGCACTGCTGCAAAAAGAATTAGAGGCAAGAGATTATCGGGTTCGCAGAATTAGAGGTCGTCAAACTGGGGGACACTTGCTAGCAGTTCCTAACATTCGACGTAAAAGTAACTTGGGCGATCACTCTCACCATCAACCCATTCAACTTCTGATCGGACATTGCGATACGGTTTGGCCCGTAGGTACCCTGGAAAAAATGCCCTTAGTCCTGCGACAGGGAAAAATGTACGGGCCAGGAGTCTACGATATGAAAGCTGGACTAGTGCAGACGATCTTTGCCCTGGAAGCGGTCAATGGTTTCTCCCATCAGATTACTCCAGTGATCTTAATTAATTCTGATGAAGAGATTGGCAGCTACGAATCAACTCCCCAAATTCGGCGTTTAGCCAAAATTGCCGAACGGGCTTTCGTGATGGAACCCTCCCTGGGACCAACGGGAAAACTAAAAACTAGGCGCAAGGGAGTAGGGAAGTTTACGATCCGTATTATCGGTCAAGCAGCTCACGCTGGTCTGGAGCCAGAAAAGGGAGTGAGTGCCATCTTGGAGCTGTCTTTTGTAGTACAAAAGCTGTTTCAACTTAACGATCCGCAGCGGGGTATTACCGTCAACGTCGGTAAGATCGATGGTGGCATCCGCCCCAATGTAATTGCTCCTGAAAGTCAAGCAGTCGTAGACGTGAGGGTATTGCACCTAGAAGACGTACCCAAGATTGAGTCAACTATTCTCGGATTGCAGCCCACTACTCCCAACACCCAGTTAATTGTGGAAGGCAAGATCGAGCGTCCCCCGATGGAAAAAACCCCAGGCAATCAAAAACTGTGGCAGTTAGCTCAGCAGGCAGCATCAGAGTTAGGAATCGAAATTGACTCGGGAACTGCTGGTGGTAGTTCTGACGGTAATCTCACCAGTCTTTATACGCCAACTTTGGATGGGTTGGGTGCAGTGGGGGATGCGGCTCACGCTCCTGGGGAGTTTATCTACCTCGACCAAATAGTTGAGCGAGCGGCATTGCTGGCGCAACTGATATTAGCTCCGACTTTGACTGAAAAGAATCATGGATAATAAATATTTTTTCACTGCCCTAACCCGCATATCTGACCTTTCAGAACGCTCCTTTGAGGTTCGTGCTTTACCGAGATCGCAATGGGCGACGGGAGATTATGTTGTTGGGGAAGTGATCTTACCTCTAGGCAAACGCTCTGTAGTTGAACTAACCAGCGGACGCATGGTCGAAGTACTTCAGGGAGATTTAGTTGTCGGTGCTTTTGGCGTGCGC
>JAAUYH010178295.1_pt1 | contig 10821 bp, 8 predicted proteins | sample 7278061 | NCBI WGS metagenome assembly JAAUYH01 (sample SAMN14350203, study PRJNA611818) | marine sediment metagenome | isolation source: surface marine sediment (0.6m) | place: French Polynesia: Moorea | collected 2018-08 | reverse complement strand
TGGCCGGTGTGGGAAACACATCTGACAATCCCTCCTTTGCAGCATTTGCCCGACTTTGCGGTGGCCATGGCACCCGTGTCAACGCGACGGATGAACTGGAAACCGCGATTGAGGAGGCCCTTGCTTATGACGGGCCAGCGCTTGTCGAGATCATGACCGATCCGGAGCTCGTCTGACAACAAGGCTGGTGACTGCATCAACTTTCAGGGAGGCAGATTGCACTTTTTTCCGTTTGTGATAGTTTGCCTTGCAGCTATCCGGGCAAAATCCCGGGGATGTCCGCGTGAGAGTGCAGCGTGTTCTTGTCGAACAGGCTGCCGCCGAAGGTGAAAATACCCATAATCTCTCAGGCAAACGGACCGCGGACAATTCAGCGCTCTGGAAAGTCGGGAGGCCATTGGCTTTCTGCGCCGAAGGTGTAAGCGGGCCTATGTTCCGCGAGTCTCTCAGGCCAAGGACAGAGGGGACATGGTTCCGTTTTTGAAACGGAGGACGTGTCTGATTTGTCTGGAGCCAAGCCGTTGGGTGAAACGAATCTAAAAACTACACCGCTAACAGAACTCCATTCGCGTCTTGGCGCGAAAATGGGAGAATTTTCCGGCTTCACCATGCCGCTCTTTTACAAACTCGGACTGATGAAAGAGCATTTGCATACCAGGGCCGAAGCCGGGTTGTTTGATATCTGCCACATGGTCCAAATGGAGATAGACGGTGCTGAGGCAAGCAGGCTGCTTGAGCGTCTATGCCCGCTGGAAAGCGAGAGCCTGGCCGATGGTGATTGCCGCTATACATTTTTCTTGAACGATGCTGGCGGTATCATTGATGATCTCATTGTTTCGCGAAAAGGCAGGCAAAGATTTGGTATCGTTGCCAATGCCGGTTGTGCCGAAAAAGATATCGCCCATGTCGAGGCGACCGCTTCAGAATTCGATGTGGTAATTTCTGTACTCGATCGGGGATTTGTTGCATTGCAGGGTCCCTCAGCCGAATCGGCCCTGGGCAGGGCGGGCGTAGATGCATCCATGCTCAAATTCATGAGCTTTATGGTTACCCAAGACGGCTGGACGGTCTCACGAACCGGTTACACTGGAGAAGATGGATTTGAAATTTCCTTGCCGACGGATGCGACGGAAGCGTTTGCAGAGAACCTGCTTGCAGATTCAACAGTCGAAATGATTGGCCTAGGGGCGCGGGATAGCCTCCGGCTAGAGGCCGGACTCTCGCTCTACGGCCAGGATCTGGATGAAACCATTGATCCACTGGAGGCAGGTCTGATTTGGGCTGTTCCAAAAACACTTCGTGACGGAGGTGCATTTATCGGTGCGGATGCACTTGCTGGAAAAATTACAGCTGGCCGGCAACGCATGCGCGTTGGATTGCGGCCATTGGAAAAAGTCCCGGTGCGGGCCGGTGCATCGCTTCACGATGCTGACGGTTAAAAGATTGGAAAAGTAACGTCTGGCGGATTTGGACCCAGCGTCAGTTACCCGGTCGCGCTTGGGTTGATTAGTGTCGCCAACAAGGATCAGCACGTGTTTGCAGATGTCCGCGGCCGTCGTGTTGAAATGGAGCAGGTGAAGCTGCCCTTTACACCTCACCGCTACAAGAAATAACCGAATTCAAATCAGGAGGATTTCATGTCTGACACCTATTTTACAGAAGATCATGAATGGATACGCGTAGAGGGCGATACCGCAATAGTTGGCATAACGGACCACGCACAAGAACAACTCGGTGATCTTGTTTTCATAGAGTTGCCGGAGGCCGGAAGGGAAGTGTCGAAGGGCGAGGATGCCGTTGTCGTGGAATCAGTCAAGGCTGCTTCCGATGTTTATGCCCCCATTGGCGGAAAAATCACCGAGGTCAATGACGCCGTAGCCGGTGATCCCGCTCTTGTAAACCGGGAAGCGGAAGGTGAAGGCTGGCTCTTCAAGCTGCAAATTGCCGACAACAGCGAGTTGTCGGGATTGATGGATGCAGAAGCCTATCGAGCCACGATCGAATAAGCCGGACCTGCCGGGTGGAATTCAGTTTTCTTACGGAACAAAACAATGAACACAATGAGCTTTCTCTATCGCCACATTGGACCTGGTCCTTCTGAACAACGCAAGATGCTCAATGCGGTCGGCATGACTTCGCTGGATGCTTTGATTTCGCAGACCATTCCGGCTTCCATCCGCGTCGACAAGCGATTGAATCTGCCGGAAGGGGTTAGCGAACAGCAAGCGCTTTCAGAACTAAGAGAAAAAATGAGCCGGAACAAAATTTCAAAGGCGATGATTGGTCAGGGGTATCACGGCTGCCATGTGCCGCCGGTTATTTCAAGAAACCTGTTCGAGAATCCGGGTTGGTACACGTCTTACACGCCCTACCAGCCCGAAATTTCGCAAGGGCGGCTCGAAATGCTGTTTCATTTCCAGACCCTGATCAGTGAACTGACCGGCCTGCCGGTTGCGAATGCCTCCTTGCTTGACGAGGCGACGGCAGTCGCGGAAGCCGCCGGCATGGCTTATCGCTTCCACTACGGCAAACGCAGGAGAATTATTCTTGCCAATACCCTTCACCCGCAATCCGTGGATGTTCTAAAGAACCGGGCTTCAACGATCGGTTTTGAAGTTTCACAAGGCGACGTTGATGAGGAAACTGCGGCTGTAATTATGCAGTACCCCGATACCTATGGCGCATTTTCGGATCCCGGAAAAATTGTCGAGGCTGCACAGGCGGTGAATGCAAAAGTGATAGTGGTGGCTGATCCATTGGCACTTGTCTTGTTGCAGCCGCCGGAGTCCTGGGGCGCTGAAATAGTGGTCGGATCGATACAGCGCTTTGGTGTTCCCATGGGAAATGGTGGTCCGCATGCGGCCTATATCGCGACCAACTCCCTGCTAACCCGGTTATTGCCGGGCAGGCTTGTGGGACAGTCAATTGATGCCAAAGGCCGTCCTGCTTACCGATTGTCGCTGCAAACCCGTGAGCAACATATCCGCAGGGAGAAAGCGACCTCCAACATCTGCACGGCACAGGCGCTGCTCGCCAACATGGCGGCAGCATATGCGATTTGGCACGGGCCAGAGGGATTGCGGGCAATTGCCGAGGAAATCCACAACAAGGCAGCGCGCCTGTCCGCTTCACTTGTATCTGCGAAATTCAAATGTATTGGCGGCAAGTTTTTTGATGCGGTTACATTTCATGGTGGTGAACACGCGGATAAGATCGTTTCGGAGGCAGAAAATGCCGGATACCTGCTGCGCAGAATGGAAGAAGACCTGGTCTCCATTGCCATTGATGAGACCACGAAAGAAGAAGACCTGCAGGTGCTGGCTGGAATTCTGGAAGTTGAATTGCCCGGAACCGCTGAAACAACTTTGCCAAGCACCCGCAATGAAGCTGGCTTTTTGACACAGGAGATTTTCCACTCCTGCCGCAGCGAGACTGAAATGATGCGGCTATTGCGCCGCCTGATGGATCAGGATCTGGCGCTTGACAAGGCGATGATCCCGCTTGGTTCTTGTACCATGAAGCTAAATGCGGCGGCCGAAATGATGCCCGTCAGCTGGCCCGAAACAGGTAACATACATCCGTTTGCTCCCGCGGAACATCTGACCGGATATGCGGAAATGATCGATGATCTCGACAAATGGCTTTGTGAGATCACCGGATTTGCAAAAGTCAGCTTTCAGCCGAACGCCGGTAGCCAGGGTGAATACGCGGGATTGCTGGCTATCCGCAGCTATCATGAATCGAATGGAGAAGGACACCGTAATGTGTGTCTCATACCTACGTCAGCGCATGGGACAAATCCAGCATCCGCTCAAATGACCGGTTACGACGTGGTCGCGGTTGCCTGTACCGATGAGGGCGATATTGACCTTGTCGATCTGAAAGAGAAAGCTGAAACACATTCTGTCAATCTGGCTGCGATGATGATTACCTATCCGTCAACCCACGGGGTTTTCGAGGAGGGGATCAAGGAGGTTTGCGACATTGTCCATGCAAATGGCGGCCAGGTGTACCTGGATGGCGCCAACCTTAACGCAATGGTGGGACTTGCCCGGCCGGCTGACATTGGTGGTGATGTTTGCCACATGAACCTGCACAAGACATTTTGCATTCCCCACGGCGGTGGCGGACCGGGCGTAGGCCCGATCGGTGTTGCAGCGCACCTAGTCCCGCATCTGCCGGGACATGTGCAAACCGGAGGCAACCGTGCGGTTGCCGCGGCTCCTGAAGGTTCGGCATCCATCCTTCCCATTTCCTGGATGTATATCCGCTTGTTGGGAGCGGAGGGCCTTACGCTTGCATCCAAGGTCGCAATTCTCAGCGCGAATTACATTGCACACCGCCTGAAAGAGCACTATCCAATTCTCTATACTGGCAAGAATGGATGCGTCGCGCATGAATGTATTGTCGACACGCGGGTGTTGAAGGAACAGGCAAATATCAGCGTCGATGATATTGCAAAGCGACTGATTGATTACGGATTTCACGCGCCAACAATGTCATGGCCGGTTATGGGAACCTTGATGGTTGAACCTACAGAAAGCGAGCCTCTTAAGGAAATCGACCGTTTCGTTTCAGCCATGATCTCTATCCATCAGGAAGCTGAGCGGGTGCGCAAGGGTGAATGGGCTATCGGTGATAATCCGCTTGTCAACGCGCCCCATACCGCAGAAGATCTGCTCGCCGAGGATTGGGCACATCCTTACAGCCGCAGGGAAGCGGCATTTCCTGCAGGTGTTGATGAAGCCTGGAAATACTGGGCACCAGTTTCGCGGGTGGATAATGTCTATGGCGATCGAAATCTGGTTTGCACCTGTCCGCCGATGTCGGAATTGGCGAGTTAAGCCATCCGTCTGAGACAGGCCTCGTAAAATGCGTGAGTGTTTTGCGGTGTCATCTTTACGGTATTTCCGCCTGCACTTGGGTCGGACAACGCCGCTTCTGCAAGGGTATCCAAATGGGCTTCTTGATCCCGGCTAGGTTGCAAGCTTCTCCGATTTCACCAATTCGACCGGCCCCAAACCGGATCGCGGTCGGAAAGGACCAATTTGCAGTAGACGTCTGCAGCCAGCCTCTCTCGTTTGATTGGGATTGATCCCAAACTTCGAAAGTTTGTCATAGGCAACATGGGGGTACAACCTGAAGTGCACCTGAATATCCGGGAAATGGCTGGTGCCGCTGATAGGACTTGAACCTACGACCCCATCATTACGAATGACGTGCTCTACCAGCTGAGCTACAGCGGCGATTCATTCAATGAACCGGTTTTCAGATACACTGTCGACAAGATAATTTCCAGTCTAATGATCCTGAAACGGATCATCATCGTCTCGCAGAATTCTCTGAGCGGCACCATCGAGATCTTCATACTGGCCGTTCTTCAGGCTCCAAAGAAAGGCAAACAAACCAATCAGACCCATGCCAAGCGCAATCGGAATCAGAAACAAGAGATGGTTCATGCGGCTCCCTCCACGAACCGTTTGCTTTCGATGGTAATATCGGCCGACTTACTGCCAGTAGCGGTGGGATCGAAACGATGAATACGCATGCTGTTTGCAACCACGAGAATCGATGACGCGGACATGGCTATGGCCGCAATCAATGGGGTCACATAGCCAGCCATTGCCAAAGGGACTGCAATGCAATTGTAGACAATCGCAATCGCGAAATTTTGGCGTACAATTTTTGCGGTGTCCCGTGCAGTCAGCCATGTTTCCAGCACTGCAGACAGTTCCTGGCGGGTGAAAATAAAGTCCGCTGCGTAACGGCCGGCATCACATGCGCTGGCCGGTGCCATTGATACATATCCGCTGGCCAGAGCCGGAGCATCGTTCAGACCATCGCCTACCATCAGTACATGTCTTCCCTCATTCCTCAGTTTTTCCAGGTAATCGACCTTTTGTGCCGGCGTGTGGTCGTGAAGCCAGCAATCGATCCCGACCTGGCCGGCAATTTCCGACACAATCGGCTTCCTGTCGCCAGAAAGGATTTTGGCTTCAAGGCCTGCCTGTTGAATCCGGGTGCAGGTTTGTTTTGCATCTTTGCGAATCTTGTCCTGAAAGGCCAAAAGCACCAGCGGCATGCCTTCCGTTGCGAAGGCAACGCACATTTCAGTCCCGGGCATGGCGGATTGACCTGACAACTCCGCTACCCATGACGGTTTTCCAAAGCGGACCCGATTTCCCTGAAATTTCCCTTCAACCCCGAAGCCGGGAATTTCCTCGACCTCATCGAGTTCAGCGCCAGCGACATCCTTGAGAAGTTTTGTTGTACCGGTAGCAAGGGGATGGCTGGAGACTCCCGCAGGCGACTTGATGATGCCGGCGTCCGGTCCCTCAAGTTCGTAATCTAGAGCGCTGGAGGGTTCTCCCCGGGTCAAGGTCCCGGTCTTGTCAAATACCACGGTATCGATTTGAGCCATGCGTTCAAGCGCTGAACCGTCGCGCATCAATATGCCGGACTTTAAAAGACGATTGGCACCAATGACATGGGCAACGGGAACCGCAAGGCCCAATGCACAAGGGCAAGTTACAATCAGGACCGAGATGGCAATGTAGATTGAAAGGTGAAGGTCGCCCGCGGACACAATCATCCAGCCCAAGAAGGCTAGCAAAGCAAGCAAATGCACTGCAGGCGCATAAATCCTTGCCATGCGATCCGCGATGCGTACGTACCGGCTGCGGCCATTTTCAGCCTGCTCCATCATGCGTTGCATCTCGGCCAGAAAGGATACCTTGGCACCGCCAAGCGCTTCTGCGCGGATGGGCGTTGAAACGTTCAAAACGCCGGCTTCAATTCTGTCACCGGCAATGGCTGACACGGGAATACTTTCGCCGGTAACCAGCGACCGGTCCAATTGTGTTTCTCCCCTGGCAATGCGGCAATCGACCGGAAACCGTTCGCCAGGTAGAATCTGCAGGATCATGCCTTCGGATATATCCGACAAGGGCACGTAACCGGTTCTGCCATCTTCAAACACAACAGTTGCGCCCCTGGATACGATACTTGCGAGCTGCGCAGCAGCAGCCCGTGCTCGTTGCCGCATCTGGAAGTCAAGATAGCGGCCGATCAACAAGAAGAACAACAGCGTGACGGCTGCATCAAAATAGGCTTCTGCGCCGCCGGTCAGCGATTCATAAACACTCATGCCAAGTGCCAGCAGTACGGCAAGTGAAATTGGAACATCCATGTTCAGGGTGCCGCCACGAAGTGATTTCAGCGCGGAACGAAAGAACGGTTTTCCTGCGATGAACACAGCTGGTATGGCGATTACGCCCGAAATCAGGTGAAACAGCTTCGTGGTATCCAAATCAGCTCCGGACCAGACTGAAACCGACAATAGCATGATGTTTGCCGCAGCAAATCCAGCCACTGCAAGTGATGTCAGCAATTCACGGCCCTGCCGGTTTTCGGACGAATCAACCTCAATATCTTGGTCAAAAAGGGAATATTCAAACCCGAGACGTTCCAGGGCTTCTGCGAGTTTCTTTGCCGATCCCAAGTTGACATTCCAGATAATCGAAACCCGCTTCAGGCTGAGGTTGGCCCTTACCCTTTCCACACCGGGCAGCGCGCCCAGATTGCGTTCTATCTTGGCAATGCAACCTGCACAATGCATATCAGGCACACAGAACTCCGTTTGCAGAATGCCATTTTCCAGGTTTACGGAGGCGTGCCGCAATTTCTGTTCAAGCGGATCAGCAGAATGACCATCAGCCGGCTCGGCAGTGCTTTCAACGGCTTCTATTTTGCCGCAACAACTCATTGGAGACGGCCTTCACCGTTTTCGCTGATCAGGATGCGGACATCGCGCCGGTATTCAAGTCCGGACACCGATCCATTGATCTGCACAGTCCAAATGCCCGGTGCCAGAACAAGGTCAGCGGCATAGCGGCCTTCTGCCACGTAGTCGAGCCTCACGGCATCGTCCTCCTGTTCAAAAGCAGGCCGGCCGATAGTTGCCACAAATTCACCTGCCTGCAGATCGTGGCCATCACGGTCAACCAGGGTAAAACTCATGCTGCCATTTCGATACCCAAGGGTGGAGCGCCACCCCCTTGCGCGCTGTTCGCGGGCGATTTCGAGGTTCTTGTTGTAGTTTTGGCTGGCTACATAAGAATTCTTGACCACGAGGCCAGTCCAACTAGAGGCAGCAAGGAACGCCATGGTGAAATTGACAGCAATGATCACGCCAAAAAAGGCAATCATGATGGCCAGCATGTGCTTGCCCGTGAAACGAAATTCCGAATGGCTTGGTGTATTCATCATTGATCAAACTCCCTGGGCGCTTCGAAATTGACTTTTGTGGTGACCCGCTCGGAACCACCCATGTTGGAAACGACGAGGTCGAATTCAGTTTTGGATGCATTAATGGCGTTTCTCGGTACGGTGATGAATACCCGAACCGATTTGAGCTTATCGGCGGGGACTTCAGTTGCCAACCAGCCGGACTGGCCGGTTTTGTAATCGGGCGTCTCGATCCGATAACTGTCCAGCCCTTCCAACGCGATAAGAAATTGCCTAGGCTCTCCCTTCATGTTGAGAATCTTCACCTCATAACCGTTCCTGATGGAGCCGTCGCTAAGCGTTACAAACAATGGATTCCGGTCGTGCAAAACGTTCACGTCAAGGCGATCTCGAACCGCCAGCACAGCCAACATTGAAAGCCCGATTGCTCCATAAATGGCCGTGTAGATGAAGGTTCTTGGACGCAGAAACGACCGCCAAGTTGTGTGGTAGACTTTTTCCGAAAGGTTTCCTGCCGCATCGCGTATATTCTCCGGAAGGATTTCGGTTGCCCGAGATTTCCTGGTACTGCCGCCTGCTGTGGCCAGCGCCATGTTGGCGTTGTATTCGTTCAGCGTCGCATAGGAGATCAATCCCTTGCCGAGGCCAAGCTTTTCCATCACAGAATCGCAGGCATCTATGCAAAGGGCGCAGGTGATGCATTCGAGCTGCTGGCCATCGCGGATATCGATTCCCATCGGACAAACCGCCACACAAGCATTGCAATCCACACAGTCGCCAGTCGGGATGCCTTCGTTGCGCATACGCTTTGCATGCCGTGAACGGGGTTCTCCACGCCAGTCATTGTAGGTCACGGTTAGGGAATGTTCGTCCAGCATGGCCGCCTGAACCCTTGGCCATGGACACATATAGGTGCAAACCTGTTCGCGCATGAAGCCGCCAAATATGTAGGTCGTTGCGGTTAATACACCCACCGTCGCGTAAGCCACGAAGGCCGCATTTCCGGTAACGAAGTCAAGCGCAAGTGTTGGTGCATCGGCAAAGTAGAAAATCCAGGCTCCCCCCGTCGCGACAGAAACAACAAGCCACACTACATGCTTGGAAAGCCGCTTTAAAATCTTGGATAAATCCCAGGGTGCTGCATCCAACTTGATGCGGGCGTTGCGGTCTCCTTCGAAGAACCGTTCCACTACGAGGAAAACATCAACCCAAACGGTCTGCGGACAGGTATACCCGCACCAAGCCCGGCCCAAGGTTGATGTGACAAGGAACAGCCCAATTCCGGCCATTACCAGCATTCCGGCCACATAAAAGAATTCGTGTGGCCAGATTTCAATCATGAAGAAGTAAAATCTGCGGTTCGCCATGTCCAGAAGCACGGCCTGATCCGGTAATCCCGGGCCGCGCTCCCAGCGCAACCAGGGAGTGAGGTAGTAAATGCCCAAGGTGACCGCCATTACCAACCATTTGAACTGGCGAAATGTGCCAGAAACCCGCTTGGGGTGGATCTTCTCCCGGGCGGCGTAGAGTTGCCGTCTTTCCCTGGAGTTGACCGCCTCTACGTCATGGGCCTCCACATCCGCCCTTGCAGGCTTGTTTTTGGTAATGGCGTTCATACTGGTTATTCATCCACCGGTTCTTCACCGCCGCCACGGCTGTGCACAAACAGGGAAAGCTGCTTGAGTGTAGCATCGCTAAGCCGACCTTCCCAAGGTGGCATTACACCATGGCGCGGTTGAACGATCTGTGCGGCAATTGTTTCACGCGTATTCCCGTAAAGGGAGACTGCGTCAGCCAGATTTGGTGCGCCCTGTTCGCGGTCACCCGTTCCGTTCTCCTGGTGGCAGGCGGCACAATTGTCCTCATAAACAGTGCTACCCGCCCGAGCCAGTGCTGCGTCGTGATCCTGTCCCGAAAGCTGAAGCACATATTCGGTGACCTGTGCGATCTCTTCTGCTTCCAGGATTTCATCAACACCAAATGCCGGCATTTGTGAAATCCTTGCATCGTCGCTTTCCTCGTTCCGGATACCGTGCCGGATCGAGTAGAGGATGTTTTCCAAATCACCGCCCCATAACCAGTCATCGTCATTCAGGTTTGGATAGCCTGGTCCACCCTGCGCGCCGGAACCATGACATTGTGAACAATAGACCTTGAAGGCCGATGCTCCGCCTGCAACGGCAAACCGGTTCAGGTCGGTGTCCTGCTGAATTTCAACCAGGGACAGGCTTTCTATCCGGTCCAGGCTGGACCGTTTTGCTTCATCAGCAGCCGCCATTTCCTGTTTCAGGATCGAGCGATTTGTAACGCCCGAAAGGCCCATTGTGGACCCTTCGATCAACGGTATCGATGGATAATAGATCATGTATCCGATCGAAAAAAGGATTGTTGCATAGAAGGTCCAGACCCACCAGCGTGGCAGGGGATTGTTTAGCTCCTTGATGCCATCCCATTCATGGCCTGTGGTTGTGACCCCTGAAATTTCGTCGATTTCTTTCTTAGTCATTCCCGTTTTCCCCTTTCAGAGGTATCTGGGCAGCTTCATCGGCTGCTTTTTTTGATCCTGGACGGAAT
>JAAUYH010242827.1_pt1 | contig 10822 bp, 10 predicted proteins | sample 7278061 | NCBI WGS metagenome assembly JAAUYH01 (sample SAMN14350203, study PRJNA611818) | marine sediment metagenome | isolation source: surface marine sediment (0.6m) | place: French Polynesia: Moorea | collected 2018-08 | reverse complement strand
TTAGTACTGAAAATGTTTTAATATTCGAAAAAATGCCGCTCATATCCAATCGGAGTCGAAATAATCTTAAATAAGACATTGGGCTGAGCCCGATATTAATGAAGTTCAATTTGAGACGATCATATCTGAAAGTTTTTAATCATTTTCGCGGTACATTCAGAGCATTTGTCAGTGAGAATTAAATGAGGTGCAATAGTTGAAATTCGTATAATGGTGAAAAGCATTGATCTCCGAATTTATCAGTCTCTATTGTTTTGTAGACTATTGGACGATATTTTGAGCTTTTTCTTCGTCTCTCAGAATAATCCGCGGATTTTGTTGCCTACAGGCTGCCACATACATTTGAATTTCTTGTAAAGTGGAATTTGAATATGTCGAACACATAAAAAAGGTGCCATATTGATCGGTTCTATACTATACTCAGTTTGAAACGGAATCATCATATTCTCGTGATTTTTTCTGTAGCTTTTCTTCAGAATGCATGCTTTGATTCGCTGACACCATGCGTGAAAACAGAGTATTACGTGACTTAGGGTTCGCGGTAATTAGTGATATTCTTGTACTCCAAGCAATCAATGCAGTAGTGTTTTACAACACTATTACATAATATTCCAAAACGATTAACTTCTATGCAATGGCAGGAATATTCGAGTGCACTTACAATAGTGCGCTTCAAGAGTAGTAGTATTTGAAGGGATTTACAAGGCTTGCGTGCAGTGCCTGCTAAGTCACGTGCTACCGCATGGTGCTGAAGTTTACACAATGAAACAAAGAATTGCTATGATCCTGTCTCATGTTCTTCTTTATTCAACATGGAACCTCTGCATTGTACTTGTTCTTTGTATTTACAGTTCACGACACCAGAAAGGGAACCAACACCGTGCTGTATTACCCAACAAAATATTCTGCACTGGTCCAATAAAATAGCTCGTTGGCTCAAACCCAAAACCCTAGAGTCCCTTTATGGTGTCGTGAACTGTTAATGAACCTCCACGTCAAAGATCTCTTTGAACTGTTTGCATTCGAGACTGTTCAAATTACTACGGTTCGGAGACTGAGCACGGTTTCCTCATAGAAAACAAACTCTAGATTACTTCAGGTACTCGTGCCGCTCAAATTTTTGCAGATTGAAATCCTAATTCATCTTGTTGCACTGTTGTTATTACAAAGCAGCCATCTTACCATGAAACAGTTTCTCTGCTTGTAGAGAAGAATACTAGTGCAATCAAATAGCACACAACAAGTCCGTCTATAGGTCTGAATAGCCATTTTCCTATTGAGAAGTATATTTTTGATCTTCGTGTATTATAGGGTTCGCAATGCAGTACAAACTAGCGTTAATCGACGTGAAAGTTGATGATTCCATACAGCAGTGCATTTTAGGCAAATCCTCGTACACAGCTGTTCCGGGAAGTGAGTCGCCGCGTAGCTGATATTATTTGATGATACCCATATGACAGCTGTTTTCTGCTAGAATAGTGAGATTCGCTGTTCTTTCTTTTAGGAAGGAACAGAGTGATGGTGCCAAATTACACAGTTCATGCCAATCAATGGAGGACTCATCGCTCTAGCTCGAACCTTGAACTATTTCGACGTGATCCGTGAAGTCCCAAAGAACAATGAGATAGAATACAAGTGGCATAGTGGACATATTGATCTAGTGGCGCAGTCATAGTATATTAGCTGCCCGGGATTTTAGTGAGAAATTCAGAGCGAAGTCGCCTTCAAGACAGCAAAAACACGATACTCCACTGTATATGTCCGTTATTTTTGTTTTCTGCTACATGAGTATCTTGTCTGCTCATTTCTATAAAAGCCTTCCTTCTCGCTTAATTTGCTAGAGCCGACGAGTACCTGAAAATCAAATAGCACAACCGCATAGCCCATATGTCTTTACGCGGCCTCTATGGACACCTCTACCAAGAATCACAGAATTACATGGTGCGCGATGGAAGGCATGTATTTATCCGATGGCGTCGTGTCGACCAAGTTCATGCACTCGCTAAACGATACCTAGAAACTAAAATTCCAGGTATCGACAATGTGCATGTGAGAGCGACCCTAGCGTGTAGGGACTTGATGGATCTCAAATTGCTGCTCTGTGTGGAGAACAATGAAACGAAAAAGTAAGTGAGTTGAGGCACAACCCCTTAGATCAATCAAGCCGCCGTACCGAAGATTACTTGCAGATTATACTGACAACTACGGTGACAGGACTTTCCGTAATTCGCGCAACTGCCTTGTTTATTTCATGCGTACTCAGCCACGAGGAAGGGCAAATAGACAGTTCCGTTCAGGTCTGCAGTGGTAGAAGAAAACTACTCGTGTTGAAACTGAGTTGCAAGAAATTGTCTCAGAGAATTTAATATTGGGTAATAGCTCACTGAAAGGAAATGCCCTGGAAGGGAGAGGTTGAAACTCATCGCGTGCTGTCTTTAGAAAAAAATGCATCGAGCTGGTTTAATCTGAGTGAAGCATTGTACGATTTATGTCCATTAATTAGCTAGCCCCCTCTAATCTCGCTATCTCTGTGTTCGGCCTCGCATTCCAAGTGACTTTGGTGAAAGACTTTTGTACTGCATTGACGGTTCTGGGCTTGCCTGGAATGTAAATGTGTTTGTTGTAATCTCTTCACCTTCAATTAATGGCTAGCCTGTAGAATGCAAGAAGTGAAAGGATGATTCTAAATTGATAGCTGTTGTGTTTAAGTTTGGTGTTACCGGATTAAATTTTACAGTTCAGAGTTACAATCGTTCTAATGGTTGGTGATGATAAATGTCATGAGAAATAACTTCGTCCGGACTGAAGTACTTATGTTCAAGTTGGAAAACGAGAACGAGAATACGGGAATAGATAGGATGGAGACTCCAGTGCGTTGAAAAATCCACCTTGTATGATGCCAACTCTTTGCTAGTGCGCAGAACCCAATCATGAGGTGCACAAAGTAGAAAATGAATCCATCATTAGCTAAATACAACCCATAGTCCAGGCGCCGCAGACTAGACGCACACTCATGAGGTTCTTTCATTGCTGTGGATGAACACTCTTTGTTCCGTACTCAACGTGCGACGAAGAACATGATGCAGACTCTCATGTACGCTCGCAAACTGATTTTTAACCAATCATCTATGCATTGCTTTCCTCATGACAAACAACTAGGGTGGAGTAACTCTCAATGAAGGCAGATGTCGAAATACTCGGAGATGTGGTCGTGATGCATGCAATTATGAATGAATTAAGGAGCAAGTACCAGTAATAAACGTTATGCTGTAAAGTTTTGTAGCTTCATTCTGCATTTGCGGAAACTGCAAATTAGTAAATCGTTGTCGCTAACGAACAAGCGGAAACAGGACACAAGGAAGTGTCATCGGAAAAATAACATCTGTACGAAGGAAGAGAAAACTCAGTCACCGAGTACAGATTCGTGAGAATGCACTCTTTACGCTGTAGAAAACGCATAGCTTTCAAATTATTTCAATCCGTAGATATGATTATGTGCTGCTGGATTAGCTCGCAGACAGACGATATATCTTGTCATTGATATCACGACTTTCAGTTTTCCGCTAGAGGTCAATTAATCCAATTAGCCATTCTTCGGATACTTTTCAAAATGTGACACCTAAGTTGTTAGGGTTATGTTCCGCGAAAATGAGGGTTTGGCTACTGTGAGGAGGAGTAAGACGCGACATGAGCAGAACTGCCCGTGTTCCAACCTACCAGAAGATCGTTTGTGATTGTTCAGTTCTCATAAGGGTGGATTAGAATTAGTTAGGGGATCGGAACCGCGAATAAGAATGAGTCGGCTTCTATTACATTCGAAAGTCAAACGAATTTTATATTAGACTGCTGCCTGCTCTATAAATGAACAAAAGATCTGAAAAGAGGACATAAACCTGAGCTTTCCAACCTACTCCAAGTATTTCAGTATCATACTGAATGTTGACGCGGCTCCGTGGCACATTCTTAATGGACACTATCTGACACGGATCATCAGACCAGGAGCGCGTAGCCCAGTATAGCGGCCTTCTAAATGCTTTTGCGAGATACCGGTTGTCGAGGTTCCTGGTTCGATTCCCGCGTGGTCTTGGATTGGTCTCCGTGATGGATGTTCCATACTTGAATTGATAATAAGCAATATCGCGGGGAGATGATTTCCCGTCCTTTTTTGACCTGAGTTACAGCCATTGGCCATCTGACAAGTGTTCGTTACAGCGAATCAATGCACACCCTGTGTCAGCAGTTAGCCTGTAGTTCTAGATGGTGGAGAGATCCGATCAAAACGATAGAGTCGCTCGATGCTCCTTTACCGAGAACTGACAACGGCTCGGGCCAACACATTAAATACATCGACCTGCCCGCTTCTCTGGGCATCATCGGCCGTTGTGCCCATTCTCTTGCCAGCGCGCGCGTCTCTCTAACCTAACCTTCAAGGTCACTCATCCCCGCGCTGCGGCGTGAGCGGGACGGGCGAAATGTTCGTATTACTTTGTACAGCGCGGTCGTTCGCCCCCGCCTAACGGCGGAGCAGGCCGGCGACTTGCTCTCTATTCTACTATCATGGCGATTGCCCGCCCGGCACTTCGGCGTGACTGCGGCGGGCAATATGCTTATTTCTTCACCAGCACTACACAGTTGCCCGCTCCGGCTTGTCGGCGGTGATAACGGGCGACACGTTTTCATTGCACAACACCGTCGACCGCTCCCGCTTGCCGCGGTGACGACGGACGGTTAGTGCCTTCAACCTACCGACACTGCCGTTCCCCTCCGCCCTCCGGCAGAGTTCAGGGGACTTGTCTCTACCTCTACCTCAACATCACACTGCCTTCGGCGGTGCGGCTTGCGACAACCCTGAACAACTTAAAGGCTGTACACTGTAACGTCTATGCCAGTGGTTAATCGTTTGGTCTTCGGCCTGCATCTCGTCCTCATTTAAACCTCTCACTCGCTTGTCCACATCTGCAATTGTTCTACTCTCTCGTTCTTCATGCATAATGGCACCACACAATACTTTCAGTGTCGATCCAATCACGCTAAAGTTCTACAATGATCCTCAGTAGCAAATTCTCTACTTCCTTCATGTTACATGGTCGAGCCACGACGTATTCGCGATCTTTGTCGTAGTGTTGTGCATGCAAATATTCTACAGTGTGCAAAGATCCATTCCTTCGTCTAAGTACCTTTACAGATTCGGACAATATGGCTGAAGATTCGCGTCTCACAGCTACTACTTTGTTAACTAGTTCAACTTATCCGATGCCACACGATCAACATACGCTGAAATAATTTTCTCTACCCTAGTACTGGGCGAACTGTGTCAAAGCATCAGCAAGCTAGAGACGAAAAATGCTCGACGCTAAACGGTCACTTGTCTGCCATCATCCGACAAGTGCAGCAGCAAAATACAGATCTATTCTGTAAATTCGATGTCAAAAAGAATATAACACTCGTTTCTCGATCCTGTAAAGGAATCATGGTTCGTCATTTATTGTCGCGTAGCTATTTACTCTGCAGATCCGTTAATGGTCATGCTCATAATTCGATGAATGCTTGCTTCATTTTGTGAATTCATGTAAAATAACATAAACACGCCCACAACTCAAGCACTACTCAGGATATTGACCATAATAGCTCTCTATAGTATTAAACACGCTTTGATAATTTTGTTCTTCGTGTTCAAAGATTTTTGGAATGATGCTTATGTTTATTTTGCTTAAAGCAACACGATCCTTGTTCTTGTGAACGAACTCCGATCAGAAAATTTGGTTCGTTCTAACCATGATTTTAATTCCCTTTCTGGATTTCAGGAATACGAAAATTTTCTAATGCGGATTCAAAGGTACCGTACTGACCTGCAAAAAAAGAGATTCCGCACCACTTAAGGATTAAATAAGGAAATTCTACCTGCTATCATAATATTATAGTTGTGTTGGTTTTCTAAAATAGGAACAATTTGGAATATTTTTAACGAACCGGCGTTCACTCTTCAATAACTTAGGGGCAGATTAAGATTAGTTACAGCATCCTAAGTAACATTCTGGATTTAAAGGTAGACGTTCAATCTGTTAAAGGTCAGGAATGGTATGATATTTTTTATTTTATCTTAACCGAAGACAAAATGCAGGCTATAATCTATTTTCTGGCATACTACTTATGCAAAGTTACTTGCAAGATGAAAATCAACCTTATAGTAGAAAATCCTAGACTGGGTAGATGTTTGATCTTAGCATATTAGTTTCGGATCGTAAGGGTTAAATTAGTAGCTTGTCTTTATGTAAAACTTGTGAGAAGCAGGAGAAGCTGCAAGTATTATTTATACACTAAAATTCATCCAATTTAATTGAACTGTATCGAGAAAATTTCGACATTATAGTATTATTGGCAGTCTTTCATTGGTATTCGTTCAAAATAGTAGTTCTAGAGACTGCTCGTCTCCGTTCCTGTTTAAATTCAGACGTATAATCGAAGCTTAGATTTCGCGCAGATACTGGTCCATTTCAGCTGATTTTTAATAGATTTACTCAGCGCAAGCTAAATTCATGAAGGCATATAGCAGTGATGTAAGACCTTTCAAATTACAGCAATGTTTGCAGCGCACGAGTAATCTGAAGCATCTGATTATTTCTCAATTTATTACATGAAATAGGTTCTTATGCTGTTATTGGGTAGTCACTTTTTCGGAATGCGTTCAACAGATCCGACAAGACTGTGTCGAGCTGTCCATAACTATTTGCAAACCCATTTTGACAATAAGGAAAAAACAAGCCTACAATTAAGGCACTTGATCGGCTTCTTCCCCTTCGTCAGAATCTGCGCTTTGGTCACATTTTTTCAACAAACTTCCTGGGGATCACTCCCGTGAAGAATAATGACGGCCAACGGTGCTCTCTCGGGCCCCTTCTACTCATTAATTGATAAAACATTAAGAACAGGCGAAGTCGATTCCACGTCTTGCTTTGTCACTTATACCCTAATCCCGAAAGACGTTACCAGTCCGGCATATTCCAATATAATTGAAAGATTTCGATCCAAAGTACAGGAAATGCTGGACAGGCACGCCAAACTGTGGTCGGGAGGAATTGGGACTTTTACATGCAGAACGTGCTGTATTGAATTTCTACCTGATCGACGGTCATTGCGATAGCAGCTCTATCTACGGAGTCCTAGAGGCTGACAACTAGATAAGGAGAAAGTTAGTCGCATACTCAAGTCTGGATTTATCAAGCCAAGAATGCCTTTGGACCATACCAACGGTCCTGAGTCCTGCCAAAGAGCGCTAGAAATCGATTTGGCTGGGTTCACATCGCAGACATGTCTCGTATATATTGGTGGTGTCCTCATCTTTTCGAGCAACGATAAAAACGTCTGTCTACATAAGGTGACATTTGCACGGTGTATGGAAAAGTAGGGATATCGCAGAAGTAGGAAAGTGTAAATTCTGCCAAGAAAGGATAATACCAAACCGGCATGGCTACTGATTTACAAGACTTTGGATGAGTCTCTCTACGACGCACTGACAGCTAAACACTCGTGGTACTCAGGAATTTTATACCCGCTGCAATCGTGTATCGATGTTTCCTGCGGGCTGCGCTAATATCTGTGCTTCTCTCGACTAGCTGCTTTGGAATCACTCTAGCGGAAGCAGAAAATGGTCCTAGCAAGCTCTTCATTTGGACCACACTCGTGAAGACTTTCACAAGGATGTAGATGCGAGGGGTTAGCCAATGGTTCTAGCAAAACCGGTGGCTTAACGTCGCTTATCGATGGATATGGACGCCTCCCCTCACGAAATTGATTTTGTCCTTTTTCTATTAGATAGCGAATCATAATGAACTCGTAAGATTTTCGTAACACCGGCTGATGAGAGCTGAAAGCCACTAAAGTGCAACCATACAGAAAAGCCGTGCTCTGGTAGAGGATACATAAACTCTACGATTTTTGCTCTATAATGTCGAGTCAGACGCTCATAAGGAACAATAAGACCTGAAGTGGCTCCTTACTACCATTGACTCATCCGGTCGCTTGATTAAAGTACGTCACCGCAATTAATAGAAGGAGAGAAACACTCGGTTCGCTAGTACGCTGACGGATATCTCAAGATAGCAAGAACGAGAGTGCAGGATGACCGATAACTTCAGTGTTTCGCCATGTTGACAGTAGATCTCGAAGATGAGCACAAAAACATCGCGATTGAGGTTGAGAAGAACCTCGCACTACTGGAGCAGCAAGGCGACGGAATTGACCTCGTATTCCCGCTTTTTAATGGACAGAGATTGAAAGGCATATCTGCGCAAATACTTACTTGCTTGAATCTACTTGAGACGCTTGAAATTGTCTTTCCAGCCACTTATCGATATAAAATTTTCAACTTAGCCCATAGTGTGCCGAATAAGAGTAACTTCGATAGGCAAAAGCTATACCTAAAACTTCCAAAAGCTTCATATTTGCTTTTATTAGAGTGAAACACATACAATTTGACGTAAAATTGACGAGTGTAGCAAGAGACGCATTTGCTTTCGTGAACAGTCTCCCTTTCTCAAGCTGTTCCTAGCTGAAGCAAATTTGCAGACGCTGTGATGGATTTGCTTGTCAAACTGTGCATGAAACCATTTGGTAACAACCATATACTAGTCATTACTTACAGGTTCTCCGCGATGGTGCGAGTCACCGCCATGTACTTGTCCAGCGCGATTTGCATCGCGAAAGCCTTTTCCAGAGACTGAGTGCTTGCCTACTGCCATATAACCATGTTCTGATGGACAAATGTCTTCAATGTACAGCGCCATTGCTGCTGTAAGTGCAGCCAATGCTTCTAAAACAAGAGCTCTTCACATCTGCATGCAATCCCCAGAGGAAAAGTCAGTCAGAAAGGTAAGACAGCACTATTTCAAGTGCCGTCCGTAAATAGATCAACGGGAACCCAGTTTCTAGGGACCTCGTTACGGCTTCTCTTGCTTACGCTGATAAAATTCAATTGCACGCAATAACAGGGCATGCGCTGTTCCAATTAATATTCACAAAGCTACCTTCAACTTCGTGTGCTGGACCCTTACCGGCTTCCGGAAGTGCTGCAAGCGGAATCAAGAAAAAATGGCTAAAACACCTTCTTCAAATTCTAGAGCATTTGAAGGTGACCCCTTCCGCAAATTGAGCGCATCAAATGTCATTTTGATGCGAAGGTTGAAGCGGCTTTCGCTCCCGAAGTTATTAGCTTCGAATTTCTCTACCAAGAGAAAGACCATGGCAATCAGTCTAATATATCTTTTCAGGTATGTGACCCATCCAATGTGCTTAAGGATGGTCCTTACGGACCTAAGCTGGACGTTCGACAAGAAACAGTGACGAACACAAAAGTTGGTATCGCCCGGACGTAATTCCAAAAATTACAAACGTTGAAGCTGGTGATACAAGTTCGGAAGTACAGAATGAAGCTGTTCTTTCTCAAGAATCAAGCGCCGAGCATTTAATGTGGAGCTGCAGTGAACCATGCGCAAGAACGTGGCAGCCTGCCAAATTTATCAATTTTCCGAGTCAAGTGATATCGATTTAATGAACTCGTCTGGGAACTCATGGCTTAGGTGCGCGTGTCGCAAGTCATGTGGTTTTGTTACAGGAAATACCTGGCTCTTCCGAGCAATACTCAACAAACTATTAGTTCTCGAGCATCTTCGAAAGCGAAGGAAACCATCGAAATCATTTGCATAAGACGCGGCCTGCTGGCGAAGCGAGAACAAAGCCACGGAACGGAGATGATCTTGTGAAGAAACCGATTAATTTCAGTCACTGAAGAACTAATCGTCACGCCATCACATCGTTTGAAATATAGCGAGGTTTGAAACGCGACCTCCAAATTTTTAGCAAGATAACCTACCAGCCGTATTCTACTTGGTGAAGTCATTTGCATTATTAAATTTTAGGCATTCCGGGTACACAATGTCACAAGCAGACTTTCTTCACTCAATGAAGCGAGAACTCGCATCGATGGAACGGTATCGAACAGGTGAGGTAGCTTGGTTAAATCTCGTACACTTGTGTAATTTTATGATGCGATAAACGGATCTACATTCATAGAAGATTTCATTAGCAAGCTATTCAACAATTTCAATGAGCTACTTCTTTTCGGTGAGGATGCCGATCCTTAATAGTTGAGGGTTAACGTAACGCAAAACCATAGACGCAGTAGCGGTATTATAGCTAATTCTGCAATAGCAGTAGAAGCCCTTGCTCCTGTTATTATTTTAGCTAGTCTTATCAATAACTCACTTTCCAAATGTTTTTATCCGATTTTAGTTAAGTACCATTTCCTGATACCTTTCTCATTCAGATAGTTAGTCGAGCTTAGGGCATCTATCCTATTTCGACTAAGACAGCTTCCACACTATCCTGAACCTAGACTATACCTTTAAAGTATGTTACAGACGGCAATTTATGAGGGAGCTAACTGATCTTCTACAGCTACAGTACCGAGGTTAGCCTCCCTCTCAACACCAGTGACACTTCTGGCATTCCCACTCTTACTAAGTATTTGATGTTCCGACGAATGTCATCTGGTTGCATTAGAAGATGAAAATTTCGTAGATAGTGCAGAATCAATGCAAATCTTCGTGATTCTGGAGTAATTTCGGCCATCATCCTGCGTTGCATTGTTGAGGAGTTTTAGACCAAATTTTTGCACCTCATGCAGAATTTCGAGATTCATTAGACTTTATCCTGCAGGTGTGCAGCAACATACAGAATCATCGGCCATGTCATACACTCATCTTCACTTCATTTCACTTTACAAAGCTATTCGTGGGCTGCACAACGCATAAAATTTCTCTACATG
>JAAUYH010089014.1_pt1 | contig 10822 bp, 7 predicted proteins | sample 7278061 | NCBI WGS metagenome assembly JAAUYH01 (sample SAMN14350203, study PRJNA611818) | marine sediment metagenome | isolation source: surface marine sediment (0.6m) | place: French Polynesia: Moorea | collected 2018-08 | reverse complement strand
CTCACGCCACAGAGCGGAGGAACCTGTCTCGCAAGGGGCGTACTATCCTGAGAAAAGTTTCGCTCTGTGGGAGCAAATAAATTTTTCTCTTCAATACAGCGGTGGGGCGCATCGCAGTGAATTTTGGTGAGGGTAAAGTCGTTGGACTCCCCATGATCCAAGAATCCTCGGACTTCAGGACGAGGAGTCGTCAATAGTACAATTAGTTTATTGAAGCAAATTGCTTCTTTGGCTGAGTGACTCCTGTAAGTATTGTCTTTGGGCAAACTCTCAGGGTTAATGTCGGCAGCCGAAATTCTTGGTAAATATTAGAAAGCTTTGATTTTGAGTTAAAAAAAATCGTATGATCTGGCTGAAATACCCATAAAACAATGGGCTGTATGTATTGGCGGTACATACACAACAAAGAAAACAAAGAGTAAGGGAAACCTGCTGGTCGGGATAAAACGGTATAAAACCGCATTATTCACCCCTAATGGGGGTAGGTCTTTCCACTCTGAGCCTCTTGCTACGTTATTTAAGTCATGACACCCCTGAGTTGGACAGCTTTGGGCAACTGTCGGTAAGGATTAAACAGCAAAATCGTTTTACATCAAGCAGTGTTCTTACTGCAGGGAGCTTAAAAGACCTCGTCCTTAAGGACGGGGACTATAACATTGATGAGTCAAACCTGAGAAGAAAGTGACACTAATCATTAAGTTGATTATCAAGCCATCACTTCTATATAGTTGTGATGGCTACACAAAAATGACCACTCTTGAGTATTTGTAAGCGTCCAAATTATCGGGTTTTATGACTATTTGCTGCGATTTAATCCTGTCTAATCAGTTGGCGATACCCAAAAGGTACACTCAGTAGTAACATCGGTAGATTATTCAGGTGGGAAAATTTTTCCATATACCGGAAATTGATCCCATCTTGGTATCTACAGTAGTATTCTTCTTTGAGATACCCCCTGATGCCTTTGTGTTTGGTGGAAGTACTCAATGAAATTGCTCAAATCTTCTGTTTCTATATGCCGCCAAAGCATAAAACTGCCGGTTTTTGCTTCTCCAAGACTATCCATCTTGAGCAGATGGTTTCGTCCTAGATAGTCTGGGGTTTTGACTCTAGGCTACAAAAAGCAATACATTTAAGTGCTTTTAGCAAGGCAGTTTTAGAAATTAAATTAATGGACATTGAGGTTGACCATGAAGTTTCGCGCTGTAATTATTGCATTCTTGGCTTTGTGCTTGGGATTCTTAACTGCTTGTGGTAATGGTCCTGAGGAAATCGCTAACACCGAATTCCTCACCTACGACCAAATTAAAGGTACTGGTTTAGCAAACAAGTGCCCCCAATTATCAGAAATTAGCCGTGGTTTTATCCCCATTGATGCTAGTAAGTCCTACGTCATCAAGGATATGTGTTTAGAACCAACAAGTTTCTTTGTCAAAGAAGAACCCGCTAACAAACGACTAGAAGCAAAATTTGTTCCTAGTAAATTATTGACTTTCTCCACCAAAGCTTATTCACTCTTGGATATTGAGGGTCCCCTAAAGGTCAATCCAGACAATAGTTTGACTTTTGAAGAAAAAGATGGTATGGACTTCCAAGCCCTGACTGTGAAATTACCTGGTGGTGAAAGCGTACCTTTGCTATTTACTATCAAAGGTTTGACTGCTCAATCTCAACCTAATCAAACCAGCATTACCACATCCACCGACTTTGAAGGCTCTTTTAGAGTCCCTTCTTATCGCGGTGCTACTTTCCTCGATCCTAAAGGTCGTGGTGTAGCTACTGGTTATGATAGCGCAGTAGCTCTTCCTGCATCAAATGAAGAGGAATTAGCCCGTGCTAATGTCAAGCGTTATTCTGTTATGGATGGCGAAATTTCTCTTTCTGTAGCCAAAGTAGATAGCGCTACTAATGAAATTGCAGGTACTTTTGAAAGCACTCAGCCCTCTGATACCGATTTAGGTGCAGATGAGCCAGAAGAAGTTAAGATTCGCGGTATTTTTTACGCTCGCGTTGAACCCGCAGAAGCCTAAAATTTCTGGTGTATTTATTCTACGGACACATGTTCTGAAACTAGTATAGCTACCCATAGGGCGGGAAGCAATTCCTTTAAAGGAGGCTTCCCGCTTTTATTTTGGTCTAATTAGGGAATGGGGAACGGGGAACGGGGAAGTTTTATAGATATTACGGGAACTTTATTCTCAATTACTCAAATTAAGTACAATTTCGGTTCTTAGATTAGTAATATTTTTTCTATCTTGTTTTTAGGTAGTTGAACAAACTACAGCTTATACCAACACAAACTCAAAAAATAAACTCTCAAAGAGCGCTTATCTAAATCAGGTTGGATTATTAATCAGCTTTTAGCAGAGATAGCAATGTATAACAACAGCACTCTGCTAGGGGGGATTTTTTTGTCCTTAAGCGTCGTTTCACACATACATTTTTGATATCCGACGCTCCCAACTTGGTTTAAAAACAAACTTTTTATTCAATTGTTTGACAAATAAATACGGTGCTATGCCAACTACACTCACAACAAATGAACTAAAGCATGAAATTTGGCAGTTGTTACGAGAATATCAGCAATCTCCTTCAGCTAAAATTCGTAATCAACTGGTAAAACTAAATTTTGGACTTGTAAGAAAAGAAGCTCACTACTGGATAAATCAATGCCATGAAAGCTATGAGGACTTACTCCAAGTAGGCTGTTTGGGTTTAATACGAGCGATCGAAAGATTTGAAATTTCCAAAGGTCACGCTTTCAGTTCCTTTGCTATTCCCTATATTCGTGGTGAAATTCAACACTACTTGCGAGATAAGGGTGTCACTGTGCGAATTCCCCGACGTTGGTTGGCATTGCAACAGCAGGCTATCGGTGTTTCCCGTTCTTTACGAGAAAAGTACAATCGTCAACCCAGTGATTTGGAGGTAGCAGCAGCATTGGAAATTTCTGCCCAAGAATGGCAAGAAATTAAATTAGCATGGGTTAATCGCGCTCCCTTGAGTCTAGATGTGCCAGTGCAGGATGGAGAAGATGGTTCTGCATGTTTAGGAGAATTAGTTCCAGATCATCGCTACCGTAGTTTTCAACTGGCACAAGAAGACCAAATTCGTCTACAACAAGCCTTAGTGCAATTGGAAGAACGCACTCGTGAAGTTTTGGAATTTGTGTTTTTGCACGATTTAACACAAAAAGAAGTGGCTGAAGAGTTAGGTATCAGCGTAGTCACCGTTTCTCGGAGAGTCAAAAAAGGGCTGGACTCGTTAAAAAATCTTATGAATACGCCAAATGATTAATTGCCAGATTTGTCAATACGGTGTTTTACTGAATCTTTTTTGTTTTTTAAATAACCTTTAAAATGGAAAAAATTAGGTTATAACGGGATCGGATTTAACTTTTGATATTAATTTCAAAAGTAGATTTCGATTAAAAAAAATTTTCCTATAGCTTTTGAGAACAGCTAATGGGCAGAAAATTACAAATTACAATTGCCACTATTTTAGCTTTGACGATCGCTTCGTGTTCGTCGGAGGAGGGAGAACAAACTAGTACTCCTACACCGACACCAACAGCGACCAAACCTAAACCGAACAAAACGGCGACTCAAGATTTTAATAACCCAGTGGTGCCGCCTAAGAATTCTCAAGCCCTCACCCCTGGAAGTATAAATTTAATTCAACCGACTAATGCTACAGAACGAATACCCATAGTTGTCAAAGGTCGAAGTGACCCGTTTGCTAAAATTATCGGGCAAAATGTTCCTATAATTTCTAGGAACATCCCTACTCAAGCAGTTCCAGTCGTACCTCCTGCACCTGTTACTAAAAAATCTGTTGCACCTAAATCCTCATCAAGGAATAGGGCAAAAAATGCCACTAACAGTAACAGAAAACCTGCAAAGCCAAAAACACCCAAAATGGCTAAGGCAAAAGTATCTTCTCCCCCGAAAGTCGCTGTTAAACCCAAACCTAAACCGAAATTGACTCCGGTTGTACCAAAGGTGTTGCCTCCGGTTGTACCCAGTCCTACCCTAAAAGCCCTTGCACCTCCACCACCAGAACCTGAGTTAGCAAGGGCAGTTGAGGTTACAGGTGTAGTCCAAATTGGTCAGCAAACCCAGGCTATTATTAAAGTACCGAATGAGGCGACTAGTCGTTATGTACAGCCGGGACAAAGACTGGCAAATGGACTGCTGGTAAAACGGATTGAAATGAATCAAAGTTCGGAACCGACCGTAATTCTGGAACAATATGGTATTGAAGTTGCCAGAATGGTAGGGGAAGCACCTGGCGGTGCAATTCAACCAGCTACTGCTGATGCTGGTAGAACTGTTTCGTTTACGGCACCTCCCCCAACCTCTGTTACCGGAGCTTTATAAACGTGGAAACCAAGGAAAAAATTGAATTTACGAATTTACCTTTAGCCGTTTATCGGGAGATTGTAGCCCATTTAAGTCAAGTTCAAGGGGTGGAAGTGGGTTTAATCCCTCAGTCATCCCAGGAGTTTGACTACAATCAAAGCCAAGTTGCTGGTTTGTGGATTGAATATACACCGGAATCTGACTCCCAAAGTCGCCAAAGGGTGGAGCAAATTCTGGGTTATTATCAGCAGCGTTACTCTGTTTGACGAACGCTGACGATGGCTTGGAGTAAGTAACCCATTCAAGCCCTTGGAGGCAGAGCCTCCCCTTGATGGGTTTCCAGCCTGGAGGCTGGAAACCAGTAGCTAGCCAAAATCTTGGACAATGTTGTACTATCGCGGGTTAATATACTCGTCGCTTCCAGCAAGGCTTACCTTAGATTAGGAAACACCACTGGTCTCATAGGATGAGTTGAATATCAATACCAGCACTGACAGCGCTCCCATGGTCAACCTTCACAGGTCGGAGTTTTCGGACAATGCCCTGTGTAGGAACCCCCTTAGGCACTACTCTTCGAGAAGCCGCGCGTAGCCCATCTACGGGTAGTAGGTGAAATACAAAGCTGGGAATCCTTATATCGCCGTTAGTATAAGGTCATTGTCCAACTTTGGGTAATGTTTTTTCAACGGTATAATCTAAAATCTAAAATTGGCACCTTAATCTCTGAAATTCTTCCCATTATCACATTAGCCGCACTTTGTCAAATACCCATATTTATTAACTCTGTGTGGGAGAGTGAAAATTGGTCTTTTCTTATGTCATCAAAATTTTACTTTGAGGTGAGATGCTACAGCATTAATAGGGTTGTAGGTTTTTTGGGTGAGTAATGGTTAAAATATTCCCAATTTTGATTTTTTAACTATAGCATGAAACAACGCAATTGCGTTAATAAATAGGAATAATTTTCGATAAAAACTTGACAAAAAATCAGCATTCATTTTAATTGCAAAACTAAAATGAATGAGTAATAATGTTTACTTATTTATGTTGTAGGTATCAGTTGAGGATAGCGATCGCTAAGAAATCCCCAACTTCCTTATCTGCTAACAGGAAACTGTGAACAGGGAAAAAAAGTGCAACTCATCAAAATTAATGGGAGGTATTGGTGGTGTATCGGATTAATTTTGATGGTAAAAAATAATTACTTGTGGGTCAGGCATCCTTGCCTGACTAATGCACAGGCAGGGATGCCTGTGCCACAAGCTCTGAAAATTAATGGGACAAAGCACTGTTTGTTTGGTGGGTTAGACTAAAGTCATAACGTACCCTACATCCTACACCTTATAACTTTGGGAAAGGGAAGGTGCTGCAAAGCTTTGTGACCCAGGAAATCGCTCTGGCTATTTGTTGTTGATGATAGTATTTTTCTAACTTCCTGTTACAAATTGTTCTTGTTTGTTCCTTTTTATTTGTTTGTTCTTTTAGAATATTGTGTAAGTAAATTAACTGATCTAATAGATCGCTAAATAGCTCGCCAAAAATCTATATAGAAATATTAACTAGTAATTTTTAGCTGAACTGTCTTGACTGAAGATTCTGCAACAGTTGTACCAAGCCGTCAGCATCTTTCTCCTGTACAAAAAATTGGCTTAAATTTAGTTTCCTATTTGCACGGTGGACGGGATGTTGTTTTGGCAATCGATTTGACTGAAAGCGTCGGCTTGAACGATGAAGGTCGGATTCGTTTGCGTCAAATAGTGAAAGATAGTCTCAAACCAGGGGATTCTGTTTATATTGTTCCTTTTGCTCGAAATGTAATTTGGAATGAGGTGACATCGGTTATTAATCCTTTGGGAATACGGATTGAGTTTAAGAGTGAAAATAAAGACAATGTTGACAAAATATTAGCCAAGATACCTTTAAATTCTGATTCTACGCGCTACAACACAGATATTCAACGAGCGGAGTTAATAGTTTATCAAGGTATTGCTCAGTTAAATCAAAATCGTCTCCAGAAAAATCAACCAATTAAGCCGCAGTCTGTTGTGTGGGTTACGGATGCACCACTGTTGAGGGAACCGGGAATTACTTCAGATGTGTGGGTGGAAACACCAGCACAGAGTCCTTTTAGGATAGCTAATTCCCTAGAAAGTCAGCAGCGACAGGCTTGGATTGAAGCTTTACCAATTCAGGTGCGATGGCGTTCGATTACAACTAAGGATAATCGAGAATATAAACTGACGGTAGTTGATATTGTCCCTACTGTACAAGAATTTTGTACGCCAGCACCAGGGGGTGAAGAAACTTGTTTGGTTAATTCTTATTTAATTAAACAATTGTGGTTACCGGGATTAGTTTTCTTTTTAATATTAGTAAGTACTATTTTTGGGGTGATTAAATTCTGGCGTTTACAAAAGAAGTGGGAATTAATTGTTGATTTTGAAGTTACAGCAAAGCCAGAAGACCAAAAATGTAGATTACCAAATAAGAAAAGAATTGCTATTGGTGAGTTCGATGCTAGTTGTGTTGATTCTATTGATTGTCCGGGGGAAGAAGTCAGAGCTTATTTAGTTCGGAAAGGGGAAAAATTATATTTAGAACCGACTAATTTAGCACCGATTTATTATCAGGGACGGAAAATTGATTCTCGAATAGTTATATCTCGTTCTCGATTTCGTTTGAATTGTCCTGATGCTTATAATCGTGAATATGAAATAGTGATTCAAATTAAAAAATAGTTATACAGGAATAAGAAAATATGATGCAGACACCAGGGAATGAGCGCCAATATCGCGGCATTAACAGGACTATTTGTATAGGATTAGGTGGTACAGGTCGAGATATTTTAATGCGTATTCGACGGTTAATTGTTGACCGCTATGGAAATTTAAGTAATCTACCAATTGTCAGTTTTATTCACATTGATACTGATAAGGCTGCAACTCAGGTAACTGGTATTCGCACAGGTAGTACTTATCATGGTGTTGACTTGAGTTTTAAGTCAGCAGAAAAAGTTAGTGCTACTATGTCTGCTGATGAAGTTACGATGTTTGTGCAGGGATTAGAACGTCGTTCTGAATATACTCGTCACGGTCCCTATGACCATATTGGTATTTGGTTTCCTCCCCAATTACTGCGGAATATTAAAGCTGTAGAGGAGGGTGCAAAGGGTATTAGACCTGTAGGAAGATTAGCTTTTTTTCATAATTATCAAAGGATTCAAGCTGCAATTGAAGCTGCGGAAAAACGTACTAGTGGGCATAAATCTCAGTTACTGAAAACAGGTTTAATAGTTGAAGAGGGAGTCAATATTTTTGTTGTTGGTTCCCTTTGTGGTGGTACTGGTAGTGGGATGTTTTTGGATGTTGCTTATAGTTTGAGACATCTTTATAGTGGTCAAGGTTCTCAAATTGTGGGTTATTTAATTATTAGTCCAGAGTTGTATGGTAATACTCCCAGCATGAATGCTAATACTTATGCTGCTTTGAAAGAATTAAATTATTACAGTACTCCTAGTAGTAAGTTTGAAGCTTGTTATGATATCCAAAATTTAGTAGTTGTGCAAGAACAACGTCCAGCATTTGACTATGCTTATTTGGTGTCTAGTCAAACAAATAAAGACTATAAAATCCTCTCTCAAGGTAAGCTGTGTAATGTAATTGCTCATAAAATTGCTTTGGATTTTTCCGGTGAGTTAGCACCAATTGTCAAAGGTCACAGGGATAATTTTTTGCAACCGATGATTCAACCGGATAAGCATCCACGTCCTAATGTACAACGTTATTTAACTTTTGGATTGGCAGCGATTTATTTCCCTCGGGATACTATTGTCCAAATTGCTTTAAATCATGTGAGTTTAGCTCTGGTAAAATTCTGGTTAAATGGTGAAGGTCAAAGTCCAGATCCTATTAGTTTAATGGAGCAATTTTTAATTCAATATCGTTGGCATACGGATTTAGTTAAAAAGGACGGAATTACTAATAAGTTGGCAGAGTCGGTACAGGAGAATAACAAGACTTTTAGTAATACAATTAATAGTTGGCGCAATAAATTAGAACGATTAATTTCTGATTGTCAAAATCGGGAAGACCGTAATACTCTTCGTCAGCAATTACCAAGGGAATTTAGAGAGCAATTCCGCAAAATCCAACCTGGTGAAACTGAAAGTAGTCGGGGAATTTGGTTGACGAGATTGCAACAGATTTGTCCGACTATTACTAAAGAATTAAAGACAAATATTGATGATTTTTTGACTCGTTTACTTACTCCTATTGAATCAAGTTTTTCTATTAAAAGTAGTCGTGATTGGCTGGATTCTCTGCAACATGAATTGAATAACTATCAACGTAATCTCCAGGAACAAATTACCTATTTTGGTGGGATGAAACCCTTGGAATATATAGAAAGAAAATGGCGCGATACTGAACAATTTATTGATGATATTGAGCATAAACCTGGTATTCCCTTACTTAATTCTAAGAATAGTCAAATTCAAGGAGAAGTGAGAACTTGTCTGCGAGAAGTAAGTGATTTAATCAAACATAATTTTGACTTAGTAGTTCATCAAGAAACTATCGGGATTGTGAGTGAATTACAAAAACATTTACAAGAGAGAGCAACTCAAGTTGCTGCTTTTAGTAACTTGGTGGAAACTTTGCAAAGTACTTATGAAAAACAAGAACGGGATTTGAGACAACTCAATTTTGATGAAATGAGTGGTGAAGCGATATTTGATATGGAAGATATTGAACGTTGCTTCCAAAATATGTTACCAAAAGATGATTTTCGTCGCCAATTAGTGTTAGCAAGTGATGCGATTACAGAACCTACTGGAAGAGGAAAGTCTCTAGTAAGTTTCATAGATAGAGAACGAACCACACCTAGCCAGTTGCAAAAAGAAATTGACATCAAAGTTGATAGTTTATTTGCTCCTCGCAGTGTCAATATTGTTAACTCTGTAATTAAGCGTTTTATGCAAAAATATCCACTTTATGCACGTTCGACGCGCTTGGCACAAATTATGCAAGAAGCTGAACCTTTACTACGTTTAAAATTGCGCGATCCTTACTTTAGTGATGATAAACGTAACGGTAGTAAACTGGTGGGTTTTAAAGATACTGATGAGCAAGAAGTTCAACAGTTTAAAACTTTACTTAAGCAGGATTTGGGAATTGATAGTAATGTTTTTCAACCAACTCAAGCTGATGATGAAATTTTAATTGTGAATGAGTATGCTGGGTTCCCTTTGAGATTAATAACTATTCTTGAAAGAATGAGAAATCCTTATTTGCGGGAACAGAATTCTGCTACCTCTTTTCTCCATAATGACTATCGCGCTTCTTTCCCTGACATTATTCCTCCCGATGCGAAAATTATGGAAGAATTGGAGGATATTTTCTATCCTTGTCTTGCATTTGAATTATTGGTAAAAAATTCAGACAATCATCAATTAGAATTTCAATATTACGATTCCTTACGGGATAGTTATAATACTGCTTCCCTAAATCCAGAATGGAGTCAAGCTTTGGAGGAACTTGCTAATCGCAAGGATATGACTGAAGCTTTGCAGAAACTTTTAGATGATGAAATTGCTCAAATAGAAAAACAACCGGAACTTTGGGAAGATGAATATTTACCTAAACTACGACAATTTGTGAAACAAGTCGATGAGTTACCAGAAAATCATGCCAATTTTCCCTACAAAGATACGGTAGTTGGTACTTCTAATAGCACAGATATTACAGCTAAAGAGGGAATTATTAATCGTTTTCGTCGTCAGATGGATGAGCGATTTAAAGTATCGTCAAAACGTAGTTTTTCTTCTATCCAAGATACGGTAAAAACTCCAGCTATTACTGGAGAAATAGTTGTTGATTCTCCTACTAATTCGAGTTCTGTTAATTCTAATGATAATGGTGCTAAAACTCCAACTATTACTGGAGAAATAGTTGATTCTCGTGTTAATTCGAGTCCTGTTAATTCTAATGATAATCGTGCTAAACGACGATTGGAATTAAAACAATTAAAACAGGATTTAGCAGAAGGTTTCATCACTGAAGATGAATATGAACGCGAAAAGCAAAAAATTATCAAGCAATATCCTTTGTAAACCTAAATGACAACACAATTTTTTTATGCTACTAATACCAAGTTACTTAATTGTTCTCACTGTTATACTTCTGGTGATTCCTGCGTTTGCTGCTATTATTGTCCGTTTTCTTATCTATAATTATTTACTACTTTTGCAACAACGGGTAAGGAGATTAATTACCAGGGAATCCCGTGGAGAACAACCACATATTGTTCAAAAATTAGAAAGACGGTTTCAGGAAGCTAGTATTGATTTAGACCATGTTAATACAGCAGCATGAATTGACCAAGTTTACAGTAAAAAGGTAGTTTTTCTCTTATCCAAGATACAGTAAAAACTCCAACTATTACTAGAGAAATATTTGTTGATT
>JAAUYH010084908.1_pt1 | contig 10824 bp, 12 predicted proteins | sample 7278061 | NCBI WGS metagenome assembly JAAUYH01 (sample SAMN14350203, study PRJNA611818) | marine sediment metagenome | isolation source: surface marine sediment (0.6m) | place: French Polynesia: Moorea | collected 2018-08 | reverse complement strand
GGGCCATTCATAATGGAATTTTTCTGATTTTCGAAAATATAGAAATAGAATTTTAAAGAACAAAACACAAGGGTTACTTATCATCTTGGCTGACGCACCATAGAAAAATTATTTTGCGGTTTGGGAGTCTTGTCCATTCCATATGCAAATGAAAAATATCGAATTTGACAGTATAAGGCAATGAAAGCAACAAAACAGGAGAAGATTTGGTAGGTAAGTTCATTTTGAGTAAAATTACAACCTTGTTTTTAGAAGTTCGTTTTTTCGCTTTATGTCCAAAAACAGACACTGCATTGGTGATCCCGAGGGGCACTGTGATGAATACTCCCAATGCGTTGACTACGCTCAAAGGTAGTAAAGCCCGAAATTTCTTCTATCTCTGCGAGAATGTTGTGACCAAGAGTTTGCCGGACAGTGAGAGAGCTGAAAAGATTGTGGCCTACCTGAGTGATGCGACCTTTGACTTCTACTTTGATCGCTTCACTCTGGGCAAAGATCCCACTAAAGAAGCCAAGGACTACGGTCTACTAAGGAAGGTGATCCTGGAGAATGTCTCGATCGGAAAGACCGAGTATGAGATAATGAGGGAAGCGCTCACCCTTCAATACGACGGAGCAGATATCCCGAACTTCTTATCAAGGACTAACAAGGTCTATAATCAGGCTAAAGTAGGTGAGAACGTAAATAAGAGCAACTAAGAGATGCCCTAAAACCTGATCCGATGTTTGTACAGTTTGTGTTGCTCAAAGGATCCAAGAACTATAAAAGCTTAAATAAGGCATGTCTGGAATACGTCGAAAACATTAAAATGCTGGATGGTACGACGAACTCGATCTTTCAGCGTACGAACAAGTTTGACAAGGACCCGAAGGGAGCCAAAATTGATGAATTATTTATGAGGTCTAAAATATTCATTTAATGATTATGAAACAGCCCAGGAAAGCGGTGAACCTAGCAGAACCGGTGTGCTACAAGTATGGCAAGAAGGGACATTACGCGTCACACTGTAGGATAGAGCAAGATCCTACGTGTTACAGTTGTGGCAAAACAAGTCATACTGCCTTTGAGTGTCGCTCGATGGTCGACATACCTCTACGTCCACGCATTGCCAACGGATTGGTCACACTGCTAAAAACTGTTTCGTCAAGAGGAGCAACGAAGCAGTCGAAAAGCAAGATGAGAGTTTTGCCAAGAACAGCGAGCTTACGGAAGCTGAAGGAGGAAGGACACCTGGGCAGAATTATATCATGTACCTGAAAGCAGATGATCCTGTGAAAGAAGAAATACCGTGGTAGCGTTCAAGAGATCCGCAGATGGAGAAATACTCACTAAGAAGCAAAGGATGAAGGACGACATCGATGCCTACACTAAAACGCAGGTGAAGCCGAAGATTGCTGTGAGGATGAACCCCGACTCCCCGATCAGTTGTAAGGCTCCGAAGAAAAGAAAAAAGGGTGCAAAAAAAATCTGCTGTCAAGACGGTAATCTCTGAACTTGGGAAGAGAGTTGAGAAGTATGATCTGATCAATAACTTGGCCCGAGGCCAAGTATGTATTACCTTCGGCCATATCGCGCTCAAAAAAATTGATTCCGCCAAGAATGAACTGCAGAGGTTTCTATCACGGAAAGTGGTCAGAACTGTTGTGAACTTCGCTGGAAAGGAGAAGGTTCATGGATTATCGATGTCTCGACATCTTCTTGTCCGGGTAGAAAAGTATTCTGAATCCACGGTGGAATTGTTTTACTCAGGTTCTGTACTAAACGTTATGTCACATAAGATGGTGAAGAAACTACATCTCCGTATGCAAACAACAAACGGGCCTATCAAAGCTGCGAACTGTGCTTCAGAAAAATGTTTGGGCACATTGAACGAGTTTCCAATAAGCTCGGAAGATCTAGTAGTGCCCATGGATTTCCTGATACCAGAGGAGACCCTGTACGATATCCTTATCAGCTTGCCAACTATGGTTCAGCTTCGTGCTCGCTCGGATTATTAACGAATGGAAATCAAGATCTATTATGGAGAAGAGTCCGAAATATTAAACTATGAGTACGAACGGGACAACGTAATACTTATGAAGTTGATTTCGCATTAGATAGCGCTGATGAAGATGAAAAGAGGTAGAGGACTCGATAGAAGAGTTGTTCCTGATGCTAAACGAACCTAAAAGAAGACAGAAAGCAATGATGAAGATCAGTTGGTGGACGAGCAACTCTCGCACCTAAATTTGAAGGATGCCGAGGCGGTCAAGAAGATCATCAGAGAGCATTCAGAAGTAATTGACAATTTGTTTGAGGACGTGCGGCCATCAACAGTATCAGACACTCACCATTTTGAATTGACATTAGAGAATCCTATATACCAGAAGGCAAGGAGGATGTCATCCCCTCATAATGAGATTGTCTGCAAAGAGATTGATCGCGTGATTTTGGCTGGTATTGTCAGTACAATTGAGTCGTCATATACATCACCGGTCGTTATTGCAACGAAAAGGGACGGATGCTAACGGTTCTGTGTCGATTATCGAAAGTTGAATTTCGTGATGCATGCAGACCGCTTGTCATTGCCTCGAGTGGATGAAATCCTTGATGACATGCGAGGAAGCTCGGTATTCACAACGATAGATCTATTCCAACGATATTGGCAGATCAAGGTGGATGAAACTTGCAAGGAGAAAGCAGCGTTCATATGTAGATACGGAATGTTCCAGTTTAAAGTAATGCCGGTTGGGCTCATGGATTCGAAGTACACATTCCAGAGGATGATGGACAGAATCCTCCTGAAAGTCGATAATGAACGATTTTATGTTTATAACGCGGTGATATTTTCTAAGAAGGCCGAGGAGTACGGAATTCATCTAGATAATGTATCCGTATCCTGAAGGACAACGAATTAAGGTTGAGGATAAAAAATGTTCTTTTATGCAACTGATTGTGGAAATCTTAGGACACATTGTTATCTCCAACCATGCGTAAAGATCGTAGATCGTTTCTCGGCCTCGCATCACATTATCGAAGATTCATATCATGCTTCGCTAAAATAGCCAAGCTATTGAATGAGAAGACTTCCGACAAAATTATGTTTTTTGGTCAAAAAAATGCAGACCGCGTTTGAAGAATTGAAAGTGAAGCTGACATCGACACCAGTACTTTCTTATCCAGACTATGAAATGCTATTCGTAGTATGCACCGATGCCTCCAGTAGATCTGTGGCAAGAGTTCTTTCCCAAGCAGACGAAAATAGTGGAGATCATACCATAGATTACGCTATCCGAGCTCTATCAGCAACCGAGTCCAATTATTCGGCGTTTGAGAGAGAGGCACTAGGTGTTATTTTCGCCTTGAAGCGGTTCCGCCATTATTTGACTTCGAATAGATTCAAGCTATACGCAGATCATCAAGCGCTCAAGTATATTTGCAATATTGAGGAAAATCATGGCCGGATTGCGCGCTGGTTCACCCTATTCCGACGCAATAAGTACGGTATCGGGTTTGTATCCCACATAGAAATGCGGGAGATCAGCTTAAAAGGGCTGCAGGATGAAGTGAGGCATTGGGGCTTCAATTCAACATGGTTTTTTTGTAAGAGATCGTTTCTGATGGCCCAACATGCGACAAGAAGTGGCAAGATTCGTGAAGAGCTGTGATACATGTCAGAAAACAAAACCAGCGAACCGAAAAGACTTTGCGGGTAAGATCCCAATTAGTGGATTATTACCTACCAGGTGCATAGATTTTGCAGGACCGTTACCTCTGACGAGCGCTGATAATTAATATTTAATAGTGGCAGTCGAACAAATGTCGAAGTGGCCTAGTGCATGGACAATACCAGCTGATCTATTTAAATCGATTAGTATGACATAATTCTTTAAGAAAGAAATAATCATGCTCATCTTGCAGACCAGGAAGGTGCAATATTTGATTAATTCATCATCGCAACTGTAACAGAACACATAAGCTAGGCGTATGGTAGATTCAATTACTGTTATTGTGATTGTTTTTGTTCCAGTCTTAAGAGCAACGCCGCTGGAGAAGGCCATCGACCGTATGCCAGCAAGGCTCCAAGTTCTTAATCTATCTGTACATGCAACCAATTATTATTGGTTGATTATTTCCATTAATGCTGTTACAACACATAAGCTGCTAGTTTTCTGCAAAAACTCATTACTATCGTTTTCTAATAGCATCTGATTCATTGTCCTAAATTCGTAATTGCTTGCTGTTGAATTTGCTACGAATCTGGGCATTTCAACGATGATCTGCAAGGTTTATTCATCAGCTAAAAACGCTATATTAATTTCACGGTTTACGGTACGGTACAGTACAGTACAGTACAAAAATGAAAGTGGGGTCCTTCGGACTAACCGTATTTCCGCATCCGTTTAAGGTAAATAGATTCATGATCAATTTTGGTTGAAAACATTGATTTTTGCTAGGTCTATCTATAGAAAATTGCAATTCTTGTGTTTTGTGTTCTTTTTTAAGCGCGCCTTCTGTTGCAGCAAAATGTGATTTGCAACTAAATCGAACTGAAAATACATAAATTCTCCAACTGAAGTACTTAGCATTTAAATACACTTCAGATTAAACGCAGAGCCGGCACAGCCCGCTTAGTCTAAAGGAACTTTCGAAAATTATGTTAGTGATTGGACTACGCAGCAATTTTCTCACTATTTTTTGTACAAACTTATTGAATAGGTTGGCAGTTTCGTTCTTCAGTTTAAGCATCAATAATTTATTTTCAGTTCTTCGCTACCCTCTCGCCTGATTTTTTTTGCAACCACACCCTCATAGGTCTTAATATTGCTCATCATTCAGGCTATAGATTGTCTTCATCTACCACTACACTATCATATTTTGATTGTACCTTTATCACACGCATAATTCATCACATATCCAGCGCTTGTGTTTATTGTCTGCACATTTAAATGAATCAGCCAAAGCTTCTGTTTTTTACTGTAATCCAACACCTATGCAAAAAAAATCGTATATTTTCTAAGTGCTAAATTCAAGAATTTTTCGAAACATTTATTGTACAAATAATCGAGCAATTCTATAACGTCGGATACATCAATATATGTTCTTGTCAATATGATTAAGGCTGCTTGTGTGTTTTTATGCAACTTGAGCCGGAAATGAGAGTTTCGGTTTTTTCTTCTCGATAGATCTCGCTTAGTACCGACAGGCTCTATATCTATCGAATCTGTCTTTTCCTCTAACCGATTTGGTAGAACACGTCACCATTCTTCTAGATTGTGCTAGATCAATATTTGCCTTCTAGAAGTCTAAATTATCACTGTCTTTTACACCCTAAACGCTTAGCTAGTATAATTTTTGACAGATACAGCGATGATTATAATCATAAATAGGAAAATTGATGATTCAATTGTTTACTTAAACATGGGTTGTTTCTTATTTAGATGCTTTATCTGTGCAACTCTTAAATAATATAAAAATTTACTTGGAGCAATATGACCGAACTAAACTATTTGATTAATCATACAACTGAGAAAATGAATAATACGTAGTATTACTTCATTACTTATGATTAGTTTAACAACTCATCAAATCTAGAATCGACTTTTAACATCGCTGATTGCTCACGGATTTCCGCGGTATAGTAAAAATTTTAATCTTATTAAGTTTTTAGTAAACCAATTAAGCAGTAATCCCATAAACTACTTTTACCTTATGAAAATGCACACTCTCAGCGATTAAAGGTTTGAACTGTAAATAGCTTGCTCACGAGTCGTAGTAGATTAAATAATATTGAATAATGAAAAGCACCGAGAAAAACATAAGATTTCTTGACTCGAAGACAGGAATGTAGAGTTGATTTTTCGTATGCTTGCTCTGAATGCATCATGTTACTGTACCGTACACCGTGAAATTAGTCTGGAGTGTTCCCCCCAAAGATTCTAGTATTTAAGGTTGTACTGAGTAGTAATGTGTAAAAATTTTAGCAAAAAACGTACTTTATAAATGAGTAATCTTTCCACGTGGACATGTTATTTCTCAGTGCTATCTGCAGGGTTAGTCTTCAACCCATCTTGAAGTTCGGTTTTCGGCAATTCATCAGCTAAATACCCGTAGAGCTGGATTTATCCGACGTACAACTAACGAACTCAACCTGCATCCTTGGTCGTACTGTAGTCACAATACACCTTATACTTGCATCTGAAAATTTGGCGCTATCATTCCAGACTAATTTCAAGGTGTACCGTACAGAAGTGCAGTCTCCATCGATTGACAATAAATTCAGTATTTTTCTGATCTGTAGCCGCCTACAGCGAAGGAACAGGCTTATGAGCTTGCACGGTTCTTCTTAGTAAATGTGTGGACTGTACTATCGGTTTGCACCATATCAACTCTATTTCTACTGTATAACCGCTCTATATTTACATTTAACGCTACGAAAACAGGGGAATGCTCCTTAGTATAGAGGATACGATGCTGGTCCAACTGGTGGTCAGGTTTTTGCTTCTGTCACAACGTGACGCACGTATTTCGGGAGTACAAGTTTCTGTTTCCAATTAGCCTTAGATACGTTCATTAATATTACATTTAACAATCTACTTTGATGTCCCGATATTGTATTGCGCAAGGATGATGGTTGGACCTACAAGTTCCGACGAGGAAATGCGAAATTTTGAGAAAACTGTGCTAGAATCAGAACATACATGTGTTCAGTATTTAAGGCAATACAGAATTTTTGCAGAATCTCCTCGGTGTCCAGAACATAAGAGTATGGGTTGCGGCAAAACTATGAATGAGCGCGCGAAGAACAAGGCGCTAGTATGACGTTCTCCTGAATGAAAATAGTCTGCAACACGCTGTCCTGCAGTTACTAACGATTTCTTCGTGTACACTGACACTAACAATAAGTGCCGGCGTCAACTTCGTTTAACTGATATACTAAAGATTGTTTGGCTGTGGTACTATTCTAGTATGAAGACGGTGAGGGCGGCGAAAGCGGCAGAAGTTTCGAAAAGAACTATTGTGGTTTGATATGCGGCTTGTAGACTGGTGTGTAGCAGAACCGAAATGGCCTTGCCAAAAATGTATGGGACCACCGAAGAGCCGATCCAAGTAGACGAGTCTTACTTTTCTGGCCGCCGCAACAACAACCGTGGGCGGCCCAAGGCGAGGGACGAGAAGGAACCGAGCGAAACCGCAGCGCGGCAAGAACTGGAAATTGAACTGCCAGAGTGGGATCTGACGACCCCAGCGACGACGAGGGTGATGAGTTTAGCGGTCCGCCAACCAGGCGGAACAACTTTGCAATCGAGTTGTCGGTCCGTGGGTCGTAGAGATCTACAAAAACAAGCTTGAGTTATGCTTTTTATAGTTCCTGGCTGAAAAAGTGATATGCTGCGCGACATCATTCGACGTACATCCGATGAGGGAAGCATAGTGGAGATAGAAGAATGGAGGGAAACTGTCAGATCTGTGAAGACGGCTACATCTACAATACTGTCAACCATAGCAAGTGATTCGATAATTTTGTCTCAGGAGCTAACACACAGAGAATAGAAGGGATATGGATAGAGGCCAAAACTATTTTGGAAGCGCATCGTCGCCCTAATCACTTCCTACAAAGTCACTTTGATGATGTAGCGTGGCATATGATGAACCGAAGCGCCGAAACGACACTCTTAAAATGTTTCTGGAACGACGTGGCAAGAGTTTACGAGCTAAGTTGTCTTACTCTTATTGAATAAACTAATACTTGGTGAACGTCTTTAAGGCTAATTGGAAACAGAAAGTCTTATTCCCGAAATATGTGCGTTACGTTGTGACAGAAGCAAAAACCTCACCACCAGTTGGACCAGCACCCAGTATACTGTACTTAAGATTGAAATAGGTTTTGTCACAGCAATGCATCGTACGCATCTATTTCATTCAGCAACGCTGAACTATAAACGAGCTCACAAACAGGCTGCACTAGCACCCTCACTACCATTTTGTACATCGCTGTCAGCTCTTACAGTATTGTGCCAGACCATATCCAGAGTACTGTATACTTGAACGATGCACATCTTCCTGAGTTCGGTTACAACCGTGACGTCACAGTGTACCAAATATTTCGAACGTACAGCAGAAACGAATTCGGTCGACCTGTGATCTGGCATGTCCTAATACTATTCCCGCATATTGCACATTCAGTGAACAATTCGTCTATTGCAGTATCAATCTTCTTGGCATCTCAATACGTATTGCAATACAATTCAGTGGCCTAATACGAATTGCAATTCTATTTAATCTAGATTTTATAAATCCATCTGTTTTCACTTGTTCTAGGAAATTGTACTGGTCGAACTTGGTCTTTTTGTTAACAAATATAAGCTTCAATTTCGGTTTATCTTTATTCAGTGAACAGTCGTCCGGCATTTATAGAATAGAATGGCAATATATGTGATTCCGTTACTCATTCTGATGAGCGTGCACACGTCATGATTTGATTTGGCCAATCAGAATTCTTGGGCGCTGCATGTTTTACTGGATTTCTATTGGCCGACAGTTTATTTATCTACTTGGCCTTGTTTGGAGACGGATACAAGTCAGCTAAATACCTTGCACTACTTTGTGTATCTAAGCACTAGTTCAGACATTCAGTAAATCATCTTTTGATCAACTTCTCAAACTGCCCCTACCTTTTTACATCTTTTTCCCCTTTCATTCGTCCCCTCAGTTCTTTTTATTTCTTTCACTTCACTCTACCCCTTCTTTAATGCCTATATCCTACAAATGTATCTATTTCTCGCTCGGAAGAGCCACAATATACATGTTACTTATGAATCTGGCATGAAACTCGTAATGAGTGATATCCTTCACATTCTGATCTCGAGAAATTGCACACAGTGGAATCAAGATCCTGTTACCAGGAGGTTTATCATAGTTTGGAAAATAGAATTATCACTATTTTCGTTGCATGGCCTGATCGTCGGTTTTGCTGTGAATACCTTATTCTTTTCCTGAAAGCAGAAACTAGCCTGCGATTTGCAATACGTATTTTGGGTCATGACTCTAATGCAATACGTATTCCAATTCGAATCAGTGCCCAATCCATAATTACAGTAAGTCATTGAATAATATTAGTATTCCAATCAGTTGTGAGTATTCCTGCCCGTAAGGGAATTCAGTCATGTGTGGTGAAGGAAATTATCATGATGAACTTCCACCTAACCACAATCAGCAGTGGAATCATGCGAAATTAAACTCACAACTTGGATTCTTAAATTCACAGTCATTCTGCGAGCTATCTTCAAAAATTTCTACGGCTACGGTTTCGTCGTAGCAAACAACACTTTCCAAACATATTATTCTACCAGATAAGCTGTAGTTTTCCGTCACCAATTAAATGGTGAGAGATCGTACTGTAAGGTGCAACACAGCTCCAATCTTCCCGTTTCTATTCCTTCCTCATCACCAAAACACCTTTACCGGATGAAGCAACAGTTTCAATTTCTGTGCGCCTTTCATCTCATCATTTCCAAGATATTTGGATGTGTCTAACAGGTTCGTGTCGCAAATATACAAAATCGTTGTCCCACATCGGGGTCGAAACTTTGTTGCTCAATCATTCATCATGAACTATGCAATTTACTTGTTCTTTTTCACACCGTGACTCTGATAACTCGATGAACCGCTCTCGACTACCGTCACATTGCGCCGAAGTCTCTACTTCGTCGTTCTCTGTAGATATTTTGCCTTCTATTACTCCTTCTACGTTCACAATTTTTTATTTGGAATCCAGTTTGCTTGATTTTTGAGATTGTGAACGTAATATTACTCGTCTAGTTCGAATTTTTCTATCATCAAATCGAACCCTGCCTATATCTGTCGTGGAATTATCTATCTAAATAAATTCGTAGTAATTTACAGAGCGAGATATAATAATCTTATTAAATTAATAAAAAAAGGATTCACCCAAGTACAAGTAATAAGAACAGATTAGAAAATCTAGCGTCCCAAATGACTAAGATAGGTATATGTAGATGCGATTAGCCTCCAATCTTTGTGTATTCAGTTCGCTCCACTCAACTGACCAAGAATCAGCTTTCTGACTACTTGAATACTCTGTAAATTGGAATTCACCAAAAGAAATGCAGGCATACGTCCATCACCAAAAGAATGAGCTGTACTCGAAAATTCGCTTTCATAATCCTTCGGATAATCAGCTTTATCGCTAAAAAAGGAAAAGTAAGGTTATTTTTTGGCACTGAATTTTATAGGCTATCTAGTATAAAAGAAAACAGGAAGATAAGATAATCTCGAATATTTCTTAATCAGGATAAATTATTTTTGTATTTAACACGATGGAACTAGATGAGATTCTATTTCTCCGCAGCTCTAAACCTTGAGATTTAAATTTTTTGGAAGTGTGAAATCTGCGGAACTCTTGTTCTCAAGTTATTTTTATATTAGCTGACAATCGATAAAAGTGGCACTTAATTCCTTCTCCACTTATTCTCTCAGTTTTTACTAAATTGTCCATTATAATTGCGAACATTAGTCTTCAGCTGATTTTGTCAAAATACATCAAACATAACACAATACAATCGTGAATTGGAATTCAAAAAGTGACTAGAACAAAAAATGAACGGCGAGGACAAAGAATACTGACTTCAAATCTTATTCCTATGAAGACAAACATGCAACCGCGACAGAAAGATAGCCCTCGAGAAGCACTGGAAAAATTAGTAGTTAAGCTACTGATTCTGAATTGATAAAGATCATGAGATCATAAAATTAAGCCGAGCAAAAAGAACGGAAGACGAGTTCAACCAATAAAGAGCAGAGGAAATCTTTGTCAGTTAGTCG
>JAAUYH010022701.1_pt1 | contig 10825 bp, 10 predicted proteins | sample 7278061 | NCBI WGS metagenome assembly JAAUYH01 (sample SAMN14350203, study PRJNA611818) | marine sediment metagenome | isolation source: surface marine sediment (0.6m) | place: French Polynesia: Moorea | collected 2018-08 | reverse complement strand
GGCCAATTGAAGCGATGATTTCGACCCCAGGGGGATATCGATTAGGGCGTCAGCATTAATAAAATTTACACCAATATTTGCCGCAAACTTATTTGATATCTTATCGTCGGTTTTCATGGCTATAGTACCTGACACACCATCAGAATATTTTGCGTCGGTTCCATTTTTAATAAGCTGGGTACTTATAGTCATTTGTGGATTGAACACAGAGATGAGTCCGAAAAAATGGCCTGATTGATACATTCTAATACCGTCCCAGAGAATTAGATTTTGATCGTTGGTACCCCCTCTAATGTTGATGTCAGAGACGGTCTCACTTACACTACTTACTCCTGGCAGTGATTGAATTGTTTGCAAAACATCTGATTCGATAAGACCTGGAAGCACTCCGAAATTACTAAAGTTAATGCTGAATGTTCCATCAGCTACTTTGTCAATGCCCTGAACGAGAAAATTTCTGAGCACTATTTCTGATAAGGTTTCAATTTGTGGAACTAAGGTTATGTTTGAGCATTCGTTCGAAGTAGTGAGTTCAGAAGCTTCAAATGATTTTACATAATATCCTAAATATCTGATACTTAAACTTTCTGATATTGTATTGACTTCCAGCTCAAAATAACCGAATTCGTCCGTAATGACCTGTGCGCTTTGTCCAATGATTGCCGCGCCAACCAAAGGTTCTCCCGATTCGTCATCCAGAATGTAACCACATAAATAGGTGGTAGTGATGTCATCACGAAGGGTTACAGCGATAAAATTGTTTGCTAAGATTGTAAAATTCAATTGGGTCTGCCTTTTTATATAAGACAGTGCCTTAGCAAGTGATAAATTTTGTGGAGGAGGGGTGAGCACAATATCTCGAATGAGGTCATCGGCATAAGTGAAAGTACATTGATGTTCCTGCTCCAGTTGGGTAAAGAGCTCTTTTAAAGGGATCTTTTGTGAAGTGATCTGCGCAGACGAAATAAATGAAATCAAAAAAATAAGTACAAAAGTCAAACTTTTGCACTTATTTTTTCGATGAATATAATACGATCTTATTTTTACTTTCTTTTTTGTAATCAATTTCCAGGGGTGTTGTAATTGATTTTAATGCGTCATCCAAATTATTGTGAATAAATCCACCCGTAAATATACGGTCTATATCAATGTTCTCTGTTGTAACTTCAATGTTATATTGTCTTTCAAATTCTTCGAGCACAATGATAAAAGGAACGCTGTTAAAATTGGTGATATTGTTTAACCATTCAGGATTTCTCATTGTAAACTCACTTAGTATAGACTGATCATTCAATAGTCTAAATGACTTTCCTTGTGTCAAAGTATGTGCTTCATCTAGTGTGACGACTTTCACCACACCTTCAAAACATTTTACCTCGAAATACGAATCTCTCTCGTTCACCGTAAATTCAGTGCCAAGTACAGTCACAGTTCCTACATCTGTAAGAACATCGAAGGTAGCGCCTTTTGCTACTTTAAAGAAGGCTTCACCATCTAAGGTAACCTGACGTTTTTTATTCCAGTTCTTTTTGTTGTAAGTAATAGTTGATTGTGCATTCAAGGTCACTTCAGAAGCGTCTGGAAGCTCAACAGTATTTTGTTGACTTGCCAGAGTTTCCACCGTAGTACTCTGATTGCTGAAAAAGGCAAAGTATAGGCCGAAACTGATTATAATAGCGGCTGCTACTCGTATGAACGTATTGAGTCGAACAACTCTTACAGGTCGTTTTGCTTTTTTCAAGTTGGCTTTAAATTCTTCATATGAAGGGGGTTTCGAAAAATGAGAGGCTTTAAATTGCCTTGCACCTCGAATAATTTCTTCATGAAGCGGAAAATCCTCCTGCTGTTCAAATGCTTTTTGCTCAGCGGGACTTAATTCATCTTTAAGCCATTTTTCTAATAACTTTTCCTTATCCATTTTTGGTCATTTTTTCTGTGTTTCGTCATAAAAACAACTAGAACTCGATATATCCTGAAAAAAAATCAATTATTTTATTTCTTTGAGCTCGGCTTTAATGATTTTAAATGCTGAATAGATTCTATATTCGGCTACTTTTTTGGTAATTCCCAAAATATCTGCCACCTCCTGGTGTTTCTTCCCCTCAGTTTTATTCAAGAGAAAGGCACTTCGCTGTTCTTCTGTTAATTTTGACAAGGCTTTCTGGTACTTCTTGTAGAATTGCTTCTTTTCAAGCAAAAATTCGGGACTTTCGTTGGTATAATCTTTTGGTTTTACTTCCCGGTGTTTCAAAACTACTTTTTGATGCTTGATCTCGTTGAGCATCATATTTTTAGCAATCATAAAAACATATCCTTTTGCCTTTTCAAAGCTTACTTCTTTACAATTGGTCCATAACTTGGCAAAAGCTTCTTGAACCTTATCATTCGGGTTAAACCGGTCACCGTATTGATAGTATAGATAGTTGTGGAGATCGCTTACATAATCATTATAAATTGTGGTGAAAATTTTTTCATCACATACATTTTTTAAGGACATAAGTCGTGCAGAGTTAAGGGGAATTCGAAACTACTAAAAATTATTTAAAAAAGTTTCAGGATTTTTATGAAGTTAATTGTTTTAAGGTAAATTAACAGTAACAAATAATGTAGAGAATTATGAAAAAGTATCAAAAAATTTTTGCGCTAACACTGGTATTAGTAATGTCATTGATTTCTTGTCAGGAAGAATCAATTATTACGAATACAGACCCCAACGCTGATAATGCCTTAGTTGTTAATTCGAAGGCTGCAGACCTGATTGCAAAAACAACATTAAAGGATGGTTCAGACGATAATATATTAGATGAAGCGAATTGTTTGACCGTTGTCTTGCCTGTTAACGTTTTGGTAAATGGCATAGAGGTTACGGTAACTTCAGAAGATGATTACGACCTTATCGAGGACATACTTGATGAGTCAGATGATGATAACGACGTTCTGGAAATCGAATTTCCAATTACGGTTATTCGTAATGATTTTGTTGAAATACCTGTCAATAACCAGAATCAGTTAGACGGATTGGTCAATTCATGTAACGGCGAAAATGAAAATGATGATGATATTGAATGTATTGATTTTGTCTACCCTGTACAGGTTTCTTTGTTCAATACCTTGACAGAGGTAGTTGAAGACATTACCGTAACCAATGATGAAGAATTCTTCAATTTGGTTGATGATCTGGATGATAATGATGTTTTAAATATAGTTTTTCCGGTGAATTTAATTTTATCAGATGGTTCGGAAGTTCAGGCGAATAGTCTACAGCTTTTGGAAAATTTAATCGAAGATGCCGAAGATGATTGTGATGAAGATGATGATTTCGATTTTGATGATGACGATTGCGAAAATTGTACGACAAATCAATTAGAAGCTATTCTCACAGGATGTACCGGCTGGTTCATAGATAAATTTGAAGTAAATGACAATGATATTGAAGATAATTTCAACGGATTTTTATTTGACTTTTTAAGTGATGGTACCATTGAAATAAATGATGGCACGGGTAACTTCACCGGATCATGGAGCGCTCAGGGAGGTGGCCAAAATATCGTAGTGGCTATTAATGTTCCGGGATATGAGGAAGAGTTTAACGGTAATTGGAACCTACATGAAATAGAAGATGAAATTGACGAGAAGAAAGTAGATCTTAGAATGCCGAATGACGATCGCCTGCGATTTAAAAATGAGTGTAATTAAATAAGTCTAAATCATGAAAAAAGTATTCAACATAATAAGTGTGCTGGTTATAGCGGTGCTTATAGGGTGCAGTTCAGATGATGCAGATATGAATAGCGAAGCTCGAATGCAGCAAATTATTGCTCAAGCAGCATCTGGGACTTGGAAAATTACCAGCTACATAGATTCTGGTAAAGATGAAACAAGTGATTACGACGGATATGTATTCACCTTTAAAAACGATGGAAGTTTAGTTGCCACGAAAGGTACGGTAACCATTAATGGGACTTGGTCAGTAACCAGGGATTCAGACAGTAGTGACGACGATGATAATGATATTGATTTCAATATTTCATTCACGGCTCCCGAGATTTTTCAAGAACTCACAGATGATTGGGATATTAATTCTAATACTTCATCAAAGATTGATTTGATTGATGTGAGTGGTGGTAGTGGTGAAACAGATTCGTTGGTATTTGAAAAAAAATAGAACGCTAAACACATTATATTAAATAAACCAAAGAAAGATTCCATATGTTAATGGTTTATTTAAAACTGCCTTGTCAAAAATGACGAGGCAGTTTTTTTTATTACAGATGTAAATTCAGCCTTAAGTGATAAGTAGACAGGTATTCATGGAACTACGAAAAAGAATATTTTTAAAAAGATCGATTTTCTTCAGGACTTTTAGTGCTTAGATTGTTTTTATAACGAATGGGAAATTATTATGATTAAAAAAGGGTGTAGGATTAAATGCAGGGCTGCTTTAATTCAAAAATTAGAGCAGCCTTAATCAGACAACTTTTTTGATCATTTTTTTACTCATCGCACCTTAGGAATTTTATTAAGTAAGTTGTTAATGAATTAACAACTTTAGTCAAACCTAAAAAAAAGTTATGAAAAAGTTGAAAAGATTAAGTAAAAATGTCATTGTAATTATTGCGCTAATAGGAAATCTAAACGTGTTTTCTCAGGGCTTTCAGCCATTGGATAAGGCACCTCATGATATTGCATATTACAGGGAATCAAGAATTACCACTCCATTAGTGAAAGCGATTTATGGAAGGCCATCTGTAGAAGAGGGGAGTGAAGCATTCGGCACGGTAGTTCCATTTAATGAGCTATGGAGAACAGGTGCCAACGAAGCAACAGAAATAAAAATATATAAAGATATAGTATTTGGTAGCACATCTGTGAAAGCTGGTACTTATGTGCTATATACGATTCCGGGAGAACATGAGTGGGAGGTTATTCTGAGCAGTAATTTAGATGTACTCGGAGCGTTTCAGTATGACCCGGTATTTGATGTAGCCAAAGTAAAGGTTTCAGTGAGTAAAGCTGAAATGCTATCGACATTTTCGATTGCCTTTAAAAAGACACAAGAAGATACATTACAAATGGTTTTAGGATGGGGATCTACCCGTGTACAGGTTCCTATGAATTTCAATCATGACGAATACTTAGCCAAAACAGTAAAGAAGCAACAGTTTCCAGCACCTTGAGCGGATTAAATGCACATCGCTAAACATTTAAAAAAAGCCCTATAGAATCTTAGGGCTTCTTTATTTTAAAGAGGACACCGATTCAAATGAATTATTGAGATTTTCCTTTAACGGCACTTAATTTTCGTTTAACGGTTGGAAGGTGACATTCATCGAAAAACTCAGTTTTTGCAGTATAATGGCCATACTTTTGATATGTATTTAAAACAGTATAAGTCTACGAGCTATTAACAATTTATAAAAGGAATTAAACATGCAAAATCAAAAAACGAGTGACAACATTTTAGTCAAGAACTACATGGATGGTAACGAACGATCATTAGAGATCTTGATTGGCCGTCATAAACAAAAAATCTACGGTTTTATCTATTCAAAAATAGCGGATGCCGATGTCGTTGAAGATATTTTTCAAGACACGTTTATTAAGGTGATCAATACCCTGAAAGCAGGAAAGTATAATGAACAAGGTAAATTTTTGCCTTGGGTGATGCGAATAGCCCACAATTTGATCATTGATCATTTTAGAAAGGAAAAACGTGCGGCGACATTTAAAAATACCGATGAATTTGACATTTTCTCTGTCATTAGTGATGGTTCATTAAATGCAGAAAAACAAATCATAAAAGATCAGGTACATCATGATGTCAGGAGAATCGTAGATGAGTTATCTGAAGAGCAAAGAGAGGTGTTGATGATGCGCATTTATCGTGACATGAGTTTTAAGGAAATTGCTGAAATTACAGGAACCAGCATCAATACAGCTTTAGGAAGAATGCGTTATGCATTGATCAATACGAGAAAAATAATGGAAAGACATAATATTGCGCTAACATACTAAAAAAACACCTATTGAATGAAGAGACAACTACTTTAAAAATAAAAACCACTCAAATTGAGTGGTTTTTTTATTAGGCCAGCTATAGTTACTGATCATTTTTATCTTTTTTCTTCTTCTTTTTGCGCTCTTTTCTATCATGTTTATCTTGTTTTCGAGCTTCCTTTAAACAGCATAAGGAAATTACCTAGATGCTATTTGAGGATTTTTTTGGTTAAAGTTGTTTTATAATAGATTGCGTACGCTATTTCTTATCATTTTAAGTTAAAGCATACTTTTTTTGGAATTAAATGGAAAGGTAGTTTCATTAAAAAACAATTATTATGATCGCTAAAAAATTACCATTTCTCGGCCTACTATATTTAGTGCTGGGAGTCTCGTTTTTTGTTTTCACCTCTTGCGATAGTGAGGAGGTTCTCGTTTTTGATTCAAAGAATCTTCTTACTAAAGATTCCAAAGTGGTGGAACTCATGACTCAAATTGCTCAAAACAATATAAAGAACAATAACACAGAGCTTAAAAGTTCACAAAAATCTTCAACAGACTGTACAAGTTTTAAGTACCCAATTACATTTGATGCTTATTATGGTGATAATCCAACACCACAGCAGATCGTAGTAAATAGTGATGAGGAGTTGCTACAATTTTTTAGTACGACACTAACTGCAGAGAATCCATATTATGTACTATTCCCGGTATCACTCGTAGATGCAGATGGTACGGTGACTATAGTTAATAGTCTAGAGGAGTTAGAAAGTATATTGCAATCATCAGTTGATAGTTGTGGACTAGCTGATAGTGATGGAGACGGAGTTTCTGATGCTGATGAAGATACTAATGGAGATGGTGATCCGACCAATGATGATACCGACGGTGATGGTACACCTGATTATTTAGATACGGATGATGATGGTGATGGTATTCCAACCTCAGATGAAGACGCGAATGGAGATGATGACCCGACCAATGATGATACTGACGGTGACGGTACACCTGATTATTTAGATAATGATGACGATGGTGACGGTATTCCAACTTCAGATGAGGACACCAATGGAGATGGCGATCCGACCAATGATGACACAGATGGTGATGGTACGCCTGATTATTCAGATATGGATGATGATGGTGATGGTATTCCAACTTCAGATGAGGACACTAATGGAGATGGCGATCCGACCAATGATGACACGGATGGTGATGGAATTCCTAATTATTCCGATGATGATTCAGACGGCTCCAATGATAATGATGATACAACCACAGGCGGATGTAATACCATATTCGCAAAAGGAGATGATTCAAATTCAACTTGTTTCTTAAATGATGGTTTTAACCGTTGGGGATGGAGTATAGGTCCATTATCTCAGGGCGAGTATAGCTTTGATATTTATGGAGGCGCAGGCCAGTGTGATACTCAAAAAGGGGATCTCGTAGGTGTATTAAAGGTCTCTTACCAAAGCGATGTAGTTGAGGTGACCTACGAGGCTAACGACGGTTTTGTATTTAATGAAACACATTTATATATAGGTGATGCTATGTATCCCACTAATAACAATGGTAATGCAACAGTAGCTCCGGGTCAGTTTCCACACAGTCATGAAAATCTTAATGGGGCAACTTCCGACAGTTACACTGTTACGGGAATGTCAGGAGATGCTATTTATATAATCGCTCATGGCGCTGCGTGCTACAACGGTGATAGCACCTCGGGAGATTAATCAGCAAAACGATTAAGTAAAATAAAAAAAGCCATTGTAAAGTTCTTATGCTTGCAATGGCTTTTATAGTTGCATCAGTTAAAAGAAAGTTCTCAATTCTGTTTATAATTCAGCTCAAAAGTCCTTATTAATAAGTTACTGTTTAAGTGCTATTATACATCCTTACAAAACTCCGTGCTGAAAATAGATCAAACAAAAAAACGCTCAAGCGAGCTTGGCGTTTTTTCTTATGGAACTATTTAGTTGTGATCGCGGAAGGATTCGAACCTTCGACCGTCTGCTTAGAAGGCAGATGCTCTATCCAGCTGAGCTACGCGACCGGGCTGAGCGTTAAGAAAATGTCTGATAGACATTTTTAGCGAAAGAACCAGCAGGCGCGCCGGCAACCTTTTCAGCACTCTCAATTTTAAGGGCCAGGAGGTGCGTGGGCAAACTCCCAGTTTTCTCAAGAAAGTAAGTTCTCTTCGAAAACCAATCCCTAGTTAATCTTTCGGGGGGCAAATATACAATTTCTTATAAAAAAAAAGTAATCGAACCTAACTTCTTTCAATTAATAATTAATTACTCTAATCAAGATAATAACCCCTATCATGACCAAGACCAAGTATCCACTAAATTTTGTGGTTCTTTCGATAAGAATTTTTTTCTGTGTCTCACGTGATCTTATGGAACGACTTCCAAGGTCTATCCAAGCTTTCTAACCGCATCTGTACTACCGGGAATATTAAAGTTCTTCAACTCTAATTTGAATATCAGTAACGAGTAATAAGATGAGAAGAAGGAGGATCAATACCAAAATTACCTTTATACCTGATCTCTCAAGCTTCGATAAATTACGATAATAGGAAAATATACCCGGTTTTTTACCCTCATGAATGAGCTTAGAATGAGTATCTGTCAGTAGCTGATACCCTGATTTAGGAATCGTTTTGATTACTTTCGGCTGTTTCGGGTCATCTTTGAATATTTGCCGGAGCCTTGAGATCGCCTGGGTCAGGCCCAAATCATTACCGACAGCATCACCCCAGGCAGTTTCCAGTAGCTGAGACCGTGAAACGGTTCTGCCTCTATTATTATATAGAATCAGCAAAACGTCCTTTTCTTTTGGAGTTAATCTTATAACGTCTCCATCTACTATGATTTCATTTGAATCAGTGAGAACTTTATAGCCATGGAGATCAAATGAATTTGACCCGGTAATCATTCGGTTTTATTAAGATTGTGTTTCAAAAATACTAACAAGAATGGGAATGGCACTATCTTTTTAGGTATGAAATTTCTAGAATTAACAGTTTTTAACGGTACAGAAGAAAAATAGAAGATTTTACGAAGCTTTATTTTTTGCCGTTGCCATATTTTTGAGAAAAGTAGTTGAATTGAATATAAGTGTATCATCATATATCCTAAGTAAATCGAAAACAATGGAATTTAAAAGAATTAGTATCGCAGTAGTTGTACATCTCATCATGATTTTTAACATCAATGCACAGTCAAGTACTGATCAATTGTTGGATGCGACGCTCAATAAGATGGAAAAACTATTTAATGAGAACAATATGGTAGGCATCGTTGACTTCTATACCGACGATGCTCAAATGTTCGAACCTGGGGGCCGTATCGTCAAAGGCAGTGAAGATTTAAAAAAATATTGGAAAACCTTAGAAGGCATTGGAGTATCATGGGATCTTGATTTGTTGGAAGTGCAAGAGTCGACCAATTTTGTATATAGTGTCATCGAATCACGTCTGGCATATAAGCATGGGGGGCAAGAAGTTATGTCAAAAACGAGAGCACTGCTCATTTGGGAACGAACCAAAGACGGGTACAAAATCAAAAAAGATTTTTTTCAAATGATCAAGTAAAAGATAGAACTGCATTTGTGTGAAGACATAGTAAGACTGTTCCAATCGTATCTTCTTGAACTTCATTAGGTTTAGAAAGTATACTTACCACATATTCAAATAAAAAAAGCCAGAAATTCATAATTTCTGGCTTTCGTTCGTCATGGTCGCAGCATTGTTTTGTAGGTCATGAAAATACGAATTCATTTCGCTAACTGCCCGTAATACTTTAGTTAAGCTATACGCTCCTACAGCGAATGATGAAACCTTCTGCATTGAAACGATGTGAAGAAAATCCCTAAAAATGGGGATTGACTAAAGGCTTCATTATAAATACCTTAGGTCCGGAGTTGTTCGTCTATGAAAAACTTCAGAAAAGAAAATAGCTATGATTGCCCTCGCACTAAAATTACTTAGAGATGAATTGAGCGACTATATTGTTCAAAACAAAAGATCGGGCGATACTATTACAAACGATAGAATTGTTCTGGGTAATATAGCCTCAATTGATAATGATGATACAGGCATTTTTCATGATAAAGTCATCCTTTCACTCGTGAATACAGAAGAGGAAAGTACTTTGAAGAATGGGAAACATAGTATCAAATCCGGTGCAGGATTAAAATATATGGAGCCTGCAGTACATCTAAATCTTTATATTTTAATATCGTCGATACCAAAAGACAAACCACTCTCTGATAATTATCAATTTGCACTACATAGATTGTCTTTAGTCTTACAGTTCTTCCAGGCCAAGAAGAACTTTACGGTACAGAATTCTCCTCATAGCAAAATATCCGCAGACCAACCGGGTATACAAGACGACTGGATAACGAATGAATTGAGAGATGAATTGAAGCTCAATGTTGAACTTTATACGCTCACATTTGAGCAAATAAATCATTTATGGGGTTCCCTGGGCGGCAAGCAATTACCATTTGCTATGTACAAAGTAAGGCTTGTTAAAATCCAGGAAATATCACCGTATGAAGCTCCGATAATTGAAGAAATTAAAAACACAGCTGTGGTAACAAATGCCGACTGCGATGAGTGAGATCTTATATAAACGCCTATTTGAAGTCAATGTATTACATGACTATTATTTAATCTCCTCAGATGGCGGTTCTTTCTTTGAGAAACCCCATGCAGAAAAAGAATCCTTGCTCAAAAGTATGCATTATCACGAGATGTATCAGGTGGCCGACTTTTTGGAAATAGAACCTTCCGAAATAGCGAAGCAAAGGTTCGCTG
>JAAUYH010032837.1_pt1 | contig 10829 bp, 11 predicted proteins | sample 7278061 | NCBI WGS metagenome assembly JAAUYH01 (sample SAMN14350203, study PRJNA611818) | marine sediment metagenome | isolation source: surface marine sediment (0.6m) | place: French Polynesia: Moorea | collected 2018-08 | reverse complement strand
GGAGTAAATTGGCCTTATGCGTAAGAAAGTGACAGCCTGTATTGCCGTTGTCGCAGCGGGTCTGCCGGCGCCGCTGCTCGCCGAAACCGATGTTCGCCCGGCGCACGAGCGCTGCGTGGCCATCGTCGATGATGCGGCCCGGCTGGAATGTTACGACTCGATCTCGCTGCCACCTGCAGCCGAGAACGTCGGGGCCGAACCCGTCGAATCCCGGGCTGCCTCAGCGGAGGCCCCCGAAGCCGAGGTCGCCACCGCGGAATCTGCGCGGTCCGGTGCGCCCGAAGCACCGGGTGAAGCGCCCACCGACGTCTCTGCGCCGGCTGGTGAAGCAGAGGTACAGCCGCTCGACGATAGTGTCGGCAAACAGCAGATCGAAGCCGCGAAACAGGAAAATCAGCCGACCTACACCGCCAGGCTGATTCGCTGCGCAGAGTCGGGAACGTCAGGATTGACGTACTTTTATTTCGAGAACGGGCAGGTCTGGAAACAGGGCGGCAGCGGGCGGCGTTTGCGACTGCGCGACTGCGATACTGAGGCCGAAATTAAAAAAGACGTGTTGGGTTTCAAGCTCCGCATAGCGGAAAAAAAAGTAAACGTGCGCGTCAGCCGGGTACGTTAGTCCGTAATCTCGTCGCCGGTAATTGCGGCTCGGGCTGCGTGTAGAGGAGGCTCTGTCCTTCGAAATTGCCCTGAGTTCGACTCGATTCCTGCGGGCTCATGCGTGTTGGTCCTTGCCGATTCGCGGATCCGTGGCCGTCACAGTTCCCTCAGCGCCTGGGCGACGGGCAGCCGCGCCGCGCGCGCGGCGGGCAGCAAGCCGCCGAGCAGGCCGATGATCAGCGCCGTCACGATGCCCTGCACGAGCAGGTCGCCGGTTACGGCGAAATCGAACACGACCTGGCTGAAGCTGGCATTGCTCAGCGTCGACACGGTGAGGCCATTGAATACCAGGAATGCGATCGCGCCGCCGAGCAGCCCGCCGATCAGTGCCAGCAAGGTCGACTCGATAATCGTCGAGACCAGCACGGACAGCGGACCGAATCCCAGAGCGCGCAGCGTGGCGATCTCCTTGCCGCGTGTCGAGACGGACGAATACATCGAGTTCAACGCCCCGAACACGGCGCCGATCGCCATCAGGAACGTGACCGGATAACCGAGCACGCGAATAAACGTCGCGGTGCCTTGCGCCTGGGTCGAATAGAACTCGCGCTCGGTATAGACGTCCACGTCGAGGCGCGGGTCATCCTGCAGGGCCTGCTCGAGCGCGGCGAGACTCTCCTTGCTCTCCAGCCTCGCCCGCACGGTCTGGAAGCTGTTGCCGCGCCGGTAAGCGCCCTGCAACACGCGCACGTCGGTCCAGAGCTCGGATTCGGCGACGCCGCCGCCGGCTTCGAAGACGCCGACGATACTCCATTCGGTGCGACCGAAGAGGATGGTCGCGCCGAGTTCCAGACCTTCGAACTCGGACTGCGCGGCACGCCCGACGATCAGCTCGTTCCTGCCCGGCTCGAACATGCGGCCTGCAACGAGCTGCGTCGCATCGCGCACCTCGAACGCGCCTTCGCCGACGCCGCGAAACGGCGCATTCGCATCGGTACCTTTGCCGCGCAGGGGCACGTCGACGAGCACGAACAGCTCCGCGGACAGGATTGCCCGATCACCCTCGCGCAACACGCCGGGCGCGGTTTCGATGATCTGCACCTGATCGTTGGACAGGCCGCTCGCAAGCTCGGAAGTCGAGCCGGAGCGAATGATTATCGCCGTGTCCTCGGCGCCGGCCAGCGTCATCGTCCGTTCGAAGCCCTTCGCCATCGACATTACGGCGGCGAACACCAGCACCACGGCTGCAACACCGACGATCGCCACGGTCGACGTTGCCATGCGATGCGGCAGGTGCAGGATATTCAACCAGGTAACCGCGAAAATCTGATTCAGACTCCGCACCGAACCTCTCCTGTAGGAGCCCGCCATGCGGGCGACAAGCTAGCCACGGACTGCGCTGCTCCTGTAGGAGCCCGCTCCCGACAAGCGGGATCGAGACATGCGGGCGACAAATCAGCCACGCGCCAGCGCATCCACGATCGTCAGACGCATGGCCTTCAGCGCCGGGAACACGCCCGCCAGCACGCCGGCGGCGATCATGAACGCAACGCCGAGCAAAACGATCGCCGGCGAGACCGAGATGCCCGGTATGAAGGCGGCCATCGCCGCAGCGATGCCCTGGGTCACCACGTAACCGAGCGTCAGGCCGAGCACGCCGCCGATCAGCATGATCAGTATGGATTCGGTCAACACGATGCCGAGCACGGTGCCATCCCGGAAGCCGACCGTCTTCAGTACCGCCAACTCGGCGATGCGCTCGCGCACCGATTGCGACATCGTGTTGCCGGCGACGAGCAACAGTGTAAAAAACACCGCACCGAGGATGAGCATTACGATGAGCGCGATGTTGCCGAACTGCTTGGCGAAGGACGCGGCGAAAGCGGCCTCGGTGCTCGTCTCGGTCTCGTTTGCCGAGTTGGCGAACTCGAGGTCGATCGCATTGGCGACGGCGACCGGATCGGCGCCCTCCTCGAGCCGCAGCGTGTACCAGCCGACGAAGCCGTCGCCGAAGGAATTGGCCTCGGCAAAATAATCGTGTCGGAACAGCAGTATGGCCGTACCGCCTTTCGGATCCGTCGTGTCGAAGATGCCTTCGATATCGAACTCCCAGGTGCGACTTCCCTCTTTGGTCGTGAAAATCGTCGACTGTATCGGTATGCGGTCCCCGATCTCGAGGTCGAACAGCTCCGCGAGTTCCTTGCCGATGACCGCACCGGTGCGGTTCTTCTGCCAGGCCTGCATCTGCTCGTCGGGCAGCACCAGCTCCGGATACATCGCGAAGTATTCGTCCGGCACCACCGGAAACTGCGGAAACTGGTTTTTGGGGTCCTGGTAGAAGCCGCCGAACCAGGACAGCTGCGAAACGACGGCCACGCCGGGTATCGCCGCGATGCGATTCTTGTAGCTCAGTGGCAGGAAGTTGATTATCGAGACCTTGTCGATGACGACGAGCCGCTCGGCTCCCGTCATGGCGCCGCCAGTGTTGAACGCCTGCCCGACTGCACTCAGCAGCGTGAACAGCAGGAATGCGACCAGCACCGACAGGATCGTCAGCGACGTGCGGATTTTCTTGCGCCAGACGTTGCTCCAGATCAGACCGAAGTACTTCACGCTGCCTGCCTCGACTCCAGCTTGCCTTTGTCCACGTGCAGGGTGCGCGCGGCAAAATCAGCGGCCTGAGCGTCGTGCGTGACCATCACGATGGTCTTGCCGTGGTCACGATTGAGTATCTGCAGCAGCTTCAGGATCTCGTCCGCGGTGGCGCGATCGAGGTCGCCGGTCGGCTCGTCGCAAAGCAGCAAGGTCGGGTCGGAGACGATCGCGCGCGCGATCGCGACGCGCTGCTCCTCACCGCCCGACAGTTCGTTCGGCAAATGTTTTGCGCGGTCGCGCAAGCCAACGATATCCAGGGCTATCGCGGCACGTTCTGCGCGCTCCTTGCCGCCGAAGTTGGTCAGCAGCAGCGGCAGCTCGACGTTGCGCTGGGCCGACAGCACCGGCAGCAGGTTGTAGAACTGAAATACGAAGCCGACGTGCGTGGAACGCCACTGGGACAGCTGGCTGTTGGACATGGACGACAGCTCCGCGCCGCCGACCGTAACGGTGCCGGCTGTGGGTCGATCGAGTCCACCGAGCAGATTCAGCAGCGTGGTCTTGCCCGAACCCGACGGCCCCATGATGGCGAGAAAATCGCCCTGCGGAATCGTGAGGTCGAGTTCCTGCAGGACGTCGACCCGCTCCCTGCCCTTCTGGTAAACGCGGTGTACACCCCGGAGTTCGGCGAGTGTCTCTGCGTTGCTGACTGGATTCATAGTGTTCCGATCTTATTCTGTTCTTACTTTCTGACCGGCGCTGAGTTCGGCCTCTGACGAACGCACAACCTTATCACCTGTGGCGAGCCCGGTAGTAATCAGGACGCGATCTCGGTCGCGGGCGCCGCCGACCTGGACAGCACGCCTCTCGACCACGCCGTCTGCCACGCGCCAGACGAAGTCTCCCGCCGCGTCCGTCCGCAGCGCCAACCCGGCGATGGTCACGCCCGCCGGCGCCTGCGCGGTCTCCGGCGGCGCATCGCTGCCGAGGAACGCGACCTTGGCGCCCATGTCCCGCAGCACGCGGCCGTCGCGTTCGAGAAATCCGATGCGTACCCGCACGGTCGCCTTCTGCCGGTCTGCCGTCGGCACGATCGCAATGACCTCGGCCGGTATCTGCCAGTCCGGGTAAGCGTCGAGCGTCGCGCTGACGCGCTGGCCTGCCGTGACGCGCTGTATGTAGGCCTCGTTGACGTCGACCTCGATCTCCAGCGACTCCATGTCGACGATCGTGCAGATGCCCGTGCGCGTAAAACCGCCGCCCGCCGATACCGGCGAGATCATCTCGCCGGGCTGCGCGTTCTTGGAGACCACCATGCCGCCGAACGGTGCACGGATCGTCATGTTGTCCACCGCATCCTGCGCCAGCGCACGGCTGCGCTCGGCCACGATGACGTTTTCCCTGCCCGTCTCGAGCCGCGCCGCCAGCGCATCGTAGTTCGCCTCGGCCGCATCGAGGCTCGCCGCGCTCGCAAGCTGCCGCTCGGCGAGGTCACGCAGCCGGTCGCGCTCCAGGCGGGCCGCGCGCAGCTGCGCCTCCGTCTCGGCGAGCGCCGCGCGTGCCGCAACGACCTGGGCATCCGCGAGCTGCAGCTGCGCCTGCTGGGTCGCGTCGTCGAGCCGCGCGACGACCTGACCTTCCTCGACGCGCATACCCTCCTCGACGAGGATTTCCCTGACCTTGCCGGTGAGCTCCGACGAGACGGTCGCCTCGCGCCGGGCGACCACGTACCCCGATGCATCCAGTACGCTGCTCGCAGCCGCAATGCTCGGCGGCCGCCGTGCCGTGTCGATCTCGACCGCGACGCTCCCGGCCGCCGGGCGCCACAGGAACCACCACGCAGCGACAACGACGATCAGCGTCGCCGGCACGAGCAGCCACACCCGCCCGGACCGGCTCGGCGTCGCCGCCTCACGGTCGATCTTCAGGGCACTGATGCGGTCCGATGGGTCGGCCATTCTTGTTGTTCCAGAAAGCGGAACTGACCATGCTACCAAAACCCGCGGCCGCCACGATGACCGATACTGCTAAAGTGCGGCTTCGTCCCGCCAGTCTTGCTCGAAGGACAAACACATGAAAAGAATCGGTCTCTCGCTGCTTTTCTTCGCCTGCGTCGCCTGCCAGCCCGTGCCGGAACCGGTGGATGACGACACCGCCATAACGCGACCGGAGTTCACGCTGTCGACGAACGAGGCTTATGACTTCGGCAAGATTCCTGCGTACCTGGAAGAGCACCAGGCCGTATACGACTATATCGATGCCCACATCGATGACCACCTGACCGCGATTCAACGCTGGCTGCGCCAGCCCTCTATCTCGGCGCAGAACGTCGGCATCCCCGAGATGGCGGAACTGGTGCGACAGGACCTCGAGGATCTCGGCTTTGCCGAGGCGGAGATCGTACCGACGGACGGCCATCCCGGCGTATGGGGTTACTACGATGCGGGGGCCGACAAGACATTGGTCGTATACATGATGTACGACGTGCAGCCCGTCGAGCCCGAGGACTGGGACAGTCCGCCGTTCGCGGCCGAAGTCATCGATCACGAGCTCGGCAGGGTGCTGATGGCGCGCGGCGCAACGAATCAGAAAGGCCCGCAGCGCGCATTCCTCAATGCGCTCGAGTCGATCATCGCCATAGACGGCTCATTGCCGATCAACGTCATGATCACGGCCGAAGGCGAGGAGGAACTCGGCTCGCCGAACTACCCGCAAATCGTCGATGCCTACGAGGACCGGCTCGGAACCGCGGACGCGGTGCTGTTTCCGTTCAATTCGCAGGCGCCGGATGGCCGCGTCAGCGTTATCCTCGGTGTGAAAGGCATCATCTATTTCGAGATGATCGCGTCGGGGGGCGAATGGGGCGGCCCGGCCACGGCCGAAATCCACGGCTCCTACAAGGCAATTGTCGACTCGCCCGTGTGGCAACTCGTTCAGGCGCTGTCGTCGCTGGTATCCGCAGACGGCAACACGATTCTGGTGCCCGGTTATTACGACGACATCCGGCCGCCGAACGATGAGGAGTCCCGCCTGATCAATGCCGGCATCGAGGTGTGGAGCGATCAGCAACAGCAGGAGATACTGGGTGTCAGCCAGTGGATCGATGGCAAGACCGGCGTCGATGCCGCACTCGACCTGCTGTTCACGACGACGCTGAACATCGACGGCATCTGGGGCGGCTACACCGGCGAAGGGACGAAGACGATCCTGCCGCATCGCGCCACGGCGAAAGTCGACTCACGCCTGCCGCCCGATATCGACCCGGATGAGGCAATGGCGAAGATTCGGGCACATCTCGACCACAACGGTTTCGAGGCCATCGAGATCCGGCAGCTTGGCGGCTATCCGGCATCGCAGACCTCGGTCGAAGCACCAGCCGTGCAGGCGGCGTTGTCGGTATTCAAAAAGTACGCCGACGAGATCGCTGTTCAGCCGCGCATAGCCGGCAGCGCGCCTTTCTATCAGTTCACCGAGCGCCTCGGCCTGCCGCTGGTACCGGCCGGGATGGGTTTCGGCACGGGCGCGCACGCACCGAACGAGATCATGCTGATCGAGCCGGCAGAGGACACGGTTGCGGTCGGACTGGCTGAGGTCGAAAAGGCGTACGTCGACTTCGTCTACGCGCTCGCCGACGCCGACTAGGAAATCGGCAACACGGCCGAGTGCTTGATGTCCGAGAGCACGATCGACGAGTTCACTTCCTGGATGCCGGGCAGCTGCGAAAGCTTTTCGAAGAAGAAGCGTTCGTAAGCCTTGATGTCCGTAGTGACAATACGCAGCAGGAAGTCCACGTTGCCGAGCAGTACGTAGCAGTCCAGCACCTCGGGATAGCGGCTGACCGCCTCGGAAAACTCCGCGAGGTTGCTGCGCCCGTGCGAGGTGAGTTTGACGTGGGCGAACACCATCGTGTTGAGACCGACTTTCTCGCGATCGATCTTGACCGGCTGTTCGCGGATGACGCCCTCGTCGCGCAGGCGCTGCATGCGCCGCCAGCAGGCCGACTGGGACAGGCCGATTTTCTCGCCCAGCTCGGCGGCGCTGATGCCCGGTTCCTGCTGCAGCCATTCGAGAATCCGGCGGTCCGTCTGATCGAGGTCGACAATTTGCATGATTTATGCTCAATGATGGATATTGGCGCATAATCTATGCCGGATTTGCGCACTGAGCAAATGAATTCGCAATGAATCTGCGGTTTGCGGGGTATATATTGTAGGCCCTCTTCAATCGCCCGCGCGGAGCTCAGTCATGGCTGTATTCGACCACCCCGAGTTCGACCAGCATGAGTCGCTGCACTTCGTGCAAGACCCCGATTCCGGGCTGCAGGCGATCATCGCCATCCACTCGACGGCGCTCGGCCCGGCCGCCGGCGGCTGCAGGCGCTGGCAGTATGCGAGCGATGCGGACGCGTTGACCGACGCGCTGCGTCTGTCGCGGGGCATGACGTACAAGAACGCGATTGCGGGTCTCAGATTCGGCGGCGGCAAGTCCGTGATCCTCGCGAGCGAGGCAGCACCCAAGTCACCGGCGCTGTTCCGTGCCTTTGGCCGTGCCGTCGAAGGCGTCGGCGGCCGCTACGTCACCGCCGAGGACGTCGGTTGCAGCGTCGCCGACATGAACTATGTCAGGGAGGAGACGCGCTTCGTCTCCGGCCTGCCGCAGAGCGGCGACAGCGCCGGCGGCGACCCGTCGCCGATGACGGCGCTGGGCACGTTTCTCGGCATCGAGGCGGCCGTAAAGGCGCGGCTGGGCAAAGACTCGCTCGACGGTATCAGCGTCGCGGTGCAGGGCGTCGGCCACGTTGGTCTGAATCTCTGCCACCTGCTGCACGAAGCGGGCGCCCGGCTGGTCGTTGCCGACGTCAACCGCGAGCACCTGCAGCGGGCGCGTGACGAGTTGCCGGTGACCGAGGTCGCGCCGCCGCAGTTGCTGTACAGCGAGGTCGACGTGCTCGCGCCCTGCGCGCTGGGCAATATCCTGACCTCGGTGACGATACCGAAACTGCGCGCCAGGATCGTCGCCGGCGCCGCAAACAACCAGCTGGCGACCGAAGCGGACGGCGCCCGGCTGGTCGAGCACGGCATCCTGTACGCGCCGGACTACGTGATCAACGCGGGCGGTATAATCAACGTCGCGCACGAGTACTACGGCAACAGCTCGGAAGACAAGGTGCGCGCGGAAGTCACCCGCATTCCCGAGCGACTCGAGGCCATCTTCAAGAGGGCCGAGGAGACCGGACAACCGACAAACGTCATAGCGGACGAATGGGCCCGTCGCATTGTTGCAAGCGGCGGCAGCGATTCGACGATTGCGGCCTGAGCAGCGCGCGAATAATCGAGAAGAATAATGGCAAACCGATCACGACTGCACATACCCAGACCAACGGCGCGGCCGGGCGATGAACCGGACTTCAGCTACCTGAACCTGTCGCCGGCAGGCGCCGTCGACAAGCCGGCGATCAACGCGCGCACGCGCGACATTGAATACTTGAGCAACGAGCTCGTCCGCGTCCTCGATGACGACCATGCGGCGGTAGGTCCCTGGGTGCCCGACCTCGACGCCGACCGGCTGCAGGTCGCGCTGCGCTGGATGCTGCTTAATCGCGCGTTCGACAAGCGCATGTGGCAGATCCAGCGGCAGGGCCGCATCTCTTTTTATATGGAGGCGGCCGGCGAGGAGGCCGTGTCGATCGGCCAGGGCATGGCGCTGCGGCCCGGCGACATGTGTTTCCCCTCGTACCGTAACCAGGGCCTGTACATGTACCGCGGCATGAAGCTCGTCGACATGATGTGCCAGTGCCTCTCGAATACGCAGGACATGTGCAAGGGCCGGCAGCTGCCGATCATGTATCACAGCGCCAAAGCCAACATGTTCTCGATATCGGGCAATCTCGGCACGCAGTACCCGCACGCGGTCGGCTGGGCCATGGCTTCGGCGATCAAGGGCGAGGATCATATCGCGGCGACCTGGGTCGGCGACGGCGCGACCGCCGAGGCCGATTTTCATCACGCGTTGACCTTTGCCGCCGTCTACCAGGCGCCGGTTATCCTCAACATCGTCAACAACCAGTGGGCGATTTCCACGTTTCAGGGTTTCGCCGGCGGCGAGCGGCGGCCGTTCGCGGCTCGCGGTCTCGGCCTTGGCATTCCCGGCATACGCGTCGACGGCAACGACCTGCTCGCGGTGTATGCCACCACCGTGTGGGCAGCGGACCGCGCGCGGCGCGGCGGCGGCCCGACGATCATCGAACACGTCACCTATCGCGGCGGCGCCCATTCGACCAGCGACGACCCGTCGAAGTACCGGCCGAAGGACGAGTGGGCCGCGTTCCCGCTCGGCGACCCGGTCGAGCGTCTCAAACAGCACCTCATCAATACGGGCCACTGGTCGGAGAAGAAACACGCCGCGCTGGAGGAAGAGCTCACGGAAGAGGTGCTGGCCGCGTGGAAGGAAGCGCAGCAGTACGGCACGATGACCGAAGGCCCCTTCCTCGATCCGTCTTCGATGTTCGATGACGTCTACGCCGAGACGCCGGCGCACCTCGAGTCGCAGCGGCGGCGCATGATGGAAATCGAAGAGGTCAACGGCGAATGGTCGCAGCAGGGAGGCGCACCGTAGTGGCCCAGATGAACATGATCGAGGCGATCCGTTCGGCGCTCGACGTCATGCTGGAAAAAGACCCGAACGTCGTGCTGCTCGGCCAGGACATCGGCTACTTCGGCGGCGTGTTCCGCTGCACCGACGGCCTGCAGCGCAAGTACGGCGAGCACCGCGTCATCGATGCGCCGATTGCCGAGGGCGGCATCATCGGCACCGCGATCGGCATGGGCGTCAACGGCATGCGACCGGTGCCCGAGATCCAGTTTGCCGATTACATCTACCCCGGCTTCGATCAGATCGTCAGCGAACTGGCGCGGCTCCGCTACCGCTCCTGCGGCGAGTTTTTCTCGCCCGTGACTATTCGCACGCCCTGCGGCGGCGGCATTCGGGGCGGCCAGACGCACTCGCAGAGTCCCGAGGCGATCTTTGCGCACGTCAGCGGTATCAAGACGGTGATGCCGTCGAATCCCTACGACGCCAAAGGGCTCCTGATCAGCTCGATCGAAAGTGACGACCCGATCGTATTCTTCGAACCGAAGCGCATCTACAACGGTCCCTTCGACGGCGATCCCGAGAAGCCGGGCGTGTCGTGGGCGTCGCACCCCAAAGGCGAGGTGCCCGAAGGCCACTACACCGTGCCCATCGGCAAAGCCGAGGTCGTGCAGAGCGGCGAGGAACTCACGATCGTCACATACGGGACCCTGGTGCACGTCGCCCAGGCCGCTGCGGAAGCGACCGGTGTCGATACCGAGGTCGTGGACGTGCGGTCGATATCACCGCTCGACGTCGAGACCCTCGCGGCGTCGGTCAACAAGACCGGGCGCTGCCTGATCGCGCACGAAGCAACGCGCTTCGGCGGCTTCGGCGCGGAGCTTGCCGCGCGCATACAGAAAGAGTGCTTCTACAACCTCGAAGCGCCAATCGGTCGCATCGCCGGCTGGGATACGCCGTACCCGCACGCTTTCGAGTGGCAGTACTTCCCCGGCAAGAAGCGCATGGTCGCCGGCATCAAGAGAATGATGGAGATCGAATGAGCG
>JAAUYH010034691.1_pt1 | contig 10830 bp, 5 predicted proteins | sample 7278061 | NCBI WGS metagenome assembly JAAUYH01 (sample SAMN14350203, study PRJNA611818) | marine sediment metagenome | isolation source: surface marine sediment (0.6m) | place: French Polynesia: Moorea | collected 2018-08 | reverse complement strand
TTTGGCACAACTCCGACACATATTTCTAGACACTCCAACACTAACCCCGTGTAGTGCAGGCTGGGGTATACTGTACTTCCAGTCTCCTACGCTTATGTGTTTCTCTACCTCTACTTCCTCTATTTTCTTTGTGCACGGCACTAGGGGGTGTTCGAAAACCGATCAAAGTCGATTAAGATGTTTGCCGAACCATTAAAACGGCTGGGTGTGATATTGAAAGCAACAATCCCAGAATGCGAATATTCAGTACAACTCAGAGAGTCTAGATCATCCTATAAACAAGTTACTCCATCACTAAATACCGTGCTGGGCGTTGCTATCACTTTAAGGATCACACAAAATCGATGTACTTATCGGTTTAGCGAAATGTTTTCTTTGCATGTTGAATCTTCGCATCGTCTCCCATCTAATCTATTCGTCGTCGTGAAAGTGATCTCAATGAGTACGTAGTGTATGTTCGACACAGTCACCGCTCGTTCAACAAATTTTGTGGTCTTTTTGTTTCGTCCCTCCCTAATCACAGTTTTGCATTCTGGCACGAACAATACCCGCATGCTTCCAGTTTTTCATGAATGAAAAGTTCATGCTGGCTCGAGAGTATTTCTTTTCAGATAACTAGCAGTTCAGCTTGTTTTCTTGCCACTTGCGTCAGCTATAATCTGTTCTTTCCGGTGCGATAGCTGGTTCAGCAACTGATCAAGTAAAAGTAATATTAGGTTGCTTTGAGCTATAAAATAACTCAAAAATATAGAGCCGTGAGCCGAGTTCAAGAGAAATCCCCAAAATTTTAGGAGCAGTCATGCTATAGCATGCATTGTTACTAGACTATGATCCCAGCTTCATATTTACAAGTTGTGTACTTTCTACCTATGCATTTTTCCCATTCTCCTCTGATGACCTACGATTTAGGGCCCTATCGGAGCCTATACTAATAGAGTATAGTACTATGTTAATTCTCTTAGAACAGATTGTGGGCCTGCGCAGTAACAGCAGCAAGACAAGTGTGGGTAGTAGAAGGTGGCCATAGGTTGTGTTGAGTAGAAAATCGGATTATTTAATCTCATTCGACATAATATACAGATTTGACGTTAAAATGGGTAGACTAACCGTTAAATTTGAAGCGGCCAACTTTTACAAGTCTATAAAATATCAGGCACTGTACGATCACCCACAGTCAAGAGAACTTTTGTGCTACGTTTGGAAGCGCTGAAAGTTTTCGATCATCACACTATCTTTCTGTTACACGCTGACTAAAAGGCTCATTTGGATGAATAACGTTGGTTTTTATCCTTTTTCCTTTGAGCTCTATCTACAACTCGTAATATCATTGTCTTTCAATTCCTTCCCAATTGCCAAAATAAATCGCGATATGTTCGTATCAAGAACTTTTCTGCAGTACCGCAAAAAAATGCAATTGCTAATGGAGTGAATTCACTTACCGATAACACAAAATGCCGCGGATTGTGTTAATAGTCGCACGCATAGATTTCCGATTTTCTATTTCGCCCCCTGTCGTTTTAATGTTTCATCGAAGATCGCAGTCGATTATGAAGGTGTTCGAAGTTGCTCGCAAGGGATTCATTGTCTATCGGTTGAATCAAATATGTAGCAAGAAAATCCAGAAGCAGATGAGGAATAACAGAAATGTCTCAAATTGTTCAGGTGTCGCTTCTTGCATTTCGATCGCTGTAGTCATTCTATATTGTAGTTCGAGCAAATCAACCAGTGATATATGTATATAACTCTGGCCGAAAAGTTTAATATCTGAAGTCTTACGCCAATTGATTCTGACGTTTGTTTCGTGAACGCAATTTACGTAACCTTCGAAAATTGCGTCAGTGCTTTATTATTCGGGGAAATAGCTCGGTGCAAATATTCGAACACTAGGTGCAATGCTGGAGGAGTTCTATCTTGAAACCAACGTTAAGAAAAAAAACAGTGGCACTTCTGTAAATTGAATATTGGAAAAACGTAGAGATATTGATCAGCGGTAGACTTGCTCTTAAGCATTGAATGTTGTATGAAGGCTTTACGTGTACGAGGAAAAATAGAGCGGCGCTACACGTCGAGCATCGTGCTAGGAACCAAGGCTATAATTGTTGCTCAGATCAGGTATTGAACAAGACGATTACGTAATTGTGTGACGTTCAAACTAGCGTCGGAAACCATACGCGGCAGCAGGGCAACCCAAGGCCAAAAATTTTCGATTTACTTCGTGCCGCACTGCCGCGCATGCGTTTATTTTCTCGAAGAACCGCCCGCCGTACTGCATACGGCTGCGTGGCGACGCAGCTGGCTAATCTGTTTGTAACTCGCCCCGCAGCGGTCGCATTTAAATGGCCGAGCGTTCTCGTGCACTAGTTTGATATGGCGTGTCAGCCCGTCCTTAAAACCGAAAGACGAGCCGCATGTAGGGCACGCGAATGGGCGTGAATTCAAATGTACAGAGTTTGTGTGCTTCCGTAGGTTTCCTAGTTCTCGAGTGTTAGTTGAAAAGAAGGAAAATAAAACCCTGATGCTTACCTTTCTCGCCGAAGCGCTTGTCGCAAAGCTGACATTTGAATGGGCGCTGTTTCTCGTGAACAGTAGCGACATGCTTTCTGAGGTCTGCCGGCTGGCAGAAAACATGTTTGCAGATAGGGCACATATTGCGGTGGGTACGCTGCTCGAGTGCACGAGCATCGCTAGAGCCCCCAGCCTGGCTGGTGCCCAAGGAGAACGACCCTGGCGGCAGCACGGGTGGACTCTGAGGCCGAGATTGACGCGGCGTGACGTTCTGGTCATTAAGAAGGAAGTTGACATCCAGTTTGTCCTGGCGTTTCTTCGGGGCCATCGTTCGACGATCGCTGAATAGTTACATAACGGAGGGGTGAGTGAGTTTTATGGATTCCTCACCCGTCGGGTGGATCGTGTCTGCTTACATCTCTGGATTCTGGCGAGCAGGGCTATCGTAATTCAATAGAGTAATGTACTTCCATGTGCAGTATTGAGAAACAATTGAAAGGAGTCATAATTTGCTTCCTTTTTCCTGCGCCCACTATGAATGATTGCTGTGCCTGTACGCGTCCACTCTATGATTTGTCCACAACTCTATGCAGTATGGTTCAGTAAACATGAAAACACGGTAAATCAAGTAAATTTGAAAAATTGACCAGGTTTTCCTCACAAGTAAACAGTTGAAAAACGGATTTGCCGATTTACTGAACCCGAAGTGGGAAGGGAAACAGTGCTAGTAGTGTTCACTTAATTACATTATCTAGATGCACAAGTTCTATAAGTTGTAGCGCGGAACAAGTTGCTAGGCAAACAGAGGTCTATAAGCAAAAAAGCACTGGAAATGCTCCGATTCATACTGTTGCCGTATTGTTGCGGGCTGACCAAAAAATTCAACTCGATATCGGTAACGCAGCTGCAAAGACCAAACTCTGTCAAAATAACCGTCATTGGATGTCTATTTGATTTGTTGCGTATCCAAAATCATCGTCTTGTTGAACTCTCTTTCACCGCCCAATCGTACCAAAATTACGTGAACCAACCTTATTGCGCAGCTCGCTGTGCATGGAAGAAAATGGATCGTAGCCGTTTGTAATCTTCGTTAGTACACGTTTCCCTATTCCTACGCACCAAACTCAACTATTGTCCCATCTGTGGCTTCTTATATATTTTTGCTTCCGTCATCTCGCTCGAACAGGTTTGCGTCCTAGAATCAGTATTGTTTTTCGATCTAGTCTTGCGAGCAGTTTTTCGGGTGCGCTTAAAACTGCTCGATCCTTTTGCATTGGGTTCCGAGCGGTTCTTCGCTATTGAACCTGATTTCTTCTTGGCCCTTTTTTGCTCCTTCTTCGCACGAGCTTTATCTTCCGAAATCTGAGTACGAATTTTCTTTAACTTTTTATTCATTTCTCGATCTAGCTTTTTCTGCTCGTCGGCCATCGCTGCAGCACTAGCCGCATCTGCTCGTGATCTTTGTCGAGCAAGGCGGTCCCCATCGGTACCTCCTCTACTGCCCTCTTGCAGTGTAGCCATAACTATGTTCATCTTTCTGGACAGTATGCACCTCTAGGGATTAATTACTGGTTACATACGCTGGAATTCGTTCCGCATCTGTTGCCCTTCTGAGGAGTAAGAAATCCGTCAATTTGACGGTCTTTAGCTGGCGCTACCTACTCAAAATCTGCAGTGATTTTCACTTTGCTCTCAATGATTCCCAAAGAGTGAGTGTAAGTGTTCAGGGTGGTTGGCATATTGTAGAGGAGAATGGAAAGATTTCGCAGCGCAGCTGAGACAGTGGTAATTTCATTTGTGTTCCCAAAAATGATTCAGTCCAATGTCAACAAATGAGAAAAATCAAATTTTTTGACCATGAATTCCTTGGAAGAGGTGGTAATCCAATATCTGTCATAGGTTTAATTGTGTGTCTTGTCAGAAATGTAAAGAGAGTGTGACTCTGTCCGAACAAATATGTGAACGGCCTTTGTCCGCAGTACCGTAAGCAGCTTTTATCCTCAAGTGTAAGGATAATCCAAGTTCAACTTGCGCAATTTTGCCACAACCCCTAGATAATAGGAACATCCAATAAATTTAGATTTCTGAGGGATGCACATATCATCCATGATGTACAGAGGGATCGCCTACTTCAATACCGAGGTTCGGATTTACGGTTAGCACCGTCGCCGTCACCTCTCAAACGACGATTTGATTCAACACTAACGTCCGTAAAATTGTGCGGTCGGGAAGAAAATGCTGCTCTCGCCATATATTAATTTTTCATGTTAATTTCAGGTACAGTACCTCTATTTGGCGCTAAGACCGTTAATCATGGCGGACAAAGAAAAGAAGGATAAGAAAAATTGGTTTCGGAAGGCCAAGAATTCTTTACGTAAAAATCAAGATGGTGGGAAGAACGGCAACAATGGCGTTGCATCAGTTGCTGCGGGCGTGACGAACATGGGGACGGAAGTCATGAATGCGGCTACGAACGGAGTCGAATCGACTGCGAAGGGTGGGAAAGACGTAACAACGAAAGTCGGCTCTGGCGCGGTTGACACCGCTGCGAACGTCCCGGGAAGCGGAATGGACTTAATCGATAACATTCCTGTGGTAGGCGAAATCACGACCTCAAGCGTTGATGCAGTTGGAGGTGATGACGTTGAAAAAAATATTGCATCCGATGGAGAAGGTGTGGTAAATGATGGTGCGGTCCCGGAGAACGACCGTACATGGGCTATCGCGAACGCTGTGGACACAGTAGGAACAGCAATTGGTGGTGATGCCCCAGCTGTCGTCGAAATGACAACTTCGGAGGGTGCTGGAACCATGGGAAGTGTATCGACTGGTGCAACAAATGTAACTGACGTAAGTGTTAAGGAGAATGTCGCGAACACTGAAGCCGAGATTGAGAAACCTCTCGACATGATCTCGGCTGACACCACGAATGAAACGGCGTGTGTGGACGACGTATTGGACATGTCATTGGGTGCTTCATCTGTGGAAAAAATTGTAAGTGTAGTGGATGCGCCTCTCGATACAAACAACGCTGTTGTCGAATGTAAGGATACCGCAACTGAAACTACGAAAGTAGAAATTGATCCAAGGAGTGATTCGGTAGTTACGGACAATGAAATTACGCCCCTTGAACAATCAGAAAAGACTGAAGAATCGACGGAGGGGAAGGAGAAAGTGATTAGCGAGGAAATTGTTCCGACGTTAGAGGAACGAACAGACGTTGAAAGGAAGTTGTGTGATGATGGCAAACCACTCGAGAATGGCATTGAGAAAGAGCGCAAGAAGGCTGAGCTAGTGAAGGAAAAACCATTAGAAATACTGAAGGAAGCTAAAACAGAAGAGAAGAAGGGCATTGTAGGCCTGACAAGGAAGACCCCAGACTTTCTTGTGGATTTTGAGAAACGTCGTTCGATTGGTCTAGTAGGAAATAAGCCGGATATTGTGAAGGGAGCCAGCAACAGTGGGAAAGCTGTACCTGCAGTTGCGACAGCTGCTGCTGCCGCAACTGGAGCAGCTCCGGTCACCGGAAAAATGGAAGCTGATAACGGAGTGAAGGAAATGACAAGTTCTCTGGTACAACAAGGAGAGATTTGTGCACCAGTTCCTACCGCACCTAGTTGTGATGTGACGGATGCGACTATACGAGAGGCTGACAAACCAGAAGACGAAGAGGTTGAGTCAGTTGAAGAGGTGAGCGATGTCAGCAAATCGAAGATGTCGAGCGGCGAAGAAATTTTGCATGTCAACATTCAAGAGGAACAATTTTCCGAGATCCTCTCCGGGCAACTGAGGATTAAGGAAGATCTGATAGAGCTTCGTTCGGATATCTACAAGCTAAGACAAGAGTTGCACGAATTTCGCAAGGTAATGGAATAGAGCGTAGGGATAGGTTTATAAATCATTCGAGTGCACACGGTTGATGTGACGTCTCATGTTGTAGTCTTCGCCAAACGCCTTGGAACATACGGGGCATATTGCATCACGAATCTTCTCATGTACGCGGCACACATGTCGCTTCAGGTCGCCCTTGCGCTTGAATGATCGGAGGCATTTGTCGCAGGAGAATGCGCTACCATTTTGTTCACCGTCGCGTTCGCCCCCGAGTGTCACGAGTACGCTCGCCGCTTCGTATGCTTCCTTTTGGCGACTTGGGGATGTGATTTCGGCATCCGCATCCTCGGTGCATAACACCGTTCTCCAGTGACGAACGCGTTGGGCCATGTTGTTTGCTTCTTCGTCCTTCGCTTGATTCAGATGATGCTTCTTGTTGCTTCGTGTTCGAGGCGATGGCCGATCTGCACACCGTCCTCTTGCTTCTTATGCACTTTGGCTTCAGCGCCACTTTCATGAATGCACGGGAACGCACTTCCGTTTTGTGCGGTTCTGCCATTGTCATGGTCCTTTTGGCCGCGCGATAGGTCACGTCATGGTTGCAACGGAATGGTTGGAATGACGGTGCCACACTGAGGACGAACTGCTTTGGTCATTATATTTTTTATCCTCATGCACTCTCCTACTCCTCGGCACACTTCTATCGTCGCCGTTTCATGTGCCATACTGCAATGTATCCGACCATGCACACCTCATTCCATGCACCCCTGTACCTGTACAAGTATTAGTTTTACCCAACTCCTACTCGTATCTACAGTACTACTTTATTCTCGTGGTAGATATGTACACAACATTTGATTGTCCGGGATACAATTCAATTTGTTTACTGTAGCAGTATTATAATTTCTCTTCTTCGTCACAGACCGCAAGTTGGTAATTTGATCCGATTATAAACAGGAAAAGGGAGCCTGAATAATTTCGCTGAATGAAGATTATTTCCGCATAAGCATCGTATGGGATCGATTGTTGTTATAATTATTTAATATTTCTCTTATATCTGGAATGTGCCAAAAGTCTCGTTTCTGCGCAGAATCTGAAGTGAAAGGCATGTAAAAATAAATGGTTCGCTTGCGTTTTAAGTCGTAAGAAAATTCAGATCGAAACGTAATAACCTTGGAAATGCAGTATTACATCCGACCGTGAATTCAAAGCACAATTCAAGGACTACGCTGTTCCTTCGAACTTGCATGACAATTTTTTTCGAATATGACTTTGAAAATGTTAAATGAGCTACCTTTTCTACTATTACGCTAGGGCGGTTCAAACTCTGTACTCAATCACTTCTACCACTCCAGAGATTTTCAGTTGGCTCCCAAGAAGCTTAGACATGAAGAATGGCCGAATTGCGCGAGTGGCTCACCCTGAAATCCTATCCTCCGACAGTGACTTTCCAAGTAGAATTGAGATTTTCCAAACTTCATTTTCGGAAGAGCAATTCCGTAGTACGTCGATGTTCTACTACAGAAAGCGAAACGTCTAACTCTCTCATCATTCACTCAAACAACCCATTTTCGGCTCCATTTATTCGCTTTCAGAGGCTTTGTCAAAAGGGATAAATTCGGAATCAACTGATTGTCTTAAGAATTTAATGAAGCAGAATTACGAATCGCTAAATATTTCTGCAATTAAAGAAGATGCTTTTCATAAAATTTTCCCAATACAACCCGCGAGTGATCTAAAAGTTTTCGGATTTCGTTAAATGTTTCTAATGTTGGTTAGAGTCGTAGAGAGTCTCGATTCTATTAGGATAGTCCCTGAGACAGAATGAAAGTGCAATAAATCAATAATTTGTAAGAGTTAATTTACATGGACTGCCGAAAAGTATTATTTGATCTCGACATTGAATGGGCGTCAAACAGTTGCAGGGAGCATTCTGAGATCCATGTAACGGCTATCTCAAAGCTAAAAACAGATTCGAACGATATGTAAAGCTGTTATAGATTATGTTGATGGAAAATACTAGTGAGAATACCGGTGACTATATGAGTAACTTATGCAGCAATTTGCGGACCATGCTCCGTATTCAAATAACTGACTGAGCTAGATAAGTTTATTAAGATCATAGCAGTTAGAAGACTCGCAACTTTGTGACATATAAAGATGCAACGTATCGCAATATCACGAACCTGAGGTGAAGAATGTTCGTGAAGACAAGGCTGTAATTCGGAATCTAAAAATAATATTTTGTATTTATTAAAGTGGAGAATAGTGGAAAATCTATAGTGTGCACTAAGGATAATGAATGAGTAAATAATTCTTCTGAGACTGAAATCAAATACAATAATTAATCTTATTCTGCAAAATATTTTCAATCACAACTAACATGTTGATGAATCACATCAATGATGTAGCATAATGCCAATAGAAACTGCATGTATAGAAAATTCAATCTAAGTGGATACTGAAATAAAAGGTTTACTTTTCACTGTGAGTTCAAATAGAAAGTAGCTCAACCTATATTCGGATATTGAACAGCAGTTGGTGTAATATGAAATGCTATTTAAGCCAACAATTATATATTTTCTATAGTATTGGTTAAAAATGCCGTCTTCAGAGTATTGAACCTCAGATTATTCAGCTTATCGAAGACAATTACTGTCACTGTCACGAATAGATGAGAGCAATGAAGTTGGAACTATAGAACATCTTCGTTGGCTGAAATCAAGTTTTTTGAATGCCATTAGAGCGTACTCAAATATTTACAGGGCATTTAAGTAAGGCTCATGAACTTGAATTGATTTCATTGGATGAAACGAAATGAGGGGTGTTTCAATCTATGCTTGAAAGCAAAGAATATGCTTTATGGGGAAATTACTCGTATAGTTATAAGCAAGATTATTCATAAATCAATATTGCGCTCACTTTATTGTCTTCGCATGAATTTGGTTCGGTAATTTTTTTGAATCCGTTGTTTGACAGGGGAAACACATGCATAAGTTTGTGGGGTAGGAAGAAGGTACTGTGAATAAAATTATTTTATTTCTGAACGGTAGTACTGTCATTTTATTAAATCAAAGTGAATTCAAGATCAACATAGAAAATGATCATTTGTTGCGTCAAAAATTCATCAGAGTTCTAACTCGAGTCAGATTGATATTGCTTTTGTCAGAAAGGCTTCATTCAAAAAGTCAATCCTGAAGCCTGAAAGGTTAGAACGTTTGTTTGTTATCAGGCGTTTTGTTCGATTCATTGGTTTTGTTGGCTGTTACCTCTTTTCGAACATTAAAAAACAGAACTGAACATTGTCATAGTTTAGTTTAAACAAAATCCAAGGGTAGGAGTGCAACGAATCATACATCACACATGCCAAATAAATACATTTGGGCAAAACAAATTCGAATTTATAAAGAAATAATTTACTCCTACAACTGCTGCAATTACAAAAATCCAATTGCATTAATTTTTCTTATATTCATGAATAATGTTTTTATTTATACAATTGATTCGCTGAGTCAATAAAGTAATCGTGCACAATGAAGAATGAACGTGAAGCTTGATCTAAACAAAACTAGAGGAGCGATTCTGTAAGGTAAATTGCTCCAGATCTTCTTAAATATAATGCAGAAGTGTTAAACGATGGTATAAGAAAGCAGATAACAGTGATTTTACTTCGAATGTGTTCCAAAAACATACAAGAAACTCAGGAACAACTGTACACGAATGCTAAGCCTACTATTTCTTCATCTCACGTAATTTTGGAGCATATAGGATGTCAAAGCGACCCTAGAATGACAGTACTAAGCTATTAATGAAAAAATAGAGCAAAGAGATACTCGAAAGCACAAAGTAGTTATTCAAGAAGATCAATTATTTAGAATATTTACTCGACTTACCATCTCTCGTTATTCTTGGTTTTATACTTGCTCTGATATGGTTACATCGAAGGGAGCTATTTATATCCTATGTATTGCCTATTCGAAATACAGCTTTTTGCTGAGACCATGTGCCTATTCAGATGGTCGGCCGATCATATCATTTTGACCGGTTGTGTTTAAAATTCTACTTTCATTCAAATAAATTGAATTAGTTGATTACCTAATATTACTGTAGACATTTGTATCTACCAGGATAATTTTCCCAATAGTGAAAGAATGCATGAGGAAAGTATTTGGGTGGCTGTCTTCGGTTCGATTTATTGGTAGTAAATTATTAGGGTGTTGTGCGAATTAATTAACTAAATCGATTCGGCTTGAACCCTTTTCTGAGAGCTTTGAATAGATTCAGAATCATTCTTCCTAACATACTTGACATAACATAGCTTGATTCAATATCACAACAGGTACACTATGGCTAAATTCATAAACAGAAAATGTATTCGACAATCTTTTCGTCGTCGATATATGCGAGATTTCTGGTAAAGATACGGAGTAAATTATTCCTTCAACTTGTCCTATCAAATAATTTGCTAGTCCGCAGATCAATGCGTAGCCGAGG
>JAAUYH010115055.1_pt1 | contig 10831 bp, 5 predicted proteins | sample 7278061 | NCBI WGS metagenome assembly JAAUYH01 (sample SAMN14350203, study PRJNA611818) | marine sediment metagenome | isolation source: surface marine sediment (0.6m) | place: French Polynesia: Moorea | collected 2018-08 | reverse complement strand
TAGTGCAGTTGTGACTTAAATGTGGTCACGGGTGCATCTATGATACTGCACTCACTTAGACCAGCACCGAACGGTAAGACTGACTGATACCATACGAATACCACAAAGTACCTGTACTATTTTTACGATTTGCTACTATATCTTCTTTTGCGCTTAAGAGCGAATGATGTTCAACATCTGCTGAACTGAAAGAACCAAATTTAGCTCGTCTATTAAACATGGAAGAGATCACTTTGCAGTGCCTCTTTCATTATCATAAGTTTGCATATTGGATCTTCATCAGTTTTCAAGAAGCAGACCAATCGGTCATTGAGCATTTTTACGACCAAGCTCCAGAAAAGCGAGGCTTACTTCATGGCGATTCCGAGAATTAGATTAAATACACGCATTACTGATGTGCCAAGACTCGTACTCGAATTCAGACTCAACAGTATTGATTGGCGAACCATGCATTTTGCGTAGTATCGCGTTTACTTTACAGCCTTATTTCCAAAAACATGTGCAGAAAAATTATAAAAAATAGTGGATGCCTAGTACACGTACAGGTGGGGACATAATTCTGTCAACGTCCAGTTATCTCTAATAACCAGGAAAATGAGAGATGAAAACCCTGTGAAAATTAATAAAATTTAACACACAATTCAAGTGTATTCAACAACAGTACCGACCATGGCAACTCGTACGGGACGAAAAACGTAACAGAAGAAATAAAATTCGCTGACGTGAATATGCTACAAACCGGAACGACGCAGGCAAATGTTGCTGTTTACTATCCTATTTCTGAAACTACAGATTGAAAAATATTGAAACGGTTAAAGACATCAGCAGTTCTATCACGAAGAAAAGAGGAACAAAATTCAAAGTAAGTAGAGCAGCTATAAGAATTATGAAACGTATTCTATTAAAAACAACAAAAAGCCATAGTTTGCGACAGTCAGTGAGTTTAGAGTGAACTATAAGTACAAACTATTTACCAAAACAGTACGCAGATACGTCTTCAAATGTGGATTACGTACTATGCAGCAGTATCAAAACCATATTTGTCACCACGTCATGTTATCGTAAGCAAGAGATGGGCCAGCATGCATCTGAATTGGGACATAAATCAATGTTGAAAGGTTACATTTAGTGATGAATCCATGTGCACAATTGTCGCAAGACCTGCGAGGGCCTTGATTGCAACCCGATATGTGATACGGTGTGTAGCAGCGGGTCGACGGACCAGGCCGCCAGTAGGAAACCGACTACGCACAACAGAGCGGAATCCGTGAGGGAACGGCCCCTAGGCTTTCACATAGTACAGGTGCCTGGCGTAACTGTGGACACACTCGAGAGAGTAACCCCAAAATGGGAGGCTCGAAGATAGAATCTTCTTGGTACGCCGAATGGCAAACACTATAGTTGTACTAGTTGATAATCGATTCGTCTTCTTGGAAGAGGTACCAAGGCATTTATTCACTATCATTCATTACATATCTAATGATTAAACTGAACTGAAAGCATAATAAAGGGAATTGAGAAGCACCTATCTTAGCAACTATCAAACCAAACTGGGAGAGCATCACACCGAAAGAAAGCTCATGAATCAAATGTAAACGAAATACCAACAAATATGGGAAACATGCAACATTGTTAAGTGGCAAGAAATGTCGAGCGTACGCGACAGCGGACACTTCGAACTGAGTCGAGCGTATGCGATGGCATGCATCATGCGCAATTATTACTGGCGTGTACTGTGACAACAATCAAACCTACTGCGTTACGTAGAAGAGTTTGGCGGAAACAAGGAGAAAAATTCGAACTATATAATCTGATTCCTTCATTTGGATTAGGTTATAAGTCTATTTCTGTTTGGGCTGCATTTTCTGTAAATAGACGCACGCCGCTGATACGTCTCGAAAGAAATCTGAATCAAACCAAATACAAACAAATACTGCAAGAACAAGTAATACTATTTGCTGAAACGTATTATGATGGGATAGGTAGCATCATATTTCAGCAAAGCGGATGTGGTACGCATCGAGCTAAATCTGTACATACGTCTTTGGAAGCAAGGAGTATAGAATTGCTTCCTTGCCCGCTCAAAGTACGGACGTGAATCTCATTGAAAATGCGTGGGTAATCTTAAAAAGGAGACTGCGTCAAGAATTTACTTATTCTAGGTCTAAAGATGATCAATTTAATGGACTATCTAAAATGTGAGATTCGTTACGAAGAGCACATTTTGAAAGACTGTTTGCGTCTATGACTACTATAGTTTCCAAGTTAGATAAGGTGAAAGGTCTATCGGCGGATATTAGAATTTTCAATGGACGTGTGTACTCCTTTTCTATTGGATCAACTACCTATGCTAATATCCTCGTAAAGTTCAGAAATCATTTCCCTCACCTGTACAACTACGAAACGAAAGAGCTGAAATCGCGGATTTGGTATAATTTACTCTATTTTCATCTTTGACTTAATTTCTGAAAGTCAATACGACATGATGCGGTTGACAATTAGCTAGTATGACGGAGACAGGTATAAACATTGTAATGCAGGCAACAAACTTTGCATTTATTCATTCTTATTTTCCAAGTTCTAGCGTGATTTGTACAATGAAAATAATTTTTAAAACGTCCTATTTACGTCACGTGCTTCAATCTACGTTGGCCCTAGTTCTCCATTTATATGGAACTATTTTTTTAACCGGTAAAGCTTTCATATCACTAATAATTCAACTCTAATTGATTCGATCTGGGTAGTACACAGACTTAAAATACAATATATTTTTGTCACGATTTATCGTAATAGTCGAAAAAATAAGGTATTGTAAAAAGAAATCAACCCTGCTGGATATCTCGCCAAATTAATGCTTTTTGCAATTTAAATTGCTGTCAAGGCAGACAAAATGCAATGCCTCAGAAATCATGTATTCTTCATCTCGTTCGGAAGTGCCACTAGGACCCGTGCTTTATTTTATTTAGCTAAACAAAATATTGATGCAGACAACATCTAGTTTTTGGAGATCGCGAAAGTCTCTGTCAAGTTTCATCCGCTCTACCTTTACCAATGTCCGAAATCAGTATTTGGCGAGCTAGTGAGAATTCTATCCAGATTCGGGTTTTATTTAATTTACTCTTTTTTCAATACTATCACGGTGATACGCTATTTTTCATTGTTTCATTCTTTACTTTCTACCTTTTTATTTCCTTTCATTATAGCTTGAAATTAAATTCTACTTTTTCTCCTTATTTCATTTTTTATTTTTATTCTTTAGCTTAGAAAGAATATATGACTGCATGTAATGCTAAATACCATCTGCTTAGACCACAAAGAACTATTGCCTACATCAATCGTTGACATAAAAATGAACCATTTCTAGTATTACTGGTTGACAAAGCACTACAGTATAGCTGAGAGAGCAGCTAGCTCTTTGCCAGGTCCATAATGATTTGCTCTTTTATACCATTTATTAGTCTATAACTTAGCTAACGACTTTTTGGTCACCGATAAATTGATCTGAGCCACATCCTCCAGTTTCTCTATTCAGGAAAAGTGAATGGTTGTTCTGATCAAGAAACCATTCTGTAAGACTTGCGTCAAACAGAATAAGAACCTGAATTGAATGACGGGGATCGATATTGTCTCATTTCTATTGAAAAATCATATCAGAAAGAAAAAAATCATCATATTTTATCTGCATTTGATTATTCGAAGTAATCTACCTACTTTAATTATCGAAGAAAAGGTACTTCGCAAGACTTCTTGATTTTGAGTTCTATGAAGAGACTCGAAGTATTCAATGTGATTCTTCCCAGTGGATAAATTGGAACGAATATGGCGAATGAATCCATAGCTACGACCGATGACGTCATTTACCGCGGTTGTTCAGATTCTGGAACACATTATATTCCAAGGTGTGCTATCTTCTGCGTAACCCATCCTTTGCGTAAATAGAACTATGAATAGCACACCTCTACAAGAGGGTCATTGCTTCTACCTTTTCAGTGGAGCGCTTACACGTGATTCAATCGGAAAACTGAGCGGAAAATGTCTAGTTTAATAAGGACGATTACTTTAACTTCTCCAAAGACGTGTTTGACCTCTGAAAACTCAAATTTAAAGAGAGGTGCCAATGTTTCATCAGATTTAATCAGACCACTAACCTTCGAATTGCGAAGCGTGAATTTCGCACATTGACTGAAATTCATGTAAGCCAAACTTGCAAGAGAACAAGATGGGTGCACCGGAAGCAGATTTAAATGGGAACATTAAATATGTATGGAAAACAATGCGTGAAGCTAATAATAAGCTGAAGCATGCTTCCTACCCGCATAATTTTACCGACCTTTCGTCTGAACTTGATGGTGAAACGCGCTGACCAGAAGAAGCAGGATTCTGAGCGTTTTGTGAAGATGATGGTTGATTTATTACTGCGATCGATAGTTAGGATGCGATATTGTCGCGAATGCATCTATGGAATTCCTAGAAAAAGTGAAGTATGTTCGGATGCTGTGAGAGATTAATTCTGGAACTAAACCTCGGCAAAAGATATACGCTTATTCTTTAGCTGCACGGAAGGTTGAGCTACATTATTTGACAGATACAGTGTGCAATGAGAATTCTAACAGTAGATCCTCATCTTTAATTTTCTATTGAAGATAACGTACATGGTCCATGATTCTAGGATCGTCAATAACTGTTTTTTATGCTGTAGTTGTGAAGAATCGGAGAGGTACTGTGAAAGAACTGAGCAAAAGGAGTAAGTTCACTGTCACCCGCTTCAATAAATACAAGATTTTTTATGACCATCCTTTCTTGGAATTAAAATGGTCTGAATCAATAGTTCCGAGGATAGCGATAACGCGAGTAGTGATATTAGAAGATGAATACCCAACTATGAACTTCATGTTGAGGTCTGCTGCAAAATTTGAGCGGTTGATGGGTGTTTCCAGCTTCTCATTCACTCATTCTCGCAAGCGAATAGCTCCTCAAATTTTCGAAGCCATTTTTTCTACGAAAATACTGATAGTATTTGGTACCATCGGTTTCGAAAGCGATTAGCGTTGGTTCATCGGATAGAGTATAATATATGGTGAAAACTAATAACGACTTCGACAATTTAGATACTAAGTCACGTTTTTACTCATTCAAACTCAGGCGATCTTTGTGTTGTGTCGGAATTATCATTACCTGATTAAATTTGTTTGAAATCATTGACTTACAGTTAACTAGAATAGGTGACGTAACAATTTTACATTACTAATTTTGCCGTATTTAACCGTCGTCGATGCTAAAATGAAACAGGACGAATATTTGAACAACTCAGAAGCTACAACTGCCGGACGCGTAGTCGCGAATGCGGTGTTTGGGGGTTGCAATATTCGCACAAAGACTTATCTGCCTCTGTCTACCACGATTTCTATATCACCTCGGCGAGAATTGTTGGAAACGGTGCGCCGTGCTTCGAATCGCTCTACCTTCCTAATCACCAACAAACGAGGATTTGGGGCCTCGTTCCGATTATACCTAGTGTCGAAACCAAACTAAGACATATTGATTGTTCGAAATACAGAAACATTCAAGCAAATAAAATTCAACCAATTTAACCTTTTCAGTCAAAATCGTAAATGGAATAGGCATTTCGAACAGTCAGAATTTATTCCATTAAATTATGTCTTGTTGAATTTTTACGCTCCCAACAAGCATAAATACCGGAAATATGCTTTCCGAATTGCTACTGAACGCGTAAAACCAGTTTCTAATGAAAACATTCGAGAAAATGCAACAAATTGGTGACGAACTTATAATTCATCCTTATACATAAAGTACATTTTTCCAAAAAAAACAAGGAGTGCATGTTTAAAGGCCAACAAAAGAGCGGAGGAGTATAATATGCAAAACAAAAATGAAGTGGAATGCAAAAGAGATGACGCAAAGCACAGAGTCGCATCTCCATAGGAAATTAATTAGGAAGAAGATTCTCAACACAATCATGCAAAAATTTGAGTTCGATTTACCATTCTCTCCCAAACCATTGTGTAGGCAATTTAAATTACGAACTGAAACAGAAGAGCTGAAAGTACATCACAAGTCCCATAGACCTGTGTGAAATGGTACAGAAAGGATTATGAAAATTCCTCTACTAATGCTCGATGACTGATGGCGTTTCATGACGAGTCAGGACGAGTAAAAGTTACTAGAAGGAGAGCTACTTAAAGCTTTGATTTTGACTACCTGGCGCATTCTGCTCAAGTATCTAGGGAACACATGAGCACTGGATAATGCAGGCTATGGCAATGAATCGCAATACACTATTGCGATTTGCATTGAGTTCTGCTGTGGATTTTGCGATTTGAACCATGAAACTCACACAGCTCATGTACTATACAAAACGTTAGACAGCCATCTACAATTCTTTCCAATATTATTGCCTTCAAGCGTAGTAGTGCAGCAATTTACGGACTTCACCGGCTACCCTAGCAGAGCTACCGAAGATTCCTTGCCCATGATCAGCTCATAAATTGAACGTAGAATGTATTGGGTGTTTTTTACAAACTGAGAAACTTTTAGAGCTATATGTATTTTCGAGTATCCTCGGGATTCAGATTGGAATTTGAATCTTTTTGGAAAAAGCAGATTTTCCTTATCGGATGCATAACTTTTATCAATGAATACATGTGAAAGGTACTGTTCATTACTTGTTTCAGAAAGCAGATTTCAGGAAATAGCGAAATGGTATTGATCGTCAGGTGAATAAATCATTTACAGTCAAACTTCCGCACAATTGGTAAATCTGATTCCGAATGAACTATACCGTTACTCCATGGTGTGAAAATTCAGGAAAAATATTTTATATGAAAAGTTATGCAAATGTAATTAGGATTGATACCGAGCACATCTCAAAGGCACGGGATAATTCAGAATTAAGAATGAAAAATTGTGGTTTCCAGAAACGGTTTAGCAGAAATGCAATGGATAGTCCAGCGTATGATCGAAACCTGAAAACACACTGTTCTAAATACCCACACATTAAATTAATAAAGCGTACCTTGGATGCTTTAGATTTTTTTTGACAAGTCAGCGTCTGTTAGGAAATCAACAAACTGGTAAGTAGAGACAATTCATCAAAGGAATGGATCATCTTAAGTCAAAAACTTTGGCAAATCGCTGAGCCAACTATCATTGAACATCCATCTATTCAAATCGTCCCAACGTCTGCTTCAGTTATCGCCGTACCACTTAAAAATCGTTATTTATGCAGAAGTAGTCACACCTCAACCAGAGTTGCTGTCTTTACTGTCCCTGAGCGATCAAGAAATAAGAAACCAGACCATTATTTCCTTTTTCATCACCGACTTTGTCTCATCATCGCTCGAAAGAGAAGCTGCTTTTCAAGTACTTCCCTATTTACTCTATTCCTAGCCTCTTTGTTTATCCTTTTGATTAGCTTCTCGTTTTATTGCTATTTTCAATGTTTCTATTCTATTCAAATTTTCATTTTAGACAACAATGAATACCTTTCAGCAGATAATGCCACATATTACCTATTGACACCACAAAGAAATATTGTTTGAATCATCATTTCACACCGCAAGGAACTATTCCAAGTATCACCAGCTGACATCGCAATTGGCTGTTGCTGATAGAGCAGTAAACCCTCATGCAGGTCACCTATTATTCATTCTATGATACTTTTTTTAGTCTATCCGAATCTATCCGGCCACCGACCTTCCCGTTACCGATAGGCGCAGCCTGAGCCAGACCTTGTTGTTTCCTTCGCATTTTCTGCTCGAAAATCCGTCCAGGATGTAATTTCTTCATGAGCGCAAAGTTCCAGCTTTGGCAAGCTTTTTCTTCCAATAATCTAGGTAATAAATGTGCATCATTCAACGTAAGCATTCGAGAGACTTTAAAGATTACTTTCATAAATTGGTACAGGAATAGTCTCAAATCTTTCGCGAAATGACATCAATTTAAATTGGGCATGCCTTAGCACGTATCCGATCGAAGATAATGCAATGTTCTTACCTTGAACTCAGTTATGTTCTTAAACGCGAATGTAATATTTTTACAGTGTACCGTCCAGAGAAGAAGTATGTGAATTTACCGTAATGAGCTAAATAGATTCTGGTTCAAGGCTTAACATGTTTATGATGGAAAATCTGATTCTATTTGATATTAGGAAATTTGAAATAAGATTATCGTGGATGGAATCTGCAGTTTTGCATCATACTATAGCAATAGAATTGACCTATCCGTCAGTCATACTTCAACCTATCATGCAATCTTGCAATTTCATACGCCAAACTCTCAGGTAACAATATCAATATTCCGCACATCCTTCCGTTAGAATAAGAGGTGTCTGTACTTGAATTGTGGTCTAACCCAAGATTATCTACCATTGACGCAAAACGAAGAAGAAAGACAGAATGCTAACCCCAGGCGTCTGATTAGATTTCATCCTATACAAATAGGCTTTCGGATGATTGAGAGAGTCTGTAGGTAAGGATCTGAAATCAAACATAAGGACATACACCCAGCATCTTGAGGAACACAGCACATTGTATTTACGGTAAAACATTTAGTGCAGCAAGTAAGCCCGAAAGAAGATAACCAGCACATCTCCAAACTACAAAGAAGAATGCGCTTTTAGAGTACTAGTCGTAGGGATAAGATCGACGATCAGGTGGAGCTAATCGCGGTGGTGTAGCTCAACGCAGAATCGGGAAACGCTCAGAGATTGTGCAGTCCAAAACAGTGTTGGGTAAGCCAAGGCGGTTGCTTTTAGTGAGTATTCAAAAATCTGCTACTGAATAGTACTCCAAAAAGGGCAAACGCATAAAACAGAGTATAGGACTAAGTAAATACAACAGACAAGAATTAATGAAAATGCAGAAGATAAAACGGGGTATACCCTCTAAATTGCACAAACCCATGATTAATCTGTGTATTGAAAGGTGCAGAATCGTAATTTGAAAAGCCAACGTCTTTCGCAGCTTACTCGAGATACGTTTGAGCTTCGTTTTGAGAAAAAAAATTAAGTAAATCTATTTGCATGACTAAAAATTATTTTTTAGATTAAAATGAAAGATCGACTTGAAATTCTTTTACCTGCCTTACAGTTCAACGTACGGACAACGGAAATAACCTTCAAGAAAAATACTTACTTATTCAAATTTTATTTCTTCCAGCAATATCACTAACTTTTGTTAATGGTTCAAATCACTAAAATTCCACGAATCCAAAGCAGAGTATCATTCTAAGGCGCAGTAATAAAAAAATTGTCCTAAAAAGTATGAAAATATTTCAACTCTAGACAGAACACGAAACTTCTACCAGAAGATAAATTAGCTTCTTGAGAATAGTCAAATTATTCGAGCTGCAATTATGGAAAACAGTTGTTAATTGCAAAACATTTAGAGTACAGAATCGAAAAGTATCCCATGCAGTTAAAAGAGACATAATTATATTTCAAAAAGTATCTGAATCTCGATAACCGTTGAATGAAGCAACAGTTTTTTAGTTTTATTGCGTCATATTTAGCTGACGAGAAGCGTCACCATGATTCAATTATGTATAATTGATGGAGAAACTCTCCGAGGGTCAAAAATTTGACAACTGCTGAATACGATGAATCTAGAATCGAAGTTTAATTGGTGACATCGGAACAGTTCGTTTCACATTTCTGAATAAATACAGGGGGTAGTTCAGAATTCGTTTTGCTTTATATATTTTTTCAATAGAATCAGTATTTCGATGAAATTTCATAAAAAATACTAGTAGATACATGCAATGTTGCAACAATCTGTATGGAGTGTTCTCTGTGCATTTTTACGCGAAGAACGACTGAAAGCACCCAGAAAAGCACTAAGTGCGCAAGGTCTAGCTCTGAACTAAAGAATTACTACTGTGGAAAGAATATAGAAAAAATGGACCGCTAGATCTATCGCTTCTGAGGAGCCTTTGAAGAATAAAAGCGGAACGGGTCTGTCAACAGATATATGAAACATTCCTTCGTAATGTTTCTAGACCTGCCGACATACTGGCGGCACGAAATTTGAGAATATGGTGGGTCCACCAATGGCGAAGTAGTAACAGCAATTTCAGTATAGCGATATTTTATATTGGGATTATCACACGATACAGTTACGGTTTACTGAATATTAGCTTCCACTGAATCGACGTAGGATGACATACAAGCATTTGCAGAAGGGTGTACGACGAATATCTCGTACAGTAATACGTAGTCAAACAGATATCTCACATTTCTTTCCATTTCCTAACTTTTAGGGTATATGGTATTTCGTAATTTCTTCAGTCTAATACAAAAATTCATTATTTTGGAACAGCTTTCCCTGGATTAATACAACTGCAAAAGCTATTTGGAAATGGCTCCTCTTCACGCACCAGTCCACGAATGATTTGAATGACAGCAATGCATGGGACGTGGGTCGAACCTTCGAAGAGTGTTAGGCTTTCGTCTCCAATTTCTGACTTCAAGTTCTCACACTTTTGTAATATCATTAACAGAGCTCTCATTCTTCAAATCGATGACGGTCACAATTCCTCTAATTTTCCAGCTCTTCAGTAATCGTCCAGCTTGGACATGTTTATCATGCTTGGTGTGCTAACACCATGACTACATCCTCTCTATGCATGCATCCCGGTTTCGAGTGAACTAAGAGCATTCAGTCTCACGTAGCAGCTTGTACTTTGTCCTTTTCTTTCTCTTGATTTCCTTACTTACGTGGGAGTTTCGAATTGTAACGGTTTTTGACCGCATTGTCAGACCTTCCCGGAAGCAGCCGAGCGATTTCGGCCCATTTGTTTCCGATCCTCTTCTGTT
>JAAUYH010100165.1_pt1 | contig 10831 bp, 9 predicted proteins | sample 7278061 | NCBI WGS metagenome assembly JAAUYH01 (sample SAMN14350203, study PRJNA611818) | marine sediment metagenome | isolation source: surface marine sediment (0.6m) | place: French Polynesia: Moorea | collected 2018-08 | reverse complement strand
GTTCCACCGTGTCAGCCTGTGGAGTAGATAGTGCCGACACTCCTACTTTGAAGCAGGAAGTTAACATCAAACCCACCAATGGATAGGTTTGAGTAAGTTTAACAGAACGGAGTTTCGGTAGCGTATCAAAGTAGTGAAAGATCAGACAACGGTGCCGGTTAACGGAGAACTAGCGATCGCATAATCTTTAATCGGTATGCGCCCGCTTAAATAGGCTAATCTGCCGGCCACAGTCGCCATTCCCATCGCTTTAGCCATCAAAACAGGATTTTTAGCTAAAGCGATCGCACTATTAATTAACACAGCATCAGCCCCCATTTCCATCGCTTGAGAGGCTTCGCTAGGGGTTCCGATCCCGGCATCGACTACTACGGGAATATGGGCTTCTTCGATAATAATCTCTATATTGGCTTGAGTGCGAATCCCTTGACCGGAACCAATGGGAGAACCTAATGGCATAACTGTCGCACATCCTACCTCTTCTAAGCGTTTGGCCAAAATGGGATCAGCATTGATATAAGGCAAAACAGCAAACCCTTCTTTGACCAATATTTCTGCTGCTTCGAGGGTTCCGATGGGATCGGGTAATAAATATTTAGTGTCGGGGATCACTTCTAACTTGACAAAGTTATTGTCTTCTTGGCCCAATAGTTTAGCCATTTCTCGCCCTAACCTAGCCACTCTCACCGCTTCTTCTGCGGTTTGACAACCGGCTGTGTTAGGTAACATCCAAATGTTACCCCAATCTAAGGCTTCGGCTAACCCTTCGTGGCCGGGGGCGTTGGTTTGCACCCGTCTCACCGCTACAGTGACGATTTGGCACTCACTGGCCGCCACACTTTGCTGCATGATAGGGATACTGGGGTATTTTCCGGTTCCGGTCATCAACCGGGAGTGAAACTTGCGGCCAGCAATCACTAATTCATCTTTGGCTGATAAGCTAGAGGTTTCATGGTGACCGTTGAGGGTTGTGGGAACAGGATAATGGTTAAATGAGGTCATAACCGCAGAAGGAGAAGAGGGTTGAGTGTGGAAGCGATCGCCGTTAAAAGGATGTAATAAGGGATCTTTGTGTTGATTAATCACTAAATCGGCAATAAGAGAAGCGGTAACCGGTGCCAGTAAAATACCGTTGCGATAATGGCCAGTGGCTAAAATTAAATTATTGCAACCATAATGACCTAATATCGGTAATTCATCGGGGGTTCCGGGACGATAACCCCACCAAAATTCTTCAATTTCCCAGTTAGCGATATCAGGATATAATCTTGTGGCCCGTTTCATCAAAGTTTCCATCCCTTGGGGGGTATTATGGGGAGTCCAACCCACATCCTCAGAGGTGGCCCCGATAATTAAACGTCCATTTTGACGGGGGACTAAGTAGGTTCCTGGACCGTATAAAACCCGTTGTAGGGGATAGGGTTCATTGGGGGTTTCAGGCATTTTCACCGCTAACATTTGCCCTTTGATGGGACGTACCGGAAGAGGTAAGATTTGACTAGCCCATGACCCATTGGCAATGATATAGGTACTGGCTTCTAATTCCCCTTGATTGGTTAAAATACTGGTAACATGACCCTCTTTTTGTTGTAGGGTTTGCACGGTTACACCGTCTCGAATATTAACCCCTAACTGTTGGGCTGCTTTATATAAAGCTTGCATCACCTGACGGTTATCCACTTGGCCATCTTCGGCGTACCACCAACCCCCTACCACATCATCTCCTAATCCATTTTGATAGAGGCGAATAGCTGTTTTATCTAACCATTGACCATTGTGATTGTTGCGAACTTCAACGGAGGGAAGATCATAAACTGGGGCGAGAATACCACAGGGATTATAACCGAGATCGAGTCCTGTGAGGTCTTGTAATTTTCGTATCCATTCAGGGTATAACCAACGAGATTTTAAACATAAATCTAATAAGGGGCCTGGGGGTAATTCCTCGGCGTGGGGTGCTAACATTCCGGCTGCAGCCCTAGACGCGGTTTGAGGGAAGTTACGGTCACAAACGGTAACCGATGCACCTCGCAGTTTTAAGTCCACTGCGATCGCCATACCAATGATCCCACCGCCAATAATAATAATATCGTTTGTTGCCTTCATAATTGCTTTTCGTATTATCGAGATAATCGGGTCAAAAATAACTTCTGTTCTATAGAGCCGGAACAGAGTGAGGAACTTCTGACTTCTGACTTCTGTTCGCTAGAGCCGGAGCTTCGCTGTGGAACTTCTGACTTCATGAACACCCCGCTCCTTTTACCTTACCTTGTTTGGGAGCGAATTTAGAGGCGATCGCTGGTTTGAATGTGGAAATTTTAATTAAGATAACTCTCTTTATCCCGATAGTGGCTTTGATTACAGTGTGAGGCTTTCCGGCGGGTTAAGCTAAAATTAGGCATTAATTACCAGTAATGAGGAGGAAACTAAACATGAACGCATCGGAAAAAGCTCAAGGCTTTGAAATAGCAACCAAAATTGCATCTACTGTTCATGTATTTAAAACCCATTTCCCTGATGCTAAAGCGGATCTTAAACCCTGGCGTAACGATCCGGATACCCTCGAATTAGTTGATCCCAATTCCATTGATATTGGTTTTCATTTACCTGGGTGGAGTCCTCGTTTTCAAAGTCGCAGTATGTTAGTACAAATTAGATTCCATAAAGATCCAGTCGATGAAACCCAACGGTTGATCGGCGTAGAAGTCACTGGATTTAATCATCAAGGACAAGCATGGCGGTTGTCAACGGTGGAAAATTGGCAATTAGAAGGAAGTTATCAACCGGCGACCGATATAGCCGAAAAATTTAAGTGTTTTTGTCGTCAAGTGTTTGAAGTCTTTAATCAGAATAATAGTCGTTTTTCTTTGTAGATTAGAATGGGACTTTTTTTCTGAAGGTAACAACAGAAAAGGACAAAAATTTAGGGGTTGAGAAACCCCAATTCTAAGGTCTTTCAGTTAGGGGAATTTATAGTCCAATTTGTTGAATTAACTCTTGAACAATTGCTAAATTAACCGTATCACGAATGATGATAAAAATGCCTAAACTGAGTAATAAAACCAACCCAGTTTGCATGATTCCTTCCTGAAGTTTGAGGGGTAAGGGTTTACCAAGTAACCCTTCGATTAGTAAAAACACTAATTGTCCCCCATCTAAAGCAGGTAAGGGAAGGGTGTTAATAATGGCTAAATTGATGCTAATTAAAGCCCCAAACTGGAATAAATTACCCAGATTATTTTGAGCAATACTCGCTCCATATTCGACGATTTTAACCGGTCCTGCTACTTGTTGAGCGTTTTCTTGAAAGTTGCTAATTAATTGCCAAAATCCTTGCAAGGTTAATACAGTCACATTTTCATAAGCTTCTGCACTATAAGTAAAAGCTTGAAATAAATTTTGAGCGCGGTTGAGTTGCACATTGGGTAATAATCCCACGCCAATTTTTCCGTCTCCTTGCTCATCTCCTTGAGGAGTGACGGTTAAATTTAAGGTCTTATCCTCTCTTTTAACTTTTAAATCCAGGGGTTGATTCGCTGAGGTTTTAACCTTTTCAATAAATAGGGTGGTTGCGTCAGGAAATTCTCCCAAGGATTGATTTTCTACTGCAACAATCACATCCCCTGATTCGATTCCTGCTACCATGGCCGCCGAATTTTCCTCCACTTGGGGAATCATTAACCCGGGTTGTAAGTCTTGAATACCGATGGTTGCTGTTTGTCCCACTAATAGGAAATAGGCAAAAATAAGATTGGCAATGACTCCCGCACTGATGACAATGGCACGATCAAAAATGGGACGATTTCGTAGTAAGTCAGGGTCATCAGGAGCAATATGACTCTCCGGGTCATCATCAGGAAAGCCCACAAATCCCCCTAAGGGAATGGCACAAAGGGTATATTCCGTTTCTTTCCCCTTATATCGAGCTAAAACAGGTCCAAACCCGATGGAAAACCGAGTTACATGGATTCCCTGTAACCTAGCTGCCGAAAAGTGACCTAATTCATGAACAACAATTAATATAACTAAAACTGCGATCGCCGCCAAAACAGACATAATAAATTAATGGATTATCAAATATTTAACAAGTGTTTAGGAAAAAAGCAGTGAAAATTATGGTGAATCTCCACTGCTATGAGCTTTAGATGAATTTGAGGGATAAGAGGGGACTAAAAACACCCATTTTCCCTAATCATCGTAAACTCGACATTCTACTGCGTCGGGATTATCATCACAATATTGTTCAAAACTGGTTTTGGGGGTTTGTTTTTCCCGTTGGTGAGAAGCTTCTGCTTGAAGTTCTTCCACTGCATCCCAAGCAGCAGCACAGTCTCCAGAGGAAGCTCCTTCGGTGCTACAAACGTTTTTGGCGTTTTCTCTTTCTTGTTCGATTTGTTCGTTAATGTTGCTCATAATTGCTAGTCTCTTAAACACTCCTATTGATTATAGTTCATAGAAACAGATTAACCTGTCTTGTGACAAGTTGTTAGCCAACTTTTGCCTCTAGAGACTTGAGATATTCTGTATTTACTCTGGATTCACGGGTTAGGGCAATTTTCCCAGTGCGTGCCACTTCTCGAATGCCAAATTTATTTAACATCTGCACAATAGCCACCATTTTGCCTGGGTCCCCTACCGCTTCTACGGTTACGGTATCATCAGAAATGTCTACGATTCTCGCGCGAAAAACTTGAGCCACTTCTAATACTTCGGCTCGGTTGGTAGCGGTGACACTGACTTTGACCAACATCAATTCCCGTTCGACGCAAGGGGTTTGGGTGATATTGTTGACTTTGAGAACGTTAATCAATTTGTAGAGTTGTTTGGTTAACTGTTCAATCGTATTATCATCTCCAGGCACGACCATTGTAATGCGGGAAATTCCCGATTGTTCGGCCGGACCAACGGCTAAACTCTCAATATTAAACCCACGACGAGCAAATAAACCAGCAATACGGGTTAAAACGCCGGCTTCATCTTCAACTAGGACAGAAAGGGTATGTTTCATGGTTTTTAAGGAGGAAGTCTGTGAACTACCACACGCTGACACAAGGTACAGCGTGGGCTTCCTACCCAATAAACTGCTCTCTATGACCCGAAGGTATAGCAAGCCTTACGTTTAGGCGATAGGCTTTACCCCGCGTTCCGCAGGTCAAAAGTTGTGTTTTTCAGCTACCCTGTCCATTCTGCTATTCCAAGCTTTAAGAGGGACATCGAGGTTAGCGCAATCCTTAAAGGATTGGTGGTGTCTAGGTTTTGTACAACGGGGAGTTCGCCCACCACGGCTACTCTCTCTTATACCGCTTGCATGTATTATATCAGTCTTAATCTTAGAGTAACGCGCTTCAGTTATGGATCTGAAAATTTTATAGAAAATCTCTAGATTATCATTATTGTTATTTTAAAGTGGACTGATGCGTACAATAGAAGGGGACGAGTAAAGGTAAAATGCTTTTGATTCTTGGTTCATGGTTTCGTTTTTTACTGTTATTATTTTTGAGCTTCCTTTTAACGTTTTCTGGGTTCAATTTTTCTGGGAATAGAGTTACGGCGACTTCTATTCTTACGGTTGAAGAACAACAGGGAAGGGAATGGTATCAACAAGGAGATATCCATCAGGCTATTGCCACTTGGTTAAAAATCGTTGAAACTTATGAACAACAAGGGGACTTTATTAATCAAGGTAAAGTGTTAAGTTATCTGGCTTTGGCTTACAGTCAATTGGGACAATGGCAACAAGCAGATAATTCTATTAACCAAAGTTTGAATTTATTACAGTCTCAACCTCAAGATGATACCATTACCCCTATTTTAGCTGAAGCTTTTAATATTCAAGGTACGTTATTGTTAGCTAAAGGTAATCCTTTAGCTGCTTTATCGAGTTGGGAAAAAGCGACTACAACTTATAAAAAAGTTAAAGATAGTTCTGGTATTTTACGTACCAATATTAATCAATCTAGGGCTTTACAATCATTAGGATTATATACACAAGCTTGTCAAAAACTAGCTAGTCATTTAATTGATGATAGTTTGAGTTGTAATGAATTAACCTTTAAGAAGATTACTGATTTATTATCAAACAATTTAACCCCATTACAACAAGCGGGATGGTTAAGTTTGGCACAACTGTTACGTCAACAGGGAAATTTAGATAGTTCTGAAGCAATCCTAAATAATATTTTAGCTCAAGTATCTTCTGCTGATGTCAAAGCATCTATGTTATTAAATTTAGGACAAAATTTAGAATTACAAAATGATATTGAAGGGGCAAAAAATAATTATCAGCAAGCTATTATAACAGCAACTAACCTTGAAACTAAGTTAAAAGTTCAATTATCTCAACTTAATTTATTGATTGGACAAAAATCATGGATAGAAGCACAAAAATTATTAATCGATATAGAAAATAATTTGTCAACAGTTTCTCTTAATCAGACTAAAATTCATAGTCAAATTTATTTAGCTAATCTTTTACTAAAATGGAGTAACTTAGCTGAGTTTTCGGATGTATTACCATCTTGGCAAAAAATTAAAAGTTTATTAGAAAACGCTCAACAACAATCTGAAATGATTGGCTATGAAAAAGGCAGTATTTATGCCATCGGTGACCTAGGAAAATTATACGAAAGACTAGCTATTCATATCACTTGTAATGCTAGGAATGTACAAGAAAGTAATTTATATCAATGTGCAGAAGCCTATAATTTTACTGATATTAATCAAATCAATTTAAGCAGTGGCCAATTAAATGAGAAAGCAAAAGAATTAACTGAACAAGCATTAATTAAATCTCAAGGGATACAATTGCCTAGTACAACCTACCTATTGCAATGGCAACTGGGAAGAATTTTGGCTAGTATGACAATGAAAGAAGAAGCAATCTCTGCTTATTTAGAAGCGGTTACCAACTTAAAGCAACTAACAGTTGATTTAGCTAATAATAGAGAAACTCAATTTTCTTTCCAAGAAAAAGTTGAACCCGTTTATCGAGAACTACTCAGTTTATTATTACCAATAAATAATCAAGAAAAAGTTGAACCCGAAAAGTTAGAACAAGCTCGGCAACAAATTGAAGCCTTACAAACAGCCCAATTAAATAACTTTTTCAATGATATTTGTGTTGAAAGTGAACCAGTCGATGTGGCTAAAATTGATCCAAATGCTGCCATCATCTATCCTATGATTTTACGCGATCGCTTGGCAGTTTTAGTTAGTTTACCGAATCAACCCTTAGCTGTTCATATTACACCAATTTCTCAAGAAGAATTAGAAAAACAAGTTAAACAATTTCGCTATAATATTGTTATACGTAGTCAAAGAGCGTTTTTTGATGATGGAAAAGTTTTATATGAATGGTTAGTTAAACCCTTCCTTAAAAAATTACAGAAAGCTAAGATTGAAACCCTAGTATTTGTTCCCGATGGAATTTTTAGAAATGCCCCTCTTAATGCGTTATATGATGGTAAAAACTATCTCATTGAAAATTATCAAGTAGCCTTGAGTCCTGGGTTAAACTTATTATCACCAAAACCTTTACAAAATCGAGGGCTAACAACACTTTTTGGCGGACTGACGGAGACGTTTCAGCAAGAAAATTTTGTGCCTTTACTTTATGTTCAACAGGAATTAAAATCAATTCAAAGGCAAGTTAGAACTACAACTTTACTCAATCAAGAATTTACCTTAAATAGTTTAAAAACTATCTTAAAAGACCAATCTTTTCCTATCGTTCATTTTGCAACTCATGGTCAATTTAGTTCTGAATTTGAACGAACATTTATCGTTGCTTGGGATAGTTATATTAATGTGTTGGAATTAGAAGAATTACTCAAAGAAAATGATCCCAGAGGAACAAATCCCATTGAATTATTAATCTTAAGTGCTTGTGAAACAGCATCAGGAGATAGTCGCGCTGCGTTAGGATTAGCAGGGTTTGCAGTTCGCGCAGGTGCTAGAAGTACCCTAGCAACATTATGGTCAGTAAATGATCAAGCTGCTGCAGTGATAATGAAACATTTTTATGAACAATTAGCTAATAATAAACTATCAAAAGCAGAAGCTTTAAGACAAGCACAATTAACCATGTTAAAAAACCCTTGGTATCGTCATCCTTTCTATTGGTCTGCTTACACTTTAATCGGAAACTGGTTATAATCTTTTTAACTGGTGTATATGAACAGTTAGGGGGTAAGATAACAATTAAGAAGAAAAAACTGTTTAAATCCCCTTAATTTATCTGTGATATAATTACTGTAAGTACATAAAATTATTAAACAATTACGAACTTCATTAGAGGTGATTAACCATGCAACAGAAACCCCATTCCAGTCTCGATCACGAAGAATATCCCGCACCTATGGGTAAATTACCCCCCGAAATGAAACATTATGGACGAACAAGAGAGGAACAAATTAGAATTAATCAAGAAGGAATCGAAATGATGCGTAAATGGAGGGAAAAAGTCTCAAAAATGAGTGAAGAAGAACTTAAAAAAGCTGATGAAACATGGGAAATGGTTAAGAAGATCATTGATGAAAATCGGTCACGAAAATTCTTTTCCTAACGGGTTTCAATTATGTTAGTTTTTTTAGACACCAATATCTTAGGATTATTGTCAAATCCTAAAAAAGAGGGAGAGTCCTTAGCTTGTCAAATTTGGTTTGAGCGTTTATTAGCAAGAGGGGTTTATTTTGTTTCATCATCCCTCTGCTTTTATGAACTAAAACGAAGTTTAATCTTATCAGTGAAACAGGGGGGAACTTCTAAAGGACTACAACAAGTTAACAATTTAAGACAATTTGTTGACGTTTTAATTGTTGATGAAGAAGTAGCTAATATGGCCGCAGAAATCTGGTCAATTTCTCGTTTACAGGGAACTCCAACGGCAGCAAATAACTCGTTAGATATTGATATCATCATTGCTGCTCATTGGCAACTATTAGTCAATCAGTTTCCAGGTAGATACATTGTTGTCAGTACCACTAATATTAAGCATCTTGGGTTATTTACCGAAGCAGAAGAATGGCAAAATATTAACTAATTTATAAAAATTTACCCACACTCCCCACACTTAACTTCACTAAAATATTAAAAACTGCTATAGCTGGCGATCGCAAAGTCTTTTTCTGCTCTTGACTAATTTTGTTAGTTGAGTGTAAATTTTGGTGGAATCTTTTTCAACCGCAATTAATAGTTCTTAAATGTATCAGCAACGACTAGGGAAGGTTGACGATGCAACGGCGATCGCTCCCCTTTGGCAAACGTTTCTTCAAGAAAGAGCCAAATATGACCCCTCCATCATTCTCAAAACCGATTTTGACTACGTATCCTATGTTAAAAAAAAGTTGGCTTCCCCATCTATTTATGGGTTTCTTTTGGAATATGGAGAAAGCCAAGAAATTGTCGGGTTTTTGTTCACTTATGTTCATGATGAAACCCCCACATTAGACTATGAAGATGTTAATGATAGTCCCTTTTTACCTCGTCGTATCGGTGGCGCGATCGGGATGTACATTCAACCGCCACACCGTAAACCCGAAGCTATTTCATTATTAATTGAAAGTGCGATCGCTTTAGCTAAAGAACTGAAAATTAGTGATCTTGATTTACTGATTAGTATTGAACAAACGGCGGTTCAAAAGTTACTTGAAAAGTTTGGCTTTAAAAAAGCTGCGATTCAATACAGCCAACATTATGACATCAGCGATCAAAATTTACCTCGATTACGAACCCCTACAACTGAAAATATAGCGGTTAAAATGCCCATTCCTGGGATGATTCCTCTACGAGATCCCAAGACACAACAACCTGTTATTAACCCCCAAGGAAAACAGGTGTTTTTACACCCAGTTAAAAATGAGTTAGGAGAGACTTTAAAAAGTAGTAATGGGTTACCGATTTATCCCACCCCATTACGAGATCCTCAGACACAAGACTGGGTATTTAATGAATTAGGAGAATTAGTGACTTGTCCTGTTGTTTTAGATGGGTTAGGTAAGGTCAAAGAAAAGCAAGGGATTCCTCTTTTTAAACACCCTATTTATGAAATGGTTGACGGTAAATTACGGTTGAAAAAAGATGATGATGACAACTATCTTTTTGAAGAGTAATTAGGGAACTTATGATGATTGACCATGATCGTTTATTTAAGGAATTAATCTCTACATTTTTTGTAGAGTTTATTGACTTGTTTTTTCCTGAAGTTCTCACTTATTTGGATCAGGAATCGATTACCTTTTTAGATAAAGAAATTTTCACTGACGTTACCGAAGGAGAGAAGTATGAAGGGGATTTAATTGCTAAGGTTAAATTTCAAGGAAAGGATGCTTATTTTTTAATTCATGTGGAAGCACAAGCAACCGCTAAACCGCAATTTAATCGACGAATGTTTACTTATTTTGCCCGTTTTCATGAGAAGTTTTCTTTACCAGTGTATCCTATTGTCATCTTTTCTTATGACAGTCCTAATAAAGAAGCAGTCAAACAATATGAGGTAACATTCCCTGATTTTAAAGTGTTAGAATTTAATTATCAGGTGATTCAATTAAATCGATTAAATTGGCGAGATTTTCTCAATCAATCTAACCCTGTCGCGTCTGCATTAATGGCGAAAATGAAGATTGATCCTAAAGATCGACCCAAAGTGAAAGCAGAATGTTTGAGGTTATTGGTAACATTAAAATTAGACCCGGCGAGAATGCAATTAATTTCGGGGTTTGTGGACACTTATCTAACCTTAAATCGTTCAGAAGAAATACAATTTCAAACAGAAATTGATACATTTAGTCAACCCGTACAGGAGGATGTTATGGAAATTACTACCAGTTGGATG
>JAAUYH010056952.1_pt1 | contig 10831 bp, 10 predicted proteins | sample 7278061 | NCBI WGS metagenome assembly JAAUYH01 (sample SAMN14350203, study PRJNA611818) | marine sediment metagenome | isolation source: surface marine sediment (0.6m) | place: French Polynesia: Moorea | collected 2018-08 | reverse complement strand
TTTTTAGAGTTATCTAGATTTTAACTCCTTAAGTAATGCAATTGCATTGTCAAACAGGCGATCGCTCTTGTTACATTCATCAATTTGAATATTGGTGCGTTACGCTTACGCTAACGACATCCTACTCGATCTGTAAGTTATTTAATTCACGATCCTTAATCGATCGCAAAAAGCGATCGCCAAATAATTAAATTTTAAACCTACCAGACACATCAAAGTTCATCCCGAATCTAAATTTATAATCAGAACAAGGAACTTAACCATTCTGTTATGACTTTATCTACAGTATCCCAAAGCGACAATTACCTAGAGTTGCAAGTGTCTCCTGTATGGGAAATGAGTGCGGATGACTTCTTTGATTTCTGTCAGCTTAATTCTCATCTTCGTATTGAACGTACCGCCACAGGAAAACTGGTCATTATGTCTCCAGCAGGCTCAGAAACAGGAAACCGTAATGCTAAACTAATGCAGCAACTAGCTAATTGGACAGATAGGGATGGCAAAGGCATAGAATTTGATTCTTCTGCGGGATTTATCTTGCCTAATGGTGCAACCAGATCTCCTGATGCTAGCTGGATCAAATTAACCAGATGGAATAGCCTATCTGCTGAACAAAAAACCAAGTTTGCCCCCATTTGTCCCGACTTCGTAGTCGAACTAAAGTCTCCTAGCGATAGTCTGCAAGTGCTTAAGGACAAGATGCAGGAATATATTAATAATGGCGCATCTCTTGGCTGGTTAATAGACCGCACTACCCATCAAGTTTATGTCTACACTCCTGATAATGAGGTGCAATGTTTAGATAACCCGAAAACTATTAGCGGCGATCCAGTTTTATCGGCTTTTGTGCTGAATTTAGCTAAGATTTGGTAGTTTAAATTTGTTTGTTATTAAAATATTCCGTCCAACTCCACAATTAATCCAGGCATTAAATCTTCACCTGATAAACTTTGAGGGGAATTAAGCACCTCTTTACTTTGCCCCAGACGATAAATTTCCACTATTTTTTGATCGGGAGCGATTAACCAACCAAGCTTAACTTGACATTCTCTATATTCTTCCATCTTACGTTGAATATCTTGTAAGCTATCATTTGGAGACATTAACTCCAGCACAAAATCTGGTGCAATTGGGGCAAATCCTCTTCTCTGTTTTGGAGTTAAATTATGCCAACGCGAGATTTCAATCCAACTAACATCAGGAGAACGTTTAGCACTGTTTGGTAGAGTAAAACCTGTAGAAGAATCAAATATTACTCCCAGTTTAGTCTGACGATTCCAATACCAAATCTGTCCCAATAAGTCACCATTTTTCCTTCCACTCTCACTTCCTGTTGGTGACATGACAATCAATTCTCCATGACTAGTCAGCTCAAACTTTGTATCCCGATTTTGAGCGCACAATTGCTCAAATTGTTCTTCTGTAATGGGATTGGCTAAGGCTTTGATGTTGATGGTTTCAATCATCTCGTGTCTAAATAAGTGCGGGTGAATCAGAAAAGCCTAATCGTCAGGTTAGAAATCCTGCGCGGGAGAGCGCGGGAGGATGTCAATTGCTATTCTCTTTAGTAGAGAATTAAATCATAATCAGTTTAATTGTATTTTACGTCAACCAGAATGTTATTTTACGAATTAGTCAACGAATTGAGTTAATTCCTTAGATAGAAATCAATTGAGAAGTAATCAGTGGAAAATTGCAACAGTATTAACTATCGGGGTATTGTCGGTGTCTATGGCGGCAATATTTATACGTCTGTCCATGGCAGCAGCAGGAAATCAAAGTATAGGTTTTAGTCTTTTTTTAGCTGCTTCCCGTTTAACTGTCTCGGCAATAATTTTACTGCCTACCTGGAGCAAGATTAAAATCAAGCCCGATGAGTTTGCACCATCCTCATGTTATTATGCGATCGCCGCAGGTATCTGTTTAGCATTTCATTTTGCCACTTGGATTTCTTCTTTAGCTTTTACCTCCATTGCCGCTTCCACTACCATTGTCACCACCAATCCAATTTGGGTAGGACTACTATCCCGTTGGTGGTATAAAGAAAAGCTAAGTAAATCAGCAATTTTAGGCATTGCCATTGCCTTAACGGGAGCGATACTAATTGGTTTGAGCGATAACCATCTGACTGGTATTAATAGTCAGCCGATGTTAGGAAATTTCTTAGCTCTAGTTGGTGCGTGGATGGTGAGTCTATATATCATGTTTGGCTCAATGGCGCAAAAACAAGGATTAAGTCTGAGTAGCTATATTGCGATCGCCTATTCTAGTGCCGCTCTAGTTTTATTACCCTTAACCTTACTGTTTAAAGTTAATTACTGGGGTTATCCAGGCAAAGTCTATCTTTATATCTGCTTAATGGCGATCGTCTCCCAGTTAATTGGTCATACTAGCTTTAACTGGGCAGTAAGAAAAATATCTCCTACTTTAATCACTCTCAGTATTTTGTTTGAACCCATTGTTGCTAGCTGCTTCGGTTTGATAATTTTTGCCGAAATACCTCCCTTACTAGTATTTTTGGGTGGGTTAATTGTCATCATCGGCGTAGCAATAGTGGTGACAAATCCCCTCAATAAAATATAGGAAATCTTAGGATTTGACCACTCCACAATATCTTCTGGCAAACTTACACTAACAGCTAGTTTACGATCGATAGGAATTAACACATGGGAACTATTATTAGCACTGTCAACATGAAAGGAGGAGTTGGCAAAACAACTCTTACAGTTAATCTGGCAACTTGTTTAGCCAAAAATTTGGGCAAACGAGTTTTGGTTTTAGATTTAGACTCCCAGATCAGTGCCACCTTGAGTTTAATTTCACCCCATGAATTTGCTAAAGTGCGAAAAAAAAGACGTACTCTTAGTTATTTGCTAGATGATGTTATCAATCCCAATCCTTGGAGTAAATTGAGTATCCAAGATCTGATTATGCCTGGGATTTGTAATATAAACGGGTTAGAATTATTACCAGGAGACATTGAACTATATGATGAGTATCTCGTTTCTGAGATGTTACATCAAAAAGCTATAGAAAGTGGCGAGCAAGAGTTTGCCAAAGTCTGGGATGACTTTGAAAGAATTTTAATCAAACAGATTATTTCATCGGTAGTAGATGACTATGATTTTATTATTTTAGATTGCGCTCCTGGATACAATTTGCTCACTCGTAGTGGTATTGCTGCTAGTAATTATTACTTACTACCAGCTCGTCCCGAACCATTGTCTTTAGTGGGTATTCAATTATTAGAAAGAAGAATTTCCAAACTAAAAGCAAGTCACAATAATATTGAGCCACTAAATGTAGATTTGCTGGGAATTGTCTTTATCCTTTCGGCTGGAGGATTGATGGGTAGATACTATAAACAGGTAATGAAAAGAGTTAGAGATGATTTTTATCCCCATCAATTATTTAGCGAATCAATTCCTATGGATGTTAACGTTGCTAAAGCAGTCGATCTATTTACACCAGTTTCCGTAGCCATGCCTAATTCTCCAGGCTCTAAAGCTTTTGTCAGATTAACAGAAGAATTTATAGGCAAAATCGAGATTAAAAGTCAAGAGTTAGCTGCTGTCAATTAACTAGCTATTTACCTGTAATTACAACTTGGTAATTGGTAGAGAGCAGAAAAACTTAATCTCCCGCCAATTACCAATACTTGATATAAACATATTTCTTAATGTATTGTTTTATTGCCGATGATCGAAAAAAGCTAATAGAATCAAACAGTGAATTATTTATATTGGCTTGACCAGATAGAAGTTCAACAACAGTCCTTAGTTGGCAATAAATTATTGGTTTTGAGTCAACTGTTGCAACAGGGTTGTCCAATTTTGTCTGGATTCGTCTTGGCTAGTAATTTACCCCAAGCATTGTGGCAAAATTTCGATAATTCATCCTCTTTACTTGGCAATTTGCCCGATTCTTCTTTACATTTAGATGTCGATAACTATCGCCTTCTGCAATCATTTGCCCAACAAAGCCGTCAAATTATTAATCAAGCTAGCCTTGCTCCAGAGTTAATCGAACAAGTATTAACAGCAGCACAACAATTCAACTGTGAAACTGTAATTTTACATCCCTATATTGTGTTACCTTACCAACAATATCAGGGAAATAATAGTTTATGGCGGACGCATTCTTGTTCTGTAACCCCAACAGCTTTAGCTGCTGCTATTAAACGAGTATGGGGTGAGTTATTTACAGCCAAAAGCTTACTATACTGGCAAAAATCAGGACTAGACATTGCCAAAATTAATTTGGCGGTGTTAATTCAACCCCTAAAATCTGCTAATGTTTCAGGTCTAGTGGAAATAGAGCGAGAACTAATTCGGATTAAGGCTACTTGGGGTTTGCCCCAAAGTTTATGGTGGGGAGAAGTTGACCCAGATACTTATATTGTTGAACGGGGCACAAGGAATATTATTGAGCGACAATTAGGTCATAAAAACTATGGTTATCGTCTGCCTGAAAATTATCAACAGTTAGAAGAGCAAGGAACAATAAATTCTCTAGAATCATATATACCTTCCCCCACCCATTCTCAGGCACTTACTTTAGACGATAGAGCGATCGCCGAATTGCTAGAGTTGACCACCGCGATCTTACAACATCAGCCTTTAATTCCCTATTTAGAATGGTCTTTATTGCCTAGCGATCGTCAATCCTCTTCACCAGAGCAATTTTACTTTACCCAATTAGATTATCAAATTGCCTCGCCGATTAAATCAGTTAATTTTAGGACTAAAACCAAGCAAAATGCTGTTAAACCAATTTTGACAGGGTTAGGAGCTTCTCCTGGTCAAATATTGGCAGATGTTGTCGTTATCGACCCTGAAAACTCAACTGAGAACTCGATTCTCTCTGGTTGCATTTTAGTAACTAACAATTTAGCTGACGATCGCCTATCTTTACTTAAACAGGTAGCAGGAATTATTACTGAGTCTGGCAGTATGACTAGTCATGTAGCTATTGTGGCTAGGGAATTAAAAATTCCTGCCCTTGTCAATACTACAGATGCCACTAAAATCCTCACCACAGGCATGAAAGTTTGGCTCGATGGCAGGGAAGGTAAAGTTTATGCTGCAACCCCTCGGCATCAATTATCCTCCCTAAATATCTCTCATTCCCTAACTAATGAATCCATCGCCACTAAATTGATGGTCAATCTTTCTCAACCCGAAACAATTGCCGAGGCGGTGAATTTACCAGTGGATGGAGTTGGTTTACTGCGCTCAGAATTAATGCTGGCAGAGTTGTTGGCTAGCAAGCCCCTAGAACAATGGCAGCAAGCAGCAGCACAAGAGGAATTTCTACACACCTTAAGCAAGCTACTACCGCAATTTGTTGCGGCTTTTGCTCCTCGTCCTGTATTTTATCGTTCCCTCGATTGCTATGCAAAAGGAGGTAATCGGGGAACTTATAATTATTGGCTAGATTCGACCCTATTCGATTTAGAATTAACGGCGATCGCTTCTGTAATTACGGAGGGAGGCAATGTTAATCTCATCTTACCATTTGTGCGTAGCGTCGAAGAATTTAAATTTTGTTACCGCCGTATCCAAAATATGGGCTTAACTACTCATAGTTCTTTTCAGGTTTGGATTATGGCAGAAGTCCCCTCCGTCATCTTTCTGTTGCCCGAATATATCAACGCTGGAGTTCAAGGTATTGCCATTGGTACTAACGATTTAACCCAATTGATGTTAGCTGTAGACCGAGAACAAAGTCATTTCAGCAACCGTGGTTTAAACGCCCATCATCCAGCCATGCAGCAGGCGATCGAGCAAATCATAACTACCGCCAAAGCTCGTGATATTCCCTGTTCTCTCTGTGGACAAGCAGCAGTTAAACATCCTGAGCTGATCGATAAATTAATTGCCTGGGGTATTACCTCTATTTCCGTTGAACCAGCAGCAGTATTAACTACTTATCAAGCGATCGCTCGGGCGGAAAGAAGATTATTGTTTAATAGACCTCTTGCCTGAATCAGGCGATTGCGCTCCGCGCACCAGCAGAGCTGATCGCTAAACTATCGGACAATAGCCCTGGTGGAAATTTACCGACTAGTGCCGTAAAGCCTGCATCATTTATGCCGACGATATAAGGCACGAAGCGTTCAGCCAAGACGGTTTTTACCGTCTCGAAACATGATACAATTTTTCTAGCTCAAAGAGATTTAAATGTACGGTTGTCAACAAGTTTTAGTAAATCAAAATAGTAACTTGATTAACATACTAACATTCTTGTGTGAAGAGTCTCACAAACTAACCAACATGGGAATATATTATGCTAGACAACTATACTTTAAAACTCAAAAAGGTATTGGTAAATACGACCTAGAAAAAGAATACAAATCTAACAATCACTACAAAGTTTTGCATTCCCAAGCTGCTCAACAAATATTAAGAACTGTAGCAGAATCATTTAAGTCATACTATGGTTTAGTCAAAGCATATAAAGCAGGACAAATAACCGACAGACCGAGGATACCCAACTATAGAAAGAAAGGTGGGTTGGCTACAGTTAGTTATCCAAAACAAGCACTTAAACTAAAACAGCAGGGTATAAGAGTCCCACTAGGCAGGACTATAGCGCGTTGGTTTGGTGAGGATAGTTTCTATATACCAATGCCTAGTAATCTTAGTTTTTCTAAACTCAAAGAGCTAAGAATACTACCTAAAAATAAATGCTTCTACCTTGAGTTTGTCTATAAAAAAGAAGTCGAGCAAGTCAAGTTAAACCCAAATAACGTATTAGAAATCGATCCAGGCTTAGTGAATTGGTTGACCTGCGTATCCAATGTAGGTACTAGCTTTATTATTGATGGGAAACATATCAAGTCGATAAATCGTTGGTATAACAAGCAAGTATCGACTATTAAAGACAGCAAACCTCAAGGATTCTGGAATAAAAAGTTAGCTGCTATAACCGAAAAAAGAAACAGACAAGTAAGAGATGGCATTAATAAAGCAGCAAGAATAGTAATAAATAATTGCCTAGATAAGAATATTGGCACTATTATTTTTGGTTGGATTAAACGCCATAAAGATTCTATCAATATTGGTAAGAAAAATAATTCTGAGTTCGTACCCATCCCCACAGCACGACTCAAAGATAGAATTGCTCAACTCTCTAAGCAATATGGAATTGAGTTTATCGAAACTGAAGAATCCTATACCAGTCAAGCTAGTTTTTTAGATGGTGACTATCTGCCACAGTATGGTGAAAAACCCAACGATTGGAAGCCATCAGGAAGAAGGACTAAGCGAGGTCTATATAGAACTGCGAACAACTGGTATATCAACGCAGACGCGAATGGCGCAGCTAATTGTATCCGCAAGATTCTGGAAAAAGTAAGCACAAGCTCAAGCAGTCCTAGAAACATAAGCCTTGAACGAGTGTCTAGGGGCATTTTGACTTGTCCCCACAGGATAAAACTGTGGTCAGCTAATAAAAAAACAACACGAAAGAACGTGGCTTTAGCCCGTTCTAAAGTTTCCTTATTGGGATCCTCTTGCTTCAGCTAGAGGAGGAGTCAAAATTAAAATATCTAGAGACTAAATATATGAGTAACATTCAAATTGAAACAGATCTAAAAGAGATTCTACAAGAGCTAAAAAACAATCAAAAGGAAATTCTTAATAAAGTAGAGGGAATTGACAAAAGATTAACCAAAGTAGAAACCAGACTAGATTCAGACTTGCCGACTATCAAAGAAGATATTAAAGAAATCAAATCCACCCAGAAAACCTTAACTTCAGACGTATCCGACTTGAAAGGAACAAAATCTCTAATCATTCCCATCGTGGTCGCCGTAACTACAAGCATCTTGACTCTGGTAATTAGAACTATACCTATCAACTAAAACTTTAAAAATTTATTGGGAATAAATATATTTTAGATGCTTTGTCTCTCTAGCTACTTTTGAAAATTGATAAGCTGTTAATCATTTAAATTGGGTATGTTTAAATTAGCGGTGCGACCAATATGTCGTAAGACGACATATTGCACGCGCATCAAGAAAGAAGAAAAACTGTCAAACCATCTCCCAGTCTCCCCGTCCCCTCGTCTCCTCGTCAACCTTAACAGACAAATTAGATACCTGACAGCTTATTAGCTGTCTCCCTCTAAAGCAGCAACAACCAGAGAAAGAGCAGTAATCGGTGCAGTAACTGCCCGTAAAATCCGCTTGCCCAAAGAAACTGGCTGATAGCCACAGGCGATCGCCTGTTCTATTTCTGTTTCTGTCCAACCTCCTTCACAACCAGTAGCGATCGCAATTGAGCCTCCAGCTCTCGAACGCAAACTCGACCATAGAGTAGCCACATCACCACGAGCAACACAAATATATTTATTTTGGGGTAAATTACTGTTGTCGTTAAGAGCTTGAGTAAACTTAACTGGGGCTAAAATTGTCGGCACGATCTGTCTTTCAGACTGTTCGGCAGCTTCGGTGGCAATTTTGCGCCATCGTTGTACTTTATGGAGACTGGGTTTAATCAGGGTGCGATCGCCGATTACTGGGACAAAAGTATTAACTCCCAACTCCGTGCAGCAACGGACTATTTGTTCATAACCGCTGCCTTTGGGTAAAGCAGTAATGAGAGTAATATTTACTGGCAACTCTGTATCCAGAGAAATTGCCTCTAGGATTTTGCCTCCCGTGGCAGTAATTTCGGCATTCCAGGATGCCCCTACTCCATCCATAACCACCAAGCGATCGCCTTGATTTAATCTCAATACTCGCCATAAATAATGCTGTTGTTCGGGAGTAAATGTAATCCACTCTGCTTTAATTTGCTGGGGTGAAACAACTAAACGATAAACCAAAATAATTATTAAAGTTTTAGGTCGGTTGCGCTTGATTTCCAAGCGTGTAAATATCCATTGTCACAGAGACAAACGACACAGATCAGAGCCACCAACAATCTTTTTACTGTCTTTATCCCCCGAACTATTAGTCTATCAATTTTGAAATGATGGATAGGAGAAAAGTTCGGAATTCTGAATTCGGAGTACTCGCTACGCGAGAAGCTACGCAACGTAGTTGGAAGATTTAACCCTCATTTCTAACTTGACGAAGTACTATTCTCAGTAGGGGCAATACCCAAAGCTTTCTCAAACCTCCTGCGGGATAAATAACGCTTGGTAGTTTTACCCGAATTTCTGCCCCGTCGATAATAGATAACATAGAAATCTAATTGCGAGTCTCTCTTTTCCTCTTAGTCAGTTTTTGTCCATTATTGTGGTTTAGGTAATCAAAGTCTAAAATACTCTTTTGTAGATGGAATTACGCAATAATCTTATTAAAATCCGCCCTTATTAATGGAGCAAAGTAGCCAAAATGTCCGAAACAATTACCCCTGCAATTAGCGATCGCATTTGTAAACATATGAATGAAGACCATGCTGAAGCGGTGGCTTTATACGCTCAAGTCTATGGCAATGCTCCGCAAACAGAATCAGCAACCATGATTTCTATCGATCCCCAGGGTATGAATTTATCAGCTAACATAGGTGGCGAAACTGTACCTGTGCGAGTGGAATTCGACCATACTCTTAAAGATGCCGAAGACGCTCATCACACTTTAATTGACATGCTCAAGCAAGGGAGAAAATCCTCCTAATTGTTGTTTATGAAAGGTAAATACAAGCCAGTGGTTGCATTTATTGCCACAGTCCTGCTACTTATTTTCTGTGCCTTAGTACCTGCTAGCTGTAGTAAATATGTAGATAATGACACCTCTACGCCACCGACGACAGAAACCCCTTCAGGGCAAAAAGAGCGGGTAAGAGGACTATTTTTAAACACGGCTAATTTACCAACTCAAGAATGGTCGAGGATTGAGCGTTATATTCTTAACGATCCCACTGTCAGGGGCACTAATATAGTAGTCCCTTGGTCAAAAATCGATCGAGGACCCAATGCTAACCCCCAGTATGATTGGTCTTATATTGAGGAAATGGCTAAACCCTGGATTGAAGCAGGAAAAAAGGTTAATTTGCTAGCTTGGGGGGCAGCACAAAAATCAGAGCAAGAAATTGATGGCGTATCCATGACTCCTGACTATGTACTCAAAGATGTAGAAACAGTTAGTTGTCGGTGTAAAGTCGATGGAGGCTGTGCGCCAAATCCACCGAAGACTCCTGTATTTTGGGATGAAGACTATAGCAGTAATTATCAAAAATTTGTTAAAGCTTTAATCGCCGAATATGAAGATAAACCTTGGATTGGTTATTTTCGCTTTGGTATTGGTGTGGGTGCAGAATCTTATCCTGCCAATGGCGTATCCTATGAGAAGAATCCCTGTACTGCTAAATGGCAAAAACCATCAATTGGCTTGAGTAAAGAAGTCTGGCGGGAGCATAGTTTAAAATTTGTGGATTTTTTAGGAACGATTGAATCTCCCAAACCAATTTTAGTCACCATCAATAAATATGGTCAGTCCAACGATCTGGCGATCGCAATAGCTCGCCAAGCCGCAGCTAAAGGGATTGGGATTGGCACTCAAGGTTTAACTGAAAAGGCGATCGCTCTCCACAATTCAGACAAAGATTGTTACGCTGATTGGTGCGATCTATTTAATGAATATCAAGGCAAAGTCCCCTTAGAAGTACAAACTGCGGCTCAGTCTAACCCCGCAGACAAAGGGAGAGTTGGTCCACTGCCTCCTCTCTTGGATTTTGCGATCGCCCAAGGTACAGATATTCTCGAACTCTATCAGGCTGAGTGGTTTGTTGCCAACGATCCCAATCATCATTTACACCGTAAGTATGGTAAAAGCTATCGTGCGGCATTAGATAAGGCTGCTGCGGCTTTAAAATAGTGA
>JAAUYH010050901.1_pt1 | contig 10831 bp, 3 predicted proteins | sample 7278061 | NCBI WGS metagenome assembly JAAUYH01 (sample SAMN14350203, study PRJNA611818) | marine sediment metagenome | isolation source: surface marine sediment (0.6m) | place: French Polynesia: Moorea | collected 2018-08 | reverse complement strand
GAATTGGAATCCTTCTCTGAACTAAAAGCTTTTGACGGCTTGTCTGTGAATCTGATAAAGTCATCTGAAAATAAAGCGATAATTACCGGAGCCAATACCAGAAAGGTTTCAGTGGTTAACAATGACGGTGTGTTAAAACTTCGTATGGAGATCACTAAGATCTTTAGTGGTTATAGAACTTTCATCGATTTATACTATACCGAACCGCTTGTGGTTATAGATGTCAATGAAGACGCCCGCATTTCTTCTAAAGAAACACTTCAGCAGGATGTCCTGGAAGTGAAGGCACAAGAAGGTGGTGAAATCATTATAGACGCCATTGTGGAGCAGATGCTGATAAAATCCGTCACCGGTGGGGTTATCACGGCCACAGGTTCTTCTGATAACCAGGATGTGGCTATTAATACAGGCGGGATTTATGAAGGAAAGGATTTTAAGACCAAATTCACCACCGTTAACGTAAATGCCGGGTCAACAGCACAGATATATGCCACCGACTACGTTAAGGCAACGGTAAAAGCCGGTGGTGAGGTACAGGTTTTTGGAGACCCTGCTAAAATGGATGAAAAAACCGTATTTGGCGGCAAGGTCTCGCGAATGTAATTTTAGCTAAGTAGCATGATTGATGACATACAGGCAGCGATCCCCCTGGGTTTTTTGCTCAGTTTTATGATCGGCCCTGTATTTTTTGTCCTGCTGGAAACCAGTGCCACCAAAGGTTTCAGAGCGGGACTTGTTTTTGACCTCGGCGTTATTATCGCCGATATTTTCTTCTTGGTCATTGCCTATTTCAGTAGTTTTCAGCTTTTGGAAAACCTGAGTAATCTGCCCGGGCTATATGTCTTTGGAGGAGTAATCCTGGCCGTCTATGGTATCAGTATCTTTTTTAACCGGGAGTACGCAGGGGCCAGAACAGATATTAAACCGCGAAAAGGCGGATATCTAAGTCTGTTAATTAAGGGCTTCCTCCTGAATTTTATCAATATTGGTGTATTGGTTTTCTGGTTGGGTGTGATCATTATTGTAGGCCCCAGTCTTGACAATAACCCGCAACGGATCCTTATTTTCTTTTCAAGTATGTTAGGCGCCTATCTGGTCACGGATATGATCAAGATCGTGTTGGCCAAGCAACTCAGAAAGAAACTGACTATTGAAAGGATCCGATGGGTAAAAAAAGGTTTAGGAGTTGTACTTCTGATATGTGGCCTGGTATTAATAGTGAAGGGTTTCCTTCCCAAGGACAAGCTGAATATTGAGAGAGGTATAGAAATGATCCGGGAATAACTCAATACCGGAATAGCTGCTGTACGAATTAAAATAATAATCCCCCAAAAAGGGGGATTTATTAGAGGCATCGAGCGTCCCGATAGCTATCGGGAGAACCTGCTGTACAAGCTAAAATAAAAATCCCCCAAACAGGGGGATTTATTAGAGGCATCGAGCGGATTCGAACCGCTGTACAAGCTTTTGCAGAGCTGTGCCTAGCCACTCGGCCACGATGCCCTAACAGACGGCAAAGTTACTACTTTTCCCGCTATGACTTAGCAACTGAACGCCTCTTTTTGCGGAGAACAACTTTTACAGATGCCACGTCTCCTCCAATAGGTGGATTGATCTTTGCCACCGAAACGCAAACTTCATCCACAGCAGGCATTTCTTCAAAAGTCCGTGCTATAATCCTGGTAGAAACATGTTCTAATAACTTGGAAGGAATATTCATTTCCTCTTTTACGATATTGTGCAGATGTACATAGTCTACGGTATCAGCGAGTTGATCCGATTTTGCGGGAATAGAGAGATCTGCCCAAACGGTGAGGTCCACACTGTAGTCGCTGCCGATGATACTTTCCTCTTTTAAGCATCCATGGCAGGCGTATATACGAATATCGTTGATTTCAATTTTGTCCAAAAGCTGTAAGTTTTTTGCAAACTTACACTAAACCGGAGAAAGGATTAATAGGTGCATCGACAATTACTAAGACCCTGGAAGAGGTCTACACCTACGGTTACAACATGGGTACCTGTACTGAATCCAAGGATCTCGTTCAGAATAATCTGGTAGGAATATCCAAAGTAAAAGTTGCTTTTCTTAAACCCGAAAATAGGTGCGATATACAGCGGGTCTCCGATCTGGTCGTTGAGGAAACGGTAGGTAACACCAGCGTAATAATAGTCCTCGAAATCGTACAATCTGAACTTTACATTTACGTCGGTAACCGAACGACCATCACTTTCAAACCATTGGAAGAATACGGAAGGTTCAATTTCCAGCTTACTATTCTTATTCTTGGTATAGCGGTATCCCGTATATAAATAATAGTTCCTTAAAGCGTTGGGTTCTGATACCGGATTAAACTTCGTCAGATCTTTATTCAGTAAATTCGATGCGTTTGCGCTGAAAAAGAACTTGTCATAGCGATATAGCACGCCAACATCAAAGTTGTGATTCGTGGTAGCGCGGTCATCCGTAACCCCTGGATCCGGATTGTCAAAATTCTCGATGTCTATACGAAACTGGTTAAAATTATAGGAGATACCGAACGACAGGAATTCATCGTCGTATTTGTCCAATGTAAGGTGATGCGCAAAGGATATACGAGCACCTCTTTGCTTGGTCTCACCGTTACTATCGTTATAAAGTAGAAACCCGACACCGGATCTATTGCCTACCCTGCCATCTGCGGCAAGTGATTGGGTATCCGGGGCATCTTCAATTCCCACCCATTGAGTAAGACCATTTAGACGCACCTTGATATGATCACCTATACCGGCATAGGTTGGAGATATAACAAAAGGATTGTCAGCAATATACTGTGATAGCTGAGGCAGCGTAAGCTCTTGTGCCTTCGAACTGATCGCAAAGAGCAATAAAATGCATATGAGCAGTTTAGTACGCATAGGTGTTTAGGTTAAGTTCACTATCTATATAGGGTAAAATGGCCTACAAATTCTCTATGGTCCCTTTCTCCGTTTAGTTTGACGATATACCAGTAATCACCGGTTGGTAATTCTTCACCGCGATAAGTACCGTCCCAACCGTTGGGAACTATAGCTTCTTTGGCCACCTCTCTACCATAACGATCATAAATTTTTATTAGTATTTCGGGATAACCTTCAATATTATCGGGAATCCAATAATCATTATTGCCGTCACCGTCAGGTGTAAAGTAATTTGGGATCTCTATATCTATGAATTCCATAAAGATCACTCCTATCATCTCACACCCATTCTCGTCTACCACACGCACTGTATAGTCACCGGTCTCTGTTATGTAATAGGTATTATCAGAACCGTTGTTATCATCATTGAAATAGAAGGTGTAATCAGGAGAACCTCCACCTGCAACGGCGGTAATCTCATTGATGTTATTTTGCTCCAACGTCAAAGTCAATGGCTCAAATGAATCTATTTCAAAGTCGATCGTCTGCATACATCCATTAGCATGAGAGATGGTCAGGAAGTGACTGCCCGGACTTATATTGGTAAAGTCAGGATCGAGCTGAAGATCGACTGGATCTGTTGAATCCAGGGCATACATGATAGATCCGAGAACCGTATCATCTTCCATGGTGACATTCAGATAATTGTCCGGAAGTACGCCGTCACAAACATATACCGGTTCTACCACTGCATTAAGATTTACACCCGGATCAATCTGTACAATTACATTGGTCTCACAGTCCATGGCATCTCTTATAAAGATGACATAGGTACCGGCAGCCAGGCTGCTAAATGAAACTTGATTTGCAACGAAATCTGCAGGATTATTCGAGTTAAAGGCTGTTCGGTATGGAGCAGTACCACCCGAAATGGTCAGATCTATTGTGCCATCTGCACTGCCAGCACATACTTCAGGTGTAGAAGTATAGTTAACGTCTAATGGCATCGGCTCGGTGATAGTGAACTGGAATGGAATAAAACATCCATTCTCATCCTGCGCGATCACATCGTAGACACCGGGCTCAAGATCCGTAAACGTATTCACGGTATCGAACTTGTTAAGATTAGGCGATATCGCATAATAGATCGTACCGGTACCACCTGAAACTTCCACGGTTATAGTACCATCTTCCTGGCCGGAGCAGGTAACATTGGTAAATTCCTGTCTGTCTATCTGCAACGGAGCAGGTTCTGTGATAATGATCTCATTGGTGACTTCTATACAATCCACACTGGTTACTCTGATCCAGTAGCTACCCGCAGTTAGACTATTAAATTCACCATCGGTTTGAGGCCCTGCCAGCAAGTTGGTCAGAGCGGCATCATCAAACAATTCATAAGAATAGTTACCAAGTCCGCCAAATGCCTGAGCGTCAATGATCGCAGTCGCCTCACCCATACAGTTGATCATGGCTGCGCTGGTATCCAGGTTGATCGTTAAAGGAATGATCGGATCAACAGAGATCTGATTGGATATATTGGCCACACAACCGAATGAATCTCTTACATAATACTGGTAAACACCATCTGTAACGGTGAATACATGTGTATTCCCACCAGACATGGGTTGGTAAAGTACAGCATCCGTGCTGTACTCATAAGGTGGAGTACCTCCTATGGCACTGAGCTCAAGCTGGGCCTGATTGACACAAGTCAAAGGCGAAAGCTGGATCAATGCGGCTTCTACTTCAGCAGGCTCTGTAATAGTAACCTGTACAGTTTCCACATCACAATTCCAGCTATCTGAAACAGTAATACTGTAGATTCCGGCTCCTACATTGTTAAATACAGGACTGGACTGTGTACCACTGCTAAAATCGATAACAGTTCCGGTGGAATCATAATAATTCAGTTGATATTGATAAGTACCTTCACCACCTACCACATTGATCGCGGTAACAGTAGCATTGGTATCATTGTAACACTGAAGGCTCAGAGGAACGGCTGTAATATCTGCCGTGATCGGTGCTGGTTGAACCAACACCTCAACATCGTTAATGATACAACCATTCGCATCGGTGATGTCAATAGTGAAATTGCCAGCGGAAAGACCTCCGAATACAAAGCTATTAACACCATTTACATTATAAACCTGAGTTGTGGTTGTATTGGTCAAGACTATATCGTAAGGTGCAAAACCACCGTTGGGATCCACAAGGATCTCACCCTGATCATTGGTACAAGTAACGTTTGCAACTGGATTCACCACTGCCGTAAGAGGCATATCTGGTGAAGCAATCGTTATGATATTAGAATCTTCAACACAAAGAGGATTGTTAGTCTCTGTTACTCTTACAAAGTAGTTTCCGCCTGAAAGACCATTGATGATCAGCGGGTTGGTGGCCGTATCACCTGCACCGCTAATACCCGTAGATACCCCAGCATCGGTGAATACTTCATAGTTATATGGACCACTATATCCTGTAACGTTGATCTCTAAGGCGCCGTTCGTGTCACCAAAACAAACCACCGGAGCAGTAGGCGTGGCCACTACATCGATCAGGTCATAAGGCGCGATCATATACGGGGCCGTATCAAAATAACAACCTGTATTGGTGTCTGTAATACGGAAGGTATATGTGCCTGGTGCCGTAAGGTCAAATTCTGCTGTAACATTTGTTGGCGTGGCGGTAAGAACACCGTTCGGATTGCCAATTGGTAACAACTCGAAGGTGTAGGTATTGGCTGGGTTGCCGTCGTCAGTAACTGTGATAGTTACTTGTTCAGGCCCGGCACAACTGATAGCTGCGTCTTGAGATACCAGGGCTGTAAACACATTGATCGGATCAATAATAACACCAGCGGTGGTGGTACAACCGTTGGCATCTGCCACATAAACAGTAATATTTTGAACAAGTCCGGTGTTGACAATATCAAATGTGTTGGATGTCTGGAAGTTGACGTTGTCAATGCTATAGAGATAAGGTGCTGTTCCGGCGCCTACCGGTACAGTTACCGTTATAGTCGATGTATTAACCGTATTATCCGGATTACATGCGAAAGGAGTAGCAACTGCTGTTGCAGTGAGCACAGCAGGCTCATTGACCACAACGGTTTCTCTCAACGAACAAGCTCGTACGGAAACAGCTTCCACATCATAGGTGCCTGCTGCAAGTCCTGTAAATGTAGGATCAGCTTGTGGCCCCGCAATCAATACTACACCGCTATACAGATTATACACATAAGGCGGATTGTCATTTACACCTGCTGCAGTAGGTGTCAGATTCACCGTGATACTGCCATCACTCAAACCATTACACGAAACATCTACGATGGTATGAGGATCAAATGTCACCGGCGTAGGCGCATCCAGATCCATTGTTACTGTGTAAGTACAATTTGGAGTCGTGTTGAGATCACTTACCACGAATGTATAGGTGCCTGCCTGATTCAATCCGGTAAACACACCTGTGCCATTTGAGGCCGTCGTTACCAAATCAGGGAAGGTCACCGTGTAATCGAAATTTCCTGAACCTCCGGTTGCCGTCACAGTAATTTCACCATCTGGAGAAACAGAGCAATCAATAGGTTTAACCACATTGGCTACGGCAATGACTTCATCATAAAGAGCTACAGGTGGTGTAGTAAATGTACAAGACCATTGATCCGTCACTTGCACTTCATAAGTACCTACACCGAGACCACTAAATACAGTGGTTGTCTGAGGAGCACCAAAAGGAACCGCGTCTCTTATGAGCTGATACGTATAATTACTACCCTGGCCGCCACTAACTCCGATCACTTCGATTTCTCCCTGGATATTAGTACAGTTCTCCTGGTTGATCTGCAGACTGGCTGTAATAGGGGCAGGATCAGCCAGAACAATATTGTTCTGGATCATCTGCTCACATCCATTGGCATCCAGCACCCAGGCTTCGTATGTACCTGGCGAAAGAGCCGAGAACTGAGCCCCTGCTACATAATCTCCGGGACCAGTTGGTGGAACCGTACCGACGTAGTACGTATAGCCACCCCATCCACCTTGTACGTCAATGATCTCAATGATACCATCATTACCCATACAAGTTATTGGTGATACATTGGTGTTGGCTGTTATAGCTGCAGGCGGACCTGCAATATTGAATAGGCTGGTATTGGTACAGAACGGATGATTGTTCTGTGTGATTTCTACCAGATACTCTCCGGCTACCAGTGCAATTGGGGCGGTTGGCCCGTTGGTTGGACTTGTTCCGTTTGATACAAGGACATCATCTGCCGTATTCAAGGGAGTTCCATTGGTATCATAGATATTCCAATCGAAAGGCCCTACATAGGTGGCATCCAGCAGCTCAAAAGTCACCTGGCCACTGGCCGTGCCAAAGCAGATCACATCCTGAACCACATTAACATCAATAGTAAATGTGTTCGGATCCATTATCGTCTCAGTTGCCGTAATGATACACCCGGTATCAATATGTCTTATCAGGAAGTTATGTGTGCCTGCATCCAGCCCGGCAAACACATTAGAAACCTGGTATGTAACACCATTGTTGATGCTATATTCAAATCGGGTTGGGTCCATATTCACGGAAGTAACCGTAATGGTAATCTCACCGTCCATACCCGGATTACAAGTAATTGGATTAGTAATTGCAGCGGTAGCCGTCAACAGTTCATCATAAGGCTGGATAATGGCATTTGTAGTACCAACACAGCCATTGCTGTCGTAAACATTGATGGTATAACTACCTCCTGCAACATTGGTTTCTATATAGGTTGTATTGGAGCCTGATTGAACGATCACGTCATCACCAGGTGCCGGTGTACCCTGATCATTGATAAATTCAAAGATGGTATAGGTACCGCTTCCTCCGAGTATTCCGGCGGCATTGACCGTGATAGATGCATTGTCTACATTATTACCAGACGCACAACCGAATTCAACAACGGTTGGGGCTGGTACAGTAATAACGTTAGGCTCGTTGATGACGATTCCGAATATATCTGTGAAACAATTGTTGGTGCCCGTACCTCTTACATCATAGGTCCCAGCCGGAACATTTTCAAAGGTGTTACCGTTCAAAATAACTCCCGGGGGCATGGGTGTAAGCGTGTATGTAAGCGGATTAATTCCAGTGTCTACCTCGGTAAGGGTAATGCTTCCGTCGGCTCCGCCATTACAGCTTACGTCAATATGTGTTTCCGTAAAGATCGGAACGATCTCATTAGGAATATCAATAGTGACACTCTGTGCACAGTTAGGCGGTGTTGTATTGTTGTCATAGATGATTACATTGTAGGCCCCTGCAGCACTGGCACCTGTCCAGGTGAACGGATTAGAGGGCAGTGCAGTTCTGGGCTGGTCTACCAAACCTGGACCATCTATCTCATAATCGTAATTACCTGATCCCGAAGTTACTTCTATGGTGATTTCTGCATTGGCCGCCATACCCGGATCACAATCCAATAAGGCAGTTTGCAGCACTGTAAATTCGAGCGGTGCTATAATGCTAAACGGATCGGTGTCCGTACAGCCATGTAGCCCTCTAACGGCTATAGTCTGTCCGGCTCCTGAACTCAATCCTGAAACCGTATACTGATTGCTGCCATTAAAGGTGATATTCTGGAAAGGACCACCGTTGACACTCAACTGGTAAGGAGGAACACCTGCCGTAGTCAATGTAACAAGCACTTCGAAAGTACCTTCCGCAACACATTCATCCACTATAGCCAGTGAGATTTCAGGGCGATTGTCCAAACCAACAGTGATCGGATCACTCTGGATACAATCATTGGCGTCTTTTACATAAACTATATAATCACCTGATTCTACGTTAGCGGTGGTAGATGTAGTCCAACCTGGGGAGGCAGGAGTCGGTGCTGGAGCTGTATTCAACAAATACTGGAACTCATAAGGAGGAGCACCAAACTGAGCTGTTGCCGTAATGATTCCAGCATTGGGATTACAGTTGTCATTCATTGGAGAAGCTGCTGTTACCGAAAGCAGGTTAGTAGCTTCATCTATAGTAAAGTTTGGCGAACCAACGGTACAGCCGTCAAAGGCTCCACCCACCTCAGTCAGCAACAAGTAATACACACCCGGTGGCAATGTTGCGAAATTAGACACTGTCACGGGGCCTCCAGGAGGGTTAACCATAGAGGAACCTGTAATAGTAGTACTGAGATTAGACTGGGCATTAAATATTTCATAGTCGACCTGAGTAGCACCCACATCGAAATTGTCAAATGTAAAAGTGATATTACCATCAGCAGCACCGGTACAGGTTACATTAGCCTCCACCAGTGAGGAGATGGTCATATTAGAAGGCGTATCAATAGGTAAGGCTGCTGTCTCAAAATAATAACAGTTAGTGGTTAAATCATGTACCACAAACGTATAGGTTACACCAGGGACCAGTGCAGTAAATGTCGAGGTATCTCCACCGGGCAAATCAGGTGGTTGGTAGCTTGACGCATAGGGTATGGTATATTGGTCTAGTATACCGAACTCATAATTACCACTTCCCACTGCAGATGAGACGGTTACTATAGCAGTACCACCGGCGGCACAGCTCACAGTAGCGGTAGAGACATCGATATCTAAGTCATTAGGTGGTGAAGCAATGATATTGGTAGTTCTCAAAGAACAACCGTTAGCATCTACAACATCCACTTCATATATTCCAAATTCGAGAATGGCAAAAGTATAATCCTCACCACCTGCTGTAGTCACATAGGAAGCAGAATAGCCATTGTTGCCAGTAAGGTGATAGGTATATTCCGCGGTACCACCGGTTAAGTTCTCTACTGTGATAGATCCCGGATCCGTTCCCGTAGCAGGATTACATGTGATCGGCACTAAGTTGATACTGTAAGCGATCGCTGCGGGTTCTGTAATTACCACCGGGAATGGCAGTGAAATACATCCTTTATCATCGGTGATAGTCACTTCATAATTGCCTGCTGGTAATCCTGTAGTCTGTGTACCGTAATTGGTTGATGAAATAGTCTCCACAACGTTGATCACATAGGGAGGACTTCCTACGGAGGTATCGATAACAACATCGAGCATGCCCATACTATCTCCATTGCAGAGATTATGTGTTGGATTCACTGTCGTGATAACCGGTGTAACCGCAGGGCTGACAATTATCGAATTAGAGATAACAGTACAAGCGGTAGGTGCGGTAGTATCAGTAACCCTGAATTCGTAGGTACCATCCGTATTAGTACTGAACACATTACCCACAAAATTTGTACTGAACCAATTAGTTCCTCCATCGTTTGACCATTCATAAGAATAAGTTCCGGATCCACCACTGGCATTTACCGTTACTGTTGCAGGCGCAATACAGGTAAGATCTGCCGTTAATACAGCATTGGTTAACAACTGAGGATTGATGGTCACGTTTTGTTGTACACCTACACAGCCATACTGGTCTCTTACGTCGATGGTGTAATTACCAGCAGATAAATTGGTGAATGTATATATTGTAGCAGTAGTTGGGCTTGGAGTCATCCATGGGCCACTGTTGATACTGAATTGATACAGACCGTTACCGGCGGTTACATCTACCTGGATAGTAGCATCATTGTTGCCGCTATAACAGGCTGTAGGAGTAGATGTGAAGGTAACCGTATCAGGCGGATTAACAGTAATCACTGCATCAATTGGATCTTCACAATTATTTGTATCGCGGACCCGTACGATATAGTCTCCTGGTGCGATACCTGTAAATACAGTACTTGACTGATAAGCCGTAATAATACCTCCGAGATCGTCTTCCAATTGGTATTCATAGGCCGGTGTTCCACCTACTGCACTGGCAGTGATCGTGGCACCACCATTGGTACAAGTCATTTGTTCGGTGATGCTTGCACTTGCTACGATGGGAGCCGGCTCTGAAAGATTCTGGTTAAGTGTTACAGAACATGTATTGTCAAGGACAT
>JAAUYH010020361.1_pt1 | contig 10832 bp, 7 predicted proteins | sample 7278061 | NCBI WGS metagenome assembly JAAUYH01 (sample SAMN14350203, study PRJNA611818) | marine sediment metagenome | isolation source: surface marine sediment (0.6m) | place: French Polynesia: Moorea | collected 2018-08 | reverse complement strand
TTTGGTAAGTCTAAAGCCAGAGTACAAATGGAACCTAAAACCCAAGTAACCTTTGGTGATGTAGCAGGTATCGAACAAGCCAAACTAGAGCTTACTGAAGTAGTAGATTTCCTCAAAAACGCAGATCGCTTTACAGCTATTGGTGCCAAAATTCCTAAAGGAGTTCTCTTGGTTGGCCCTCCTGGAACAGGTAAAACCCTTCTAGCTAAAGCTGTTGCAGGGGAAGCGGGTGTACCTTTCTTTAGTATCTCTGGTTCAGAATTCGTTGAAATGTTCGTTGGTGTGGGTGCTTCTCGCGTCCGTGACTTATTTGAACAAGCTAAAGCTAACGCTCCTTGTATCGTATTTATTGACGAGATTGACGCAGTTGGTCGTCAACGGGGTGCTGGTTTAGGAGGCGGTAACGACGAGAGAGAACAAACCCTCAACCAGTTACTAACTGAGATGGATGGTTTTGAAGGTAATACAGGTATTATCATCATCGCTGCTACTAACCGTCCTGATGTCCTTGATGCTGCTCTCATGCGTCCTGGTCGTTTTGACCGTCAGGTGGTAGTAGATCGTCCTGATTACAATGGACGTACTGAAATCCTCAAAGTACACGCTCGCGGTAAAACTTTAGGAAAAGATGTTGATTTAGATAAAATTGCCCGTCGCAGTCCTGGGTTTACTGGTGCAGATTTAGCCAACTTACTCAACGAAGCAGCTATCTTAGCAGCCCGTCGTAACCTCACCGAAATTTCTATGGATGAAGTTAACGATGCGATTGATCGCGTCTTAGCTGGTCCAGAAAAGAAAAATCGCGTCATGAGCGAAAAACGCAAAGAATTAGTGGCTTATCACGAAGCAGGACACGCTTTAGTTGGTGCCCTAATGCCTGATTATGACCCTGTACAAAAAATCAGCATTATCCCTCGCGGACGCGCTGGTGGTTTGACTTGGTTCACTCCTAGTGAAGACCGCATGGAATCTGGTTTGTATTCTCGCTCTTACCTACAAAACCAAATGGCAGTTGCTTTAGGTGGTCGTATTGCCGAAGAAATTATTTTCGGTGAAGAAGAAGTAACAACCGGTGCCTCTAACGACTTACAGCAAGTAACTAGAGTAGCACGTCAAATGGTAACTCGTTTCGGCATGAGCGATCGCTTAGGACCTGTAGCTCTAGGTCGTCAAAACGGTAACGTTTTCCTCGGTCGAGATATTGCTTCTGACCGTGATTTCTCCGATGAAACTGCTGCTGCTATTGACGAAGAAGTCCGTAACTTAGTAGATCAAGCTTATCGTCGTGCTAAAGAAGTGTTGGTCGGAAATCGTCACATTCTCGATAATTTAGCCGAAATGCTAGTAGAAAAAGAAACTGTTGACGCAGATGAACTACAAGACCTTCTTGCTAACAATGATGTAACAATGGCAGCTTTGGCTTAGGTTTAATCAGTTATCAGTAAACAGTAAACAGTTATCAAGCTTATGGTAGTGATTTAATCTGTGATTTAATCTAGTGTAGAACTGATAATTGATAATTAATGCAGCACATTCTTCAATGGATGTGCTGTTTAAATTTTTAGCACTTGAAACCACGTCCATGTTCAATGTTCAATGTTCAATGTTAAACTCGCGTGTTCCTTCGATGAGGAAGCGGAGGAAGCCCGCGGCGGACGGGGCTTACGAGTTCTGCCGTCAAACGACAGAATCAGCCCCTCCGAAAGACGCAAGGTAACGTCCTCCAAGACAACACAACTTCATCAGGTTCGCTCGTCAATGTTCAATGGAAAGTTATGAGTCAAATTAAACAAATTATTGGTCCAGGAGTTCCTGTGGTGGGCAATGATATCGACACAGATCGGATTATTCCTGCCCGTTTTTTACGCTGTGTTACCTTTGATGGTTTAGGAGAACAGGCTTTTGCTGATGACCGCATTCACACACAGGGAAAACATCCTTTTGATTTACCCCAGTACCAAAATGCTAATATTTTGGTAGTTAATGGCAACTTTGGTTGTGGTTCATCCCGTGAACACGCACCCCAATCTCTATCTCGGTGGGGAATTAAAGGTATTATTGGTGAAAGCTTTGCTGAAATTTTCCTCGGTAACTGTACCGCTATTGGTGTTCCTTGTGTAACTGCACCAGGAGATGTAGTTCAACAAATACAGAAATTACTTCAAGATAATCCAGAGATTCAGATAGAAATCAATCTCGAAACAATGACCGTGGTTTGTGGAGATTTAACTACACCAGTAGCTATGAATCCTGCTTCAAAACAGATGTTTATTCAAGGTACATGGGATAACTGTGGTCAATTAGTTCAAAATGAATTAGCCATTAAAAATACGGCTTCTAATTTACCTTATTTGAATTGGCAAAGTGTTTCATGAATTGATAATTGACGGTGGGGGATACGCTTTGTACCCTTTGCATATCCAACAACCGTGTTGATAATTGATAATTGATAGGAGTAGAAAAATTAATCGTAGTGGTTGGTCTTTAGAAGCAAGAAATCCTCAAACAATTAACAATCTAATGCCTTTTTGGGGATGGTTTTATAAGTATTATTTTCGAGTGCAAAGTGACGGTTGGGAAAATATACCCCATCAAGACCCAGTTCTTCTTGTTGGTTCTCATAATGGAGGACTAGCTGCACCAGATATGGTTATGGCGATGTATGACTGGTTTAGCCATTTTGGGACGCAACGCCCTACCTATGGTTTAATGCACCCTCATGTCTGGAAAATGAACCCTGGTTTAGCACAGCTAGCAGAAAAAACAGGGGCAATTGTCGCTCATCCCAAAATAGCGATCGCAGCACTACAAAATAATGCTAGTGTTTTAGTTTATCCAGGAGGCGCACAGGATGTATTTCGTCCTCATTCTGAGAGGAATAAAATTAACCTTGCAGGAAGAAAAGGCTTTATCAAACTGGCTTTAAGACAGAAAGTTCCTATTATCCCTATTATTTCTACTGGGGCGCACGATACTCTAATTGTGCTAGCTGATTTTTATGAGCAAGCTCAACAATTACATCGCTGGGGAATGCCTTGGTTATTAAATCTCGACCCTCAAGTTTTCCCCATTTACCTGGGTCTTCCTTGGGGAATTGGCATCGGTCCATTACCCAATATTCCTCTTCCTGTACCTATTCGGCTCAGAGTTTGTCCTCCCATCTGGTTTGAAAAATATGGCAAAAAAGCAGCAAGCGATCGCAATTATGTTACATCTTGCTATGAACTAGTGGTAACTCAGATGCAGCAACAATTAAATAACTTAATAGCAGATTCTTTGTAACTTTTATGTAATTACAATAAATACAAATAGTTACTTTATAACTTAGATCGGGAACTCTAAGATTTAGTACTCGTTACGATAACTGAACTATACAAGCCCACGAGGCGCGGGGGGAAAGGTTATTTTTACGTTCCCCGCGCCTCGGGGGAGATTTTTAGTTAACTCTTGAGGAATAACAGTTATCTTTCGAGATATGTCTCCCCCGAGGCGCCCCTTTCCCCTGACTTCTGCAAGAAGTCTTTTGTGTGCTTATGAAATTAGTGTTAATACATATATTCCAACTTAAATGAATGGCGAAGAATTGCTATGGCTCTATAAAACGGGACGAAGAGATTTTAGTCGGGTCGATCTTAGTCAAGCAGAGATTATTCAAGCGGACTTGGAAGATATCGATCTAAGTCGTACCGAACTTGATTGGACTAATCTTAGTGGCACAAATTTAACTAGAGCCAATCTCAGCCGTTCCGATTTAATTCATGCCAGATTAATTGGAGCTAAATTAGTAGAGGCAAATTTAAAGGCTGCGGATTTAAGGAAAGCTGATCTTAGCTGGGTTAATTTTGATCGAGCTAGTCTAGTAAGAGTTGATTTGAGTGATGCCAATCTTAATCAAGCCATACTAACCAATGTTGATCTTCGTGATGCTAATCTCAGCGGTGCTAATCTCAGTGGGGCTAATCTCAGTGGAGCTAATTTAAGTCGTGCTGATTTAAGCGGAGCTAACCTTAGTGGAGTTGATTTAAGTGATGCTAATCTCAGTCGTGCTGATCTCAGTGAAGCTAACCTCAGTAAAGCTGATTTGACCCAAGTTAATCTGAATAAAGCTGACTTGAGTGAAAGTAATCTACGGAAAGCCGATTTATATCAAGCCACTCTCCAAGGAGCTAATTTTCGTAATGCTAACTTAAGGGCTGCTAGCCTAACAGGAGCTATCTTGAAAGAAGTAAGTAGTAGTTTAGCTACTATATCTGAATTAAACTTACCAGGGCTTAATCAACCCAGTCGAGTTGACTTGAGTTCTGCTAATTTGAGTGGAGCAATTTTATCGGGAGTCAATCTTAAAAAAGCTAATTTAAGATTTGCATTGCTGTATAAAACCGATCTTAGAGAAGTGAATTTACAAAATTCTAGTTTGATTGATGTCTATCTTAGAAGCGCAGATTTAAGAGGAGCTAATCTCAAAAATAGTGTGCTAAGTGGGATTAATCTCAAGGATACTATCATGCCTGATGGAAGTGTACATCCTTAAGTTTCGACCAGTTAATTTAATATTTTAGTTAGTTGAAGAACAACTTCTGCTAATAATTACCTATATGTATTACGTAATCTCTCTTGTCTTTTTGCCATTTGCTCTTGTCTTTTTGCCATTTGCTCCTGTCTTTTTGCCATTTGTTCTAACTGTTTTTTACGCTTTTCAGCTTGTTTCTTAGCTTGTTCTCGTCGTTTTTCCGCTCTTTTTTCTCTTTGTTTCTCTAGCTTCTCTCTTAATTTTTTTGTTCTTTCCTCTAGTTTTTCACGCTGTTCTTGTAATCTTTCTTCTAATTCTATTTGCTCTGGTGTTTTTTGAATAGATGGTCGCCGAATACTACCTAAATTTGTGGTTTTGATTTCTATTTCCCTCGGGGGAAGCAAAAAATTGTTAGGTACTTTGTCTTGACTTTGGAGACTTTCTATTCGACTATTGGTGTTTAAGAGATTCTGGATAGAATAATCTTGCTGTAATGGGCTAATACTTCGACTATAGTAAGAAGTATTAACTGGTATTTGGGAATATTGAGAATTGAACCCAGAAATCTGACTAGCACCTCCATTAATCTTGTCCAAATAGCTAGTTCTTGACCCATAGGATATGTAGGTGTAGCCTGGAATTTCTTGCTTTAAAAATCCTAAATTTTGCTGATTATCTACAAGCTTCGGTCGAGGGTTTCTTGGGCTTTCTAGAAAATTATTTGTTAATTCTGTTTCAAAATCATAAACATCTTGATAGATATCACTATAACCTGTTTGAGATAAGATTGGAACTGTATACCCATCAGAATTTCTATTCTCTTGGTTGAATTGTAATTGTCGTAATGAGGCAATCAGTGAGTTTAATAGTTCTGGTTGCTGTTGTTGATATGTTTCTATCTGGACTTCAATGCCTTCTGTTAATGGTAGATTACTAGGTAGATTACTAGATTGTATTTCTTCCCCAATAGACGATGAATCAATCAAGGGAATGAAGATAAATTCTTCCTCTACATCAAAATCAGTAGTTAAAATATTTTCTAAGCTGGAATTATTGCTATAAGATTTTAAAGATACAGCGGATGCTGTATTACTCAGTAGAAAACAGTGAGAAAAGAATAGTCCTGCTCCTAAACAAATTTTTAGGAGAAATTTTTTACTGTTCATCAGCACTGATTACTTTTATACTTCGTCAAAAGTATATCAGATATTTATCAAAAGTGTATCGAAAGTATGTCGGATGTTTTTATTTTTTGTATCACAGTAACTTTACTTAATATTCATCTAATCTTTGCATAATGATCCGTACTATTTTTTTTGCAGCCCCGTTACTACCACGATTTTGTAGTAAAAGATGGTGTATTTGCTGAAGTTTGACAGGATTAGCTAAAAAATCTAAACTCATTTCCGCAATTTCTCTAGGGACTATTTGTCCCACAATTTCCGGCATGATTTCTGATTGTGCCCAAATATTTGGCCAGGCAAATAATTTTTTTTGTCGTAGAATTAACCAGTTAATTAACTTAGCAAAATTAGTTCCTACTAATGGTAAATTAGCTAAGATGCCTGGAATGCCATCCCAAGAACGCATGGCATCTAGCTGCTGAGTGGGTAGTAAAACGATCGCAGGAATTCCTAAAGCTCCTAATTCTGCTGTATTTGCGCCTACTGTAGTGAGACACAATTGGCATTGAACCAAAAACTGATAAGCAGGAAACTGGGTAATTAGTTGAATTTTTGTGCCTTGAGCAGTCAGTAAGTAAGATTGGTTTTCCGCAGTGATTAATTGACCACTAACATCATCAAATGTTTTATTTAGAGGGTTAAATTCGGGAGCGGCGTATTGCGCCAAAGTTGATAGGTCTAGGGTAGGAGCAACAGGAATAATAAATTGTACAGAAGAATCAATTTTGTGAACTGCATCAGCGATCGCCATACATAAAGGCACTCCCTGCATCAGTTTGGCTGGTTTTGAGCCTGGTAACAGTCCGATAATGGGAGATTTAGTATCTAATTGTTCGAGAGAGCTAGGGACAGATTTAACTTCCAAAACTACATTGGCAATGAGATCACCCACAACAGTAAATTTATGATGATATGCTTTCGGGACTTTTGCCATAACCTCTAGATTCATGACAGCAAAAGCATCTAAGTAGCGATACCATCTAGCATCCCATTCTGCATAAACAAGAGTTTGATAACCTAATCTCTTGCCGATGACTAGAGTATAGAATTGATCCCCACCTAGAAATACAATTATCCCCTGCTTACGCCATTGCCAATTTTCCGCTGTTTTCCCCCACAAGAGAAAAGGGAAAAAGTCTTCCGCAGCTTGTACTCGATCTACTTCTGGATAACTTTTGGCGATCGCAGCCTCTTTTTCTGTACTGTTAGGACAGGGGGATAAAACTACTGATATCCTAACTAGAGAGGAATCTGTTCCTAACTCCTGACGTAAGGTTTTAACTACAGGGCGTACCCAAGTAACTACTTCTCCTACAGCATTAGAGAGAATTACGATATCAATAGGCTGCATAATTTCAATAATTGATCATTACTCCGAATTCCGAATTCCGTACAGACGCGAAATTTCGCGTCTCTCCGTACGCGAAGCGACTACCGAAGGGCACTCCGAACTCACGTTACTCAAAATCGAAACTAGGCATTAACTGTAAGACACCCATTCCTAATTCCGATCCAGCGATCGCTCTAGCTTCAAAAACCGCGAGCATATCTTTAGGTTGAGGATTCCCGCGACTAGCACCAGTAATGCCCATCGTAATAATGAGGCTGCAATAACCTTGAGTTTTTTCACAACTTTGATACCAACGTTCTAAAGCTTGGGCGTGACGAGAAACATTACGAGGATATTCGGCAAAAATATGTAATTTATCGTCTCCAGTTTGCAGCATCCCCAAGTCGTAGGTATCACCACTAAAAGGATCATTTCCCGGGTTAAAGCAAACTGTTTTTAAGCCTCCTGATTCCTTGATTGTATTGATCAGGGTTTGAGCTTTAGGGCGGGAGGTCTGGATTAAAATTGCAGGTAGGCTCTTAATCTTATGGTTAATATCTAAAGCTTGATAATAAGTACGAGGTTGGTTTTTTAAACTTTGGGCTAATTCCCAAGATATACTGCCTAAAGTAACTAAAGAACCCTCTGGAACTAGGTCTTCCTCAATCATGAGGTCTGTTGCGTCATCTGAGTCAGTATTGCTGTCAAGACTTAATAATTCTGCCGTTAGTTCTGGTAAAGTTGAGACTTCAATTGAAACGGACTGAGTTTTTTTGGTGGGGGAAAGAAGGGGAATTTTGTAAGATTTAGTAATTTTCGGAATATCATCTCTCTCCAATTCATCTTCATATTGATCGCAAAATTGCAGTATTCCTTCTAGAGCCACATGAACGATTTGGGCTTCTTCTGCATCGAGAAAAGGTCGCATTCCCTCTAAAGGATGTAGGCTACCGAAAAAAGGCACAATATCGACCTCTGCTTCTAAGTCCCAATCTTCCAACTCATCATCTTCTGCATCTATTTCTTCATAATTTAAAAACCAACAATCTTGAGCCAAAAAAGCTTTTTCTAGCTCTTCTACGGATTTTCCGTTTAAAGCTACTTTCCGAAACTCTTTTAGTGAATCTAAAGAGCGATAAAGAAGCACACCATATTCGGCGGACATCATACCCATTACACAAACATAGATAGGTTCATTGATTAAACCCTCAATTTTGAGACTTAAAATGTCACTATCCGCTAATGAGTCCCAAGGTTCTTGTTGCCAAATTTCATAAGCAATCTCTTGCAGTTTGGCATCATATTCTGGTGGTAGGGCTGGAGGGCTGCCACTCCCCATTTCTTGAAAACTTTGAAATAGCTGGTCTATAAGGGGTAAGTTTCGCGCATACTCAATATTAATATCTAGTCCTTGTAAGGCTCCTCGTAAGAAAAATTGAATCTCACGGTCTCTAACTACGATTTTTTGAGGGCGAGCAGGGGTACAAGGGGCATGAGGAGATTCGATCGCCCGTAATAAGGTTCTAACTACGACTTCTAGACCACTATCAGCAGGGACTATATCCATGGCTCGTACTGAGCCTTCTGAACCATCTACCCAGATAATACATTCTGCATCCGCACTCACATCAGAATCAAGATGAGATGCCATTTGACCCAAAGTGCGGCGATCGCCTTCCCAGATACTAGAATCTTGGGGAATTTTTTGTAGCCTATGTTTGGTAGTTTTGGGAAGAGCTTTCATATATTAAACGATCTAGTATTGAGTTACTTTGGTCTTGGCAAAGGACTCTAGTAGTAAGCCATATTCTATACCTTCTACTACTGCCTGATAAGAAGCATCCAGAATATTGCTCGATACTCCTACTGTTGTCCAGCTTTTTTTGCCATTACTTGATTCTACTAGGACTCTGGTGGTAGCATCAGTTCCATATTTTCCATCGAGGATTCTCACTTTATAATCAGTGAGGTGAAACTGAGCAATTTTGGGATAAAATTTCACCACTGCTTTACGCAAAGCCCTATCCAAAGCGGAAACCGGCCCATTGCCCTCCGCTACTTCTAGCAAGTAGTGTTTACCAACCTTTGCTTTTATTGTAGCGACAGCTTTACTTTGAGAACTATTTTCTTCTGGATTAATATTGCAGTGAACTTGGAATCCTTGGAGTTCAAACATGGGAGAACGTTGTTCTAAATAAGAACGCATCAACAATTCAAAGCTGGCTTCTGCTGCTTCAAATTGATAACCTTGATTTTCTAAAGTTTTTAATTGTTCTAAAATTTGCCGACACTGAGACGAGTTTTTGTCTAGTTTGATGCCAAATTTTTCGGCATAGTGTAACACATTACTCATTCCTGACTGCTCGGAAATTATAATACGCCTCTGGTTGCCTACTGCTTCTGGGGCAATATGTTCGTAAGTAATGGGATTTTTGGCTACTGCGGAAACATGAATTCCGGCTTTATGGGCAAAAGCGGAGCGTCCGACAAAAGGGGCGCGTTCTTCGGGAGAAAAATTCACAGTTTCACTAACAATTCGGCTAGTTTGGGTGATTTGAGCCAATTTTTCTGTATCTAGACATTCATAACCTAGCTTGAGTTGGAGATTGGGAATTAGAGTACACAAATCGGCATTACCGCATCTTTCCCCATAACCGTTGATTGTTCCCTGTACCATTGTCACTCCTGCCCTCACTGCTGCGATCGCATTTGCTACGGCGGTTCCTGCATCGTTATGAGTATGAATTCCTAGGGGTGGACAATGGGGAATCCCTGTATAAATTTCACTAACAATTTGACTGATTTCGTGGGGTAAAGTACCGCCATTGGTATCGCAGAGGACTAACCATTCTGCTCCGGCTGCGATCGCTGTTTTCAGGGTAGTTAAGGCATAATCCCGATTGTATTTATAACCATCAAACCAGTGTTCTGCATCATAAATTACCTTTCTTCCCTGACTGCGAAGATACTCAATCGAGTCTTGAATCATATTGAGATTTTCTTCTAAGCTGGTTTTAAGACTTTCTGTAACATGCAAATCCCACGATTTACCAAAAATTGTTACCCAGCGAGTTCCTGCTGCTAAAATCCCCTGTAACATTCGGTCTTCTGCTGCTATCTGATAAGGGCGACGAGTTGAGCAGAAAGCAACTATCTCTGCTTGTTGTAAGGGTTCTTCCTTTAGCTGCCAAAAAAATTGTACATCTTTCGGGTTTGCTCCTGGCCATCCTCCTTCGATGAAAGGAATTCCCATAGCATCTAGTTGCCGAGCAATTTTGATTTTATCTTCCAAAGATAAAGTAATTCCTTGTGCTTGAGAACCATCTCTGAGGGTAGTGTCGTAGAGCCAGATTTTCATGGGTTGAGTGATTAATGCTGTAATAACTACCTTAAATTAATAACGGACAATAATCACTGGAAACGATGTATTAACTAATTCGTTAAGGAATGTTAAATTATGAAACAATAATCAATTATCAGTGACCAATTAATAATCAACAATGCCAACAGTAAAGTTTCAGGGAAAAACTTTTACCTGCTCCGAAGGAGCTAATCTCCGCAAGATACTATTGGAAAATCAACTTGATTTGTATAATGGCAATGCTAAATATATTAACTGTCGTGGAATTGGTAGTTGTGGAACTTGTGCAGTAGAAATTATTGGGGAGGTTTCCCCACCTAACTGGAAAGATCGAGGAAGGCGATCGCTTCCACCCCATTCTCTCACAAAAAACCGTCGTTTAGCTTGTCAGACTAAGGTTTTAGGGGATATTGAAGTTATTAAATATGATGGCTTTTGGGGACAAGG
>JAAUYH010194392.1_pt1 | contig 10834 bp, 8 predicted proteins | sample 7278061 | NCBI WGS metagenome assembly JAAUYH01 (sample SAMN14350203, study PRJNA611818) | marine sediment metagenome | isolation source: surface marine sediment (0.6m) | place: French Polynesia: Moorea | collected 2018-08 | reverse complement strand
TGGCGTTGGTGGTAGCTTGGATATTTGGGCGGGAACCAAAGTCCGTGCGCCAGAGTGGTTGCGAAATAACAATCTGGAGTGGTCTTATCGTCTCTATCAAGAGCCTTGGCGCTGGCGCAGAATGCTCTCCTTACCTAAATTTCTCTGGCGTTCGTTAACAACATAAAACAAGAATATACAGCAAGACGCACTTGTATCAGGACACTTGTTGCTCGTTACTCGTTACTTACGAACAGTTAACTTAAAAACTATGGTTTTTAAACTAGACGCGGTTTAATTACAATGTGTCGCTCGCTATCAAAGTAGATTAAACCTTGATTCTGAAAATCTCCCAGTATTCGCGTAACAGTGACTCTTGTAGTATGAATTGCTGCTGCCAAATGCTGATGAGTAAGACGCACCTGAAGACGAATACCATCGTTTACAGGTTGTCCCATTTCCTGCTTAAGCATTAACAATAAATGTCTTAGACGTTCTTCTACCCTACTAATCGCAATAATTGCTAATAACTGTTGGGTTTTGAGCAGGCGATCGCTGAATTGAGCTAAAAACTGTCTAGCTAATGCAGGGTGTCTTACTACGTCGTGAGAAGAGTAGCGCTTGGCATAGACATCTCCTAAAGCAACCGCACGATAAAGTGTGGAGGTATTGGTTAAATTACCAAAAGTGCCGTTGGCTGTGATCCAGCCTGAGATTATTTCGCTCCCATCTTGTTGAACTCGACTTAGCTCCACTACTCCTCGATAAATTTGCCAAATTCCCGAATCTAAGACAGAAATTTCATCCCCCCTCTGAAACTGTTGTAAAGGTAATTCTCTCTCTCTTCTTCCTAGACTTAAATTGGAGTTAAGCTTTTGACTCAGTAGCATGATTTAAAGAGTTATTGTGCAGTGACCATCTTAACTCTTACTTTAGGGAGTCAAAGTAAACAACAAGTGAGGATCGGGTTAAGCTTTGGATATGTTGGTTAAAGTAACTATCGGGTTGCCTAGTATTGATTTATCTGTTTAAAGCCCTTAGCTCTTAGCTTTTAGCTCTTAACAATGATAAATTACGATATTTCTTTTTGATTGCCAAGAGAAACTTCATCCAAGCAACAGCAGGAGCATGATAGAAAGTAAAAATATCTCCGAAAGCTAAGTTAGCATTTTGATGATGTTGCCAATGTCTTTCTGGTGTAGTGATCAAGAGTAAGTCACAACAAAACGCGATCGCTCTGGGAGTTCGCCAATTAATAATAGAAACATGTCGCCAAATTACATGTAGTTCGCCCAAAACTAACGATAAAATTGTACCAATAGGAGATATTTGCCAGGCAAAAGGGACAAAAATCAAGTATGGTACAGCTCCTAAAAAACCATCTAAAACCACCAAAGGGTTGCGGCTTAAAACTGCATAATGGATAAAGCTACGATTTTTTCCATGGTGAACTAAAGTATGAAATTTACCAAAAACGTGTTCTGGAACGTGATAAAGAAATGTAGACAAAAAATCTCCAACTATCAGTAATAATGCTGCAACAACAACTATTTTTATGACAAACATAACTGGCTCCATGAAACACCAGTGATAGCTTATTTGCTGTTAGTTAAGGATATTTTAATAACTATTTAAATTATGATTGCTTGCAGATTAAATTGCCGAGACTCCTGTTTCGTAAGTTCTAATTCTAATTGTCTCGTCAATATTGGAGACAAAAATCTTACCATCGCCAATTTCTCCAGTACGAGCAGCTAGAGATATTTGCTGAACCACAAGATCTACCATTTCATCTTCAATCACTGCTTCGAGCCTAATTTTAGTGGTAAATTCAACTCGATATTCCGCACCACGATAACGAGTCGTCATTCCTCTGTTGTGCCCAAAAGCTTTAACCTCTGAGATAGACATACCAATGACTCCAGCAGAGACTAAGCATGATTTGACATCATCGAGTTTATGAGAATGAATAATTGCTTCAACTTTTTTCAATTTAGGTGCCTCAATAGTATCAAGTGAAATTGCCAGAACTTGCTACCATTGTAATTCTAGAAGTTAACGATTACAGAATTCCCAGCAGCGATCGCATTACCAGCCTTTTTAAATTCGGATTTGGGAATTATTGTTTAGTAAATCCGAACTACTAACTCCTAACTCTGAACTCGATTGCTGCGGTGTTGAGCTAGAAGTTGCTGGGCGCGCACTCTAGAAGAAGCTTATTATATAAATACAATAAAAAGCTAAAAGCTAAAAAATTTATACGTAACGTCAGCACTATATAAAAATGACTATTGAAGATTTCTCTGAATCTGGCGAGGATAACAATCGCCCAAAACGACAGTTAGGAATGCTCACTGTCTTTCGTCTGGGCTTGTTTAATATGGGGTTGGGCTTGATGGCAGTACTTACCCTCGCTGTATTAAATCGGGTGATGATTAGTGAATTAGATATCCCCGCTGGCATTACTGGAGGAATTTTAGCCACTTCCCTATTTGTTGCTCCTGCAAGGGTTTGGTTTGGACAGCTATCGGATAAAAAGCAGTTGTTGGGTAGACATCGCACCAATTATGTATTGCTGGGAACAGCTATCTTCGGTTTAGCAGTATTTTTGGCGGTACAGGTTGTATGGCAACTGGGAGCAGTAGTTGAGGCTAGTGGGGATTGGGTATGGAATAGCCAAACTATTGGTTGGAGTGCTTTACTGTGTTTGATTATGGCTATTTATGGTTTGGCAGTTAGCTCTAGTTCCACTCCCTTTACGGCTTTACTAGTAGATATTACCGAAGAAGAAACACGTTCCAAATTAATTGCGATCATTTGGTCAATGTTGATGGTGGGAATTGTGATTGGCGGAGTTTCTGGTAGCATTGTCTTTAAAAAAATTGAGGCAGATGGAATTGTCGCAGGTAATATTCCTCTAGAAGTACTACAGCCACCAATTAATTCTGTGTTTAGCTTTGTTCCCTTTTTAGTTTTGGCTTTGGCGGTTATTGCCACCTGGGGAGTTGAAAAAAGGTATTCTCGTTTTACGAGTAATACTCAGATTGACCGAGAGGATAATATCACTATGGGTCATGCAATTCAAGTTTTAACAACTAGCCGTCAAACAGGTATCTTTTTTGCTTTCTTATCTATTCTGACTATGGGCTTATTTATGCAGGAGGCAGTACTTGAACCCTATGGTGGTGAAGTATTCGGCATGAGTATCGGAGAAACTACTCTACTTAATTCTTTTTGGGGAATAGGTATTTTAATTGGTTATAGCCTGACAGGATTCAAAATTATTCCTACTTTGGGCAAACAACGTACGACTAAAGTTGGTTGTATATTGGTGGCATTTTGTTTCAGTTTAATTATCTTGGCTGGCTTTACTCAACAGCCAAAAATATTGCAATCAGCGATGGTATTGTTCGGTATTGCTGCGGGGATAGCCACCGTTGGTAGTATTAGCTTAATGTTAGACTTAACTGCCGCCACCAGCGCAGGAACTTTTATTGGCGCTTGGGGACTGGCTCAAGCATTGTCGAGAGGCTTAGCTACTTTTATCGGGGGCATAATTTTAGATATTGGCAAGAATATCTTTGCTGTCCCTGTGTTATCTTACGGCTTAGTATTTGCCATGCAAATTTTCGGGGTAATTTGGGCGATCGCAATTCTTAATCGCGTTGATATCACGGAATTCAAGGACAACACAGGAAAAGCACTCTCAACTGTTATGGAAGGAGATTTAGATGGTTAGAATCTAGCCGATGACCAACTTGTTCTTATTTTAATTATTGTTGCTACAACAATAGCTGGTCTGGCTCAACGATATCCAAGATTTGGTCAACACCTATATCTTGAATAGTCTGTACAACGCCACTCGTCCATTCAATTTTAATCTCTTCCACCATGGTGTTGTCTGCCAACCCAAAATGTAGCCTAGAATCATTCTGAACCTTTTGGTGCATTCCTCCTCCCTGTTGGCGTAGCTGAGTTACTCCTCCCGCCGTGACATAAACTTTGGCACCAATCCCATCTCGATTGGAAAGTACTCCTTCAAGGTCAATTTGTAGCCAGTGATTATCATTACCCTCATTCTCTAGCAGTTGATAAGGAGCATCTTGATCTAGTAAGCGAGAAGAAGCACCGCCGTTGGTTATAAATAAATCGAGGAAACCATCGTTATTGTAGTCCGAGGTGCTCACAGTGTCGCCAATACCTAGATTACTACCCTCGGCAGCCCCTAAATCCTCTATTGCCACAAAAGTACCATCACCCTGATTGTCATAGAGAATGTTTGGTTCATTCCCCGCAACATTGGTAGTAAGGATATAGAGATCCAAATCCATATCATTATCAAAATCTCCTGCCACCGTACTTACCCCCGATGTTCTCACACTGTTAAGTCCAGAGGCATCAGTGTAGTCGACTAATCCTGAATCTTCATTGAGTAGCAATCTATCGAGATCGGGCTCTAAGTCATTATCAAAGCCAATCGCCTTAGTTTCAGTAATTTTATGCTCCGATTGAATAATTGCTCCCACCTGGTCTATATCTGGGGTCGAAAGGTGAAGTTCCCATTGTTTTAACATAGGATTAAAGCCAATATAGAGACCTTCATTTTCTCCATTAGTAATAGGTGCCAGTCCTCGAACTTGCTTATCTTCTGGATCTAGGGAGAGGGTTAATTCTTCAATGGTTTTGTCCTCCGTATCTGATACGAGATCGAGATCTTCTGGAGTGAGAGCAGATGCACCAATATAAATATCTTCTGTCTCGATTTTGTCAAAGGCAAAGCCAAACGTGGAAAGATCCAGGGTAATTGTCCCCGCGGTTTTGAAAGTAATTCCCTGCCCTTCTCGGAAAGCAGTGAGCTGAAGATTTAAGGTTTTACTATCAGGAGTCCTAAAGGCAGAATTACTCAATGCTCTATTAGTTAAGTACAGATCTGGTAATAAATCGCCGTTGAAATCTTCCGAAACCAGATCATCTGCCTGATATTCTGCTGTTAGCACCGAGTCGGTAATATCTGTAATAGTTGTGGAGTCGTAAATTGAGATTCCTGTAGACCGATTGAGCAGAACTAATTCTGGATTGCCATTATTAGTTAGATCGGACAATATACCAGCCTGAGTTGCAGTCAAGTCAAAGTCTAACTCAGGTCTGAGGTCAATAAATGAGCTGGTTGTTCCATCTTGACGAAAAATTGTAGCAGGAACTTTGCCATCATTACGTTTAACAGCCCCCTGCAATAAGTCCAATAAGCCATCATTGTTATAATCGAACCAAAGAGGACTTCTGCCTCGGGAGCCAATATATCCCAATCCGAACTCGATACCTTGATCGGTAAAAGTTCCTTGATCGTTGACATAAAGCCGATTGGCGTTTTTTGGATTGGAGAGACTAATCTTACCTACGGCACCCCCTACTAACTGAATTAAATCTAAATCCCCATCATTATCAAAGTCTGTCCAAGCTGCTCCATGAAAATCTCCCGTTAGCTCTTTGCCAAAAGCTGTGGAGGTCACATCAGTAAATGTACCATTACTGTCATTTTGATATAAAGTTGCAGGCGCACCATGATTACTAACCCAGAGATCGATAAAACCATCATTGTTATAGTCTCCCCAAGCTACGCCATGAGAAGTCCCAGTATAGTTAATACCGCTTTTATTAGTAATATCCTTAAACACAAAATTTTCCTCTACTAGATGTTGGTGGATTCCAGCTTATTGCCTTGCTCAGAGTAACCTTGAAAAGATTAAGTGACCATTTTTTGAATTCAAAATTCAAAATTTAAAATTTAAAATTTAAAAGAGGTAATTTTTAATTGATTAATTTAGGTTACAAGCCTCTTGCTTTAGCTGGAGGTTAATTTTTAATTTTTAATTGATAATTTTGAATTGCATTGACTGATTCACGCAAAAGCTTGGAAAAATAGTTAATTTGCTTCATTTTTCCCAATTAATTCCTATAATCTTGAAACAAGATATAGAGAAAAAATGCTTATGAAACGTTTGCAGGATCGAGTAGCTCTAGTCACTGGTTCCAGTTCTGGGATTGGTTCAGCCGTAGCCACCTGTATGGCAGCAGCAGGGGCTAAAGTTGTCGTCAACTACGCTAGAAGTTCTAAAGGTGCGGATGCGGTTGTGGCAGAAATTAAGGCGAATGGTGGGGAAGCGATCGCCATTCAGGCAGATGTCAGCCAAGAAGATCAGGTGAAAAGTATGTTTCAGCAGATTTTTGATACCTATGAAACGATCGATATTTTGGTTAATAATGCTGGCTTACAGAAAGATGCTGCTTTTGTGGATATGACCCTTGACGATTGGAACAAGGTGATCAACGTTAATTTAACAGGGCAATTTCTCTGTGCGAGAGAAGCAGTGAAAGAATTTATGCGTCGGGGTGTGGTTCCCGAAAAGTCCGATGTAGCGGGGTCTATTATTTGTATGAGTTCGGTACATGAAGTGATACCTTGGGCTGGTCATTGCAACTATGCTGCTTCTAAAGGGGGAGTGATGCTATTGATGAAAAGTATGGCACAAGAACTCGCTCCCTATAAAATTCGCGTCAATAGTATTGCCCCAGGAGCCATTAAAACTCCAATTAATCGTAATGCTTGGGAGACTCCAGAAGCTCACGCTGAACTGTTAAAATTAATTCCTTATGATCGTGTCGGCATTCCCGAAGATATTGGCAAAGCTGCAGTTTGGCTGGCTTCAGATGAATCGGAATATATTCAGGGTACAACTATTTTTGTTGATGGTGGGATGACTTTATATCCAGGTTTTGCCACTGGGGGATAATTTTAGGTTCGATTGAATATTTAAATATTTTGATTGGGGAGTTAGGGATTTGGGGGATTAGGGAATAGCTTTATATAAGAATAAATTTTCACCCCAGCCTCAGATACGAATTCTAAATTGAATTCATCAACAATATGGAGATAAACCATGAATCTTAAATTTGGGCGGGAAGTTTCTAGTAACTTCCAAATTGCGGAGTCTAGGGAATGGTTGATTACTAATGGTATTGGCGGTTATGCTTCAGGAACGATCGCTGGAGTTTTAACTAGACACTATCATGGTTTACTGGTTGCTGCCCTCGAACCTCCTGTAGCCAGAACTTTGCTCTTAACGAAACTAGATGAGACTGTTGAGTATAATGGACAGGCTTACCAGTTATTTAGTAACCGTTGGGCAGGTGGGACAGTTGAGTCACAAGGATGTCTTAATCTGGAAAGTTTTTGGTTGGATGGAACTAGCCCCGTTTGGAATTTTGCCTTTGCCGATGGCTTACTGCAAAAACGAATTTGGATGCAGCAGGGAGAAAACACGACCTATATCCGCTACAGCTATCTCAGGGGTAGTCAGCCCCTCAGCTTATCTCTCAAGGCATTAGTTAACTATCGCAGTTATCATGGTGGTACTCATAGTGATCCTAATGATCGAGCAAATATTGAGCAAATAGGGGATAAGACTCTGAAAATTCAAGTTTTTCCTAATACTACCAGCTTTTATTTAGGGGCAACTGCCAATCAGAGCAATAATTTTAGTTGGTCAATTCAGAATACCTGGGATCGGAACTTTGCCTTGGCAGTGGAACAATATCGCGGTTTGGATAATGTCGAAGATCATCTTCATGCTGCTACTGGCATAGTTACTTTGCAACCAGGAGATATAATCGATATCGTCGCTAGTACAGAAAACCAGCCTCAATTTGCTAGTCAGGTTAGTCTTCAACAGAAAAGCGATCGCGACAGTGAATTACTTAATAATTGGTATAGTTCTAATTCCCTATCTCCTAACTCTACTAGTTGGATTGACCAGTTAGTATTAGCCGCCGATCAGTTTGTGGTTGATCGCCCCCTTACGGATAATCCAGAAGGCAAAACCATTATTGCTGGTTATCCCTGGTTTACTGACTGGGGTAGAGATACGATGATCTCCTTACCAGGATTAACGATCGCTACAGGACGTTACGACATTGCTCAAACTATTCTCCGCACCTTTGCCCAATATGTAGATCAGGGAATGTTACCCAATGTATTTCCCGATGCAGGAGCAACCCCAGAATACAATACGGTAGATGCAACTATGTGGTATTTTGAGGCGATTCGCTCTTATTACGCAGCTACAGAGAATCAAGAGTTTTTAGCGGAATTATTTCCCCTATTAACGGACATCATCGATTGGCATATTAGAGGTACCCGCTACAACATCAAGGTGGATAGTGATGGCTTACTCTATGCTGGAGAATCGGGAGTGCAGCTTACCTGGATGGATGCCAAGGTAGGAGATTGGGTGGTTACGCCGCGCATTGGCAAGCCCATAGAAGTAAATGCCCTGTGGTACAACGCCTTAACTTGTATGGTGTACTTCGCAGAAGTATTAGGTGAATCTCAGACTAGGTATCAGCAGCTAGCAGAACAAACGCGATCGCAATTTGCTAAATTCTGGAATGAAGAGGGTGGTTACTGCTATGACGTAATCGACACTCCTAATGGCGATGATCCCAGTTTCCGCCCCAATCAAATATTCGCCGTTTCCTTGCCCTCAATGGCTTTGGATCAATATTCTGACCCCTTACTCACTCCAGAACAAGAGAAAATGGTGGTGGATAAAGTGGGACAACAATTATTAACCTCCTATGGATTGCGATCGCTGACTCCCAATCACTCTGATTACGTTGGAGTCTACGGTGGTAATCAACTACAACGGGACGGCAGCTATCACCAGGGGACTACTTGGGGTTGGCTAATTGGTCACTATATTCAAGCTCATTTGCAAGTGTACCAAAACCCTGAATTAGCTAGTAGTTTTATTGAACCCATCGCCAATCATCTCATGAATGGTTGCATCGGCAGCGTGAGCGAAATTTTTGATGGTAATGCACCTTTTACCCCCAGAGGTTGTTTTGCTCAAGCTTGGAGTGTTGCTGAAGTGCTCAGAAGTTGGCTGATGATTCAAGATTAGATCTAGTAGTCTGCCAAGTTTGAAATAATGGATAGGAGACAAGTTCGGAGTTCGGAGCTAGTAGAGACGTAGCATGCTACGTCTGTACAGGAGTTCGAAGTTAGAAAATTCACCCCTCAAAACAAAGTTGGTAGAGTACTAGTCATTCTAAATTTTAGTTAGACTGAGAGCTAAAAGCGTTTTAACCAAAAAATAAGTACACAAAATGACTACAACAGCTACAACCACCACTACAACTACAGAACAGTTAAAAAGGGCGATCGCATCCTACAAAGATCAAGTAGACTATCTGGAAATTCGCGTTGAGCAGAGTGAGTCTACAGGACTTTCTTTTCGCGGTAAACAGTTGGATTCAATAGATCGTAGTTTTTCTCTGGGGGGAGGAATTCGTGCTTGTTATAAAGGTGGTTGGAGTTTTGTTACTTTCAATGGTTTAAAAGAGCTTAACGATAGAATCGAATCAGCTATTTCTCAGGCGAAACTAGTAGGGAAAGAAGAAACACAACTAGCCAAGGTTGAACCGATCGAAGATTATGTCCCAGAGAAGATTAAGCGTGATCCCCGTGAAGTTTCTTTGCAGGATAAACGTAAACTGCTAGAAGGTTATAATCAGCTCCTCCTAGATTTTGACCCTCGGATTCAAACTACAATGGCGAGTATTAGCGATCGCTTTGCCACTAAGACCTTAATCAATTCTACTGGCACCTGTATTGTTCAAGAAAGACTGGATGTTAAAGGAAGGTTTGGGGCGATCGCTAAAGGGGAAGATGGTATCGTACGTCAGGGGTTTGAGTCCGTTCATTCCCGCAACGACTTTGATGTTTTAGTCGGTATTGAAGATCGGGTTAAAGGGGCAGCAGAACGAGCAATTCGGCAACTAGAGGCAAAATCTGTCAAAGGTGGTCAATATACGGTGATTCTCGACCCCTATCTCGCTGGAGTATTTATTCACGAAGCTTTTGGACATCTTTCTGAGGCTGATTTTGTCTATGAAAATCCTAAAATGCAAGAGTTGCTGACTTTAGGGAAGCCCATGGGAATTGAGCAATTAAATGTGGTGGATGATGCTACTTTGGAAAACCTACCAGGCTCAATGAAATACGATGATGAAGGTGTTCCAGGACAACGTAAGTATCTAATTAAAAATGGTATTTTAACGGAGCGTTTACACTCCCGTGAGACAGCAGGAAAAATGCATGAAGCGCCTACCGGCAATGCTAGAGCGATTCGCGCTAACTATCCTCCCATTGTACGGATGACCAATACCGCAATTGAACCTGGTAATACTCCTCTAGAGGAAATGTTTGAAGGAATTGAAGAAGGAGTATATGCAGTCAGAATGCTTGGTGGGCAAACCAACGGCGAAATGTTCACCTTTGCCGCAGCAGAGGGTTATATGATTCGTGATGGTAAAATTGCCGAACCCGTGAGTGATGTAACCTTATCAGGAAATGTGTTTCAAACTCTCCAGGATATAGATGCAATTAGTAGCGATACACTTTACACCAATGGTGGCTGTGGGAAAGGGGGACAAATGCCCTTACCCGTAAGCGTTGGCGGTCCTCATATTCGCATTAAGAATGTGGTTGTTGGTGGTAGGTAAACTTGAGTTCGACGAAGACATATTTGATAAGTTTGGGCTAGGTTAAGGAGTCAAGGTTAATGGGAAAAGGTCGCTCTATCGTTCCTTTAACCCTTCCCCTTTTACCTTAAACTTTAAAAAGTAGTTAGTTCACTTGGCTTCTTCTAACTGGTCTAAACGCAACCAAATATTAGGAGTCGGAACATAAAATTGAACCAAGGCATATTCATCGTTAAGATCGACGATTTCTCCTTTGCTATCAAATAGATAGGAAGGAAGGCGGACATCACTTGCTTTAGCTTCCAAACTTCCT
>JAAUYH010188706.1_pt1 | contig 10834 bp, 11 predicted proteins | sample 7278061 | NCBI WGS metagenome assembly JAAUYH01 (sample SAMN14350203, study PRJNA611818) | marine sediment metagenome | isolation source: surface marine sediment (0.6m) | place: French Polynesia: Moorea | collected 2018-08 | reverse complement strand
CGATGTTGTTAGCTGCGTACATTGCCATCATCTCAACAGAAGTAACAATGTAGATTTCTTGTGCTTTACCTTCACGGATAGGCATAGCGAAACCACCGCAACCAACGTCCCCTAATACGTCGTAGGATACTAAATCTAGGTCTTCGTAAGCACCTTCTTCTTCGAGGAAGTTGATAGCAGTGATAATACCGCGACCCGCACAGCCAACACCAGGTTCAGGACCACCAGATTCAACGCAACGAACGTTATTATATCCAGTGAGTAATACTTCGTCTAATTCGAGGTCTTCGACTGAGCCTCTTTCTGCTGCTAAGTGCAGAATAGTAGTTTGAGCTTTAGAGTGAAGCATTAAGCGAGTAGAGTCAGCTTTAGGGTCACAACCAACGATCATGACTCTTTGAGTTTCTGAGAGGGCAGCGATCGTATTTTGAGAAGTAGTAGACTTACCGATACCGCCTTTACCGTAAAATGCAATCTGTCTCATGGTTATTTCTCGTTAATTTGGTTAGTGATTATGGATGTTGTGTTGATTGTCATTAGTGGGGTTGTGTTTCAACTGTCGATCACGACTAAAGAAGGACTAATGACTAATGACCTACAGTAAGAACTACGCTTTGGGGGGCGATCGCTCTCCGCAGTTATAATGGTTGGGAAGATACACTGGCTTAATTTTGGGAATAATTACTCAATTCAGACTGATTCAACAGTTAAAGTGGGTGAAACGAATTCTTTTAGAGTAGCTTCGATGGCTAGTTTGAGAGTTTCGGTAGAAGAAGCGCAACCGCTACAAGCACCTTTGAGAATAACTTTAACTACATCTCCTTCTACGTCGAACAGTTCCATATCCCCGCCGTCTTCGGCTAAAATTGGTCTGATTTCTTCGTCTATGACCTTTTGAATGAGAGTGATTTTTTGGAGATTGGTTAGAGGTCTAGGGGTTTGAGTGGTGGATTCTGCTGGTGTAGGAGAGGGATTATTGTTCTGCCAAACTTGTGTTGCCACCTCCACACTTTTCTCTTTTTCATTGGCAACTTCATAGAGCAGATCGTCGATATCTGGTAAACACGAACTACATCCACCACCCGCTTTAACATAGTTAGTAACTTGTTCTGCGGTTGTAAGATTATTTTCCCGAATAATTCTTTTGATTTTGGTATCAGTGATACCAAAACACCGACATATAAGATTTCCTTCATCTTCTTCATGGGTGTCGAGGGGAATGCCTTTATAGGTATAGATAGCAGCTTCTAAAGCTTCTTGTCCCATTACCGAACAGTGCATTTTTTCTTCAGGTAATCCACCCAGAGATTCAGCAATTTCTTTGTTAGTAAGCTTGAGGGCTTCTTCTACTTTTCTGCCTTTAAGCATTTCAGTCAGAGCAGAAGAAGAGGCGATCGCGCTAGCACAACCGAAGGTCTGAAACCTAGCATCTTTAATTGTTTGAGTCTCTTCGTCAATTTTGAGGTGGAGTTTGAGAGCATCTCCACAAGCAATACTACCTACTTGTCCTGTGACAATTTCTTCTCCTTCCTTTTTCTCCGTAATCTTGCCTTGATTACGAGGATTATGGAAGTGTTCCATTACTTTATCTGTATAGTCCCACATCTTCTTTCTTAATAGTTAATAGTTAATAGTTATTGTTAGGGGCAAACGGTGAAGCAGTGCGTTCTTGGACGGGGCTTTCAAGGTTCTGAATTCACTTCAGAACACAGCCCCTCTGCTTTCCGTCGAAGAGCAACGGCACGAACCCTTTAGAGCCGTTTGCCCGTACAGTTATCAATTTATCTAGCGAGTACGGCTTCTTCTTGTTCTTTCAGCCAATCCGCATCATCACTGTTGAAAGGAGAAAGCTCGCGGAGACGATCGATTATACCTGGAAGAACTTCTAAGACGCGATCGATTTCTGTCTCTGTGGTAAAACGAGATAAGCTAAAGCGAATTGAACCGTGTAGTACGCTATAGGGTAATCCTAAGGCTCTGAGTACATGGGAAGGCTCTAGAGAACCAGAGGTACAAGCCGAACCAGAGGAAGCACAGATGCCATATTGGTCGAGAGAGAGCAAAATTGCTTCCCCTTCAATATATTTGAAGCCAATATTAGTAGTATTGGGTAAGCGATTAACTGGATCGCCATTAATCACTGTATTGGGAATAGTCGAGAGAATACCTTGCTCCAGCTTATCCCGCAATATTTTTTCTCTACCGATATCTGCTAAATGTTGCTGTGCTAATTCCGCAGCTTTACCTAACGCAACTATACCTGCTACATTTTCTGTTCCACCTCTACGTCCTCGCTCTTGATGTCCACCGATTAGTAGAGGACGGAATCGGACACCTTTACGCACATATAAAGCACCAATACCTTTAGGAGCATGGATTTTATGACCAGAAATGGTTAGCAGATCGATGGTGCTATTTTTCATGTTTAAGGGAATTTTCCCTACTGCTTGTACTGCATCAACATGAAATAGTGCGCCATATTCTTTAACTACTTGCCCAATTTGTTCGATGGGGAAAATAACACCAGTTTCGTTATTGGCATACATGACAGAAACTACTGCGGTATTGCCAGTTAAAGAAGCTTCTAGCTCATCAAAATCAATCTGTCCTTTATTATTAACGGAAAGATAGGTAACAGTGTAACCATCTTTTTCTAATTTTCTGCACAGATTTAAAATAGCGGGATGCTCGACTTCTGTTGTAATAATATGTTTCTTATTTGGTTGAGCTTTCAACGCAGCTATTATAGCTGCATTATCTCCTTCTGTACCACAACTGGTAAAGACAATTTCCGAATCTTCTGCTCCTAATAAAGAAGCTACTTGACTTCTTGCTTGGCGGACGGAGCGACCGACTTGTCCACCAAAAGTATGCATACTTGAAGGATTACCATAATAGATGCTGAGATAAGGTAGCATTGCTGCTAAAACATCTTCATCTATTTTCGTCGTAGCGTTGTTATCAAGATAAATAGTGTTTTGCATTTGTCCTTTGTTCTCCGTCCTCTGTCCTTTGTCTTTAGGAATTTACTGCCTATAACTAATGACTAATAACTAGACGTTCTAATTTTTGGGAATAAGTATCAAACCAATTGTGCCAATATTTAGTTTCTTGTTTGGCTTTCAGTCTAGAGGTCAGGCGATCGTAAGTTGCAAACCAGTTATCCCAATAGTTATTAGTGGATGTCTGAGTGGCTCTAATCAAACTAGAGATAGTAGGTGTGCAACCATTAAAGGTGGGACAACCTGCCATACATTGAGGGACTCCGTAAAACCCAGCGCAATCATTGCATAGGTTGGAATCGATCGAGAATTTGCCGTTGTCTTTTTGATAAATTGCAGATGTAGGACAGTTAGGCAAACATTTTTCACAAGCGATACATTGGTCGTTAATGGTATAAGTCATGGTTTTACTCCTGTTTAATTGCAATCTAGGCTAATGAGGCTAGGGAAGCAACCACTATCGGTAGTAAAGTTAGTTTGACAAGGAGGTACGTCGTAATAGTCGTAACAATTAGTACAAAGACTGTGAGTGGGAGACAAAGCACTATGTTGTTTGTTTATTACCTCTTGGTAATCTTTAAACCAATAGCGATCGATCTTTTGACTTTTTTGGGAAGTGTTAATCATGGTTTTGTCCTCTGTTTTTTCTTGGTGCGCGTTCCTGAGCTAGTCCGTTGGCGGTGAAACAGTTGCGGTGCGGAGGTATCCTCCGTTGAGCAAACTGTTGAACCCGAAGGGGGTTCCCCCGCTTGAAGGAACTGGCGTTGGCAGATTTTTTATCTGTCGGGTCGCACCACTTTGTCATTCGTCCTTGGTTATTTCTCTCTTGTCCTTAGTCGTTGGTTATTTTTATCCATAACTAACGACTAGCAACTAACAACTAACGACCAATGACTGACGACTAATGACTAACAGCAAACTTTTGTTCGTAGTATTCCAAAGCAATCTTATCGATGGTATCGTAGCCTTGAACTGGCTCTACACCAGCTTCTCTGAGCATTCCTTGTGGACAATCGCCAATTTTGGAAGCAAGTACGGCTTTGCAATCTTTAATTGCACCGATAATATTGTCTAAAGTTGCTTCTTCGCCATAACCACCCTGGCAGTAGTGGTCTACTTTGCGGTGTCCGACAAATTTGGCTTCTATTCCATCAACTTCAAAGATTTGGAATTCTTTGGCATGACCGAAGTGTTGGTTAACTACGCCACCGCCTTTAGTAGCTACTGCAACTAAAATTTTCTCGCCAGCTTTTTTCTGCTTCTTAGCTGCTCTTTCTGCTTTAGCAGCTTGCATAGCTTCTTTAACTTGTTTAATACCAGCATGAACTTCTTGGCGTTTTTCCAGATTGTATTCTGGAGTCATCTCTAAGAACTTCTCTTTAGTGAATTCCTGAGAACGATCTTCCCCTAATAAACCTACCGCATCAGCACGACACTGGCGACAGTGGCGCATCATTTTCATATTGCCTGAACAATTATCTTGTAAGGCTTTTAATTCTTTGGGTGTAGGACCTCTTTGTCCAGTTAAACCAAAGTAAGTACCGTGTTCAGGGGCAGAAATTAACGGCATAATATTATGGAGAAACGCACCCTTAGAACGAATTACTTCGTCTACTTCTACTAAGTGTTCATCGTTAATCCCTGGGATCATTACCGAGTTAACTTTACAGAGGATATCGGCTTCTTGTAGGGCTTGCAAGCCTTCCATCTGACGTTCGTGGAGTAACTGGGCTGCTTCTTCGCCTTTCCAACGTTTGCGTTGATAACGCACCCAAGGATAGATTTTTGTTCCTACTTTGGGGTCTACCATATTAATAGTGATGGTGACGTGATCTACATTCAAATCTTTGATTTGTTGAACGTGATCGGGAAGCATTAAGCCATTGGTAGATAAGCACAGTTTGATGTCTGGTGCTTTGTCTGCTATTAATTCAAAGGTGCGGAAGGTTTGCTTGGGATTTGCTAAAGGATCGCCAGGACCAGCAATACCCAGAACTGTCATTTGGGGAATTTTACCCGCAATTACGAGAACTTTGTGGGCTGCTTCTTCAGGAGTGAGTAGTTCACTAACTACCCCAGGACGACTTTCGTTAGCACAGTCATACTTGCGATTGCAATAATTACATTGAATATTACAAGCTGGAGCAACTGCTACGTGCATCCGTGCATAATGGTGATGAGCTTCTTCACTGTAGCAAGGATGTTTTTCAATTCTTTCTTGAATTTTAGGATCGACTTTTTGAGGAGTAGTTGAACTACAACCACAGCCTTTAGAAGACTTTTTTACTTTAGTTTTAGATTCTGGTGCTAAGGTAGTGCTGGTAGTTGGTGACATTGAATTAAATTCCGTTTAATTGTGTCATTTGTTGTCTGTTATTTGTCTTTTGTACTTTATCTTCTGGATTAAAATTGGTGACTAATAACTAACGACTTATGACGTTATGAAAGTTATATCATTGAGATTTTGGCTGAAGGGAAAACTTGCACTCGGTTAGTTTTATTGAATTACTTAGATTATACTCAACCCCTCAACTCTTTGACTGATAAGGAAAAAAAATTTTTTATGGGTATGGGGTTCTAGTATTTTAATGATGGGAGGTTAGTATTTATTTCTCAAGACCCTGGTATTTAATCTACTCGACAGTAATCACCGTAAACACTATATTTCAAAGCGTTTACCGTAATTTATCTCTTCTGGAAGTTAGTTGCACTCAATAGTGCTTTTATCTTTAATCTCAAATTTCCAAATAGATAATTCAATCTGATACCAATATAACAATAAAATTCAATTCTGTATCTAATTTAACTTTTTTTTTAATTAATTTGTTTTCACTGAACTAAAAAATTACTATTAGTTTGATGGTCAGATCAACTTTTAGTATTGATGATACTTACATTTCAAGCACTAGAGAGGGAACAAACATTATTAATTCTTAATTGGCAATATCCTTCTCCCTATGATTGCTACAACTTTAATCCTGAAACTATCCAAGAAGACTTATGCTATTTACTTGAGAAAAAAAACGCCTTATTCCAAAGCAGAGATCATACAGACTTTAGAACTGATGTTACAAAGTTCTAAGTTTGAATTTGAAAATAGAGCGATTATCTATCAAGCGATCGCTTTAAGTAAAAAAGGAACAGCCGATTTTGCCGATTATCTTATTGGTTCAGCTAATCATCATCATGAATGTATAAGTACTGTTACTTTCGATCAGCTTCGCTGCCTCGCTACGCGAGATCGTAAGTTAAAAACAGCTACAAGATTTAAAGTTTTAGAGTAAGTAAAGAGCGATCGCACTTAGTCAAATCTCAGATTGGCGATCGCTTGAACTAGATTACCGCGTTAGGTAGCCTCCGTTAATCCAAATTGTCTGTCCTGTAATCCATTGAGAACTAGGTAAAGCTAGAAACTCTACTAACGGAACAATATCACTAATTTTACCTAGACGACCAGCAACGGCGAGATTAGAAGCAAATCTGGTTGTCTCAGGGGTTTCCTGACTGTGAAAGAAAGGGGTATCTACAGGGCCAGGGGAAATAGTGTTAACAGTAATACCTCGTTCCCCTAATTCCCGCGCTCCCATGCGAGTTACTTCTTCCATAGTTGATTTCGTTCCTGCATAGGCAGAGTAATTAGGAGCCATTCCCGCTAAAAGTGAAGTACCAATGTTGATAATACGCCCATTATCTGAGATACGCCGTGCTGCTTCGCGCATACATAAGAAAGTTCCCTTTGTATTGATGTTAATCATGCGATCGAGTTCTTCATCGGTGACTTCTGCCATTGGTTTTTTCACAATTGCCCCTGCATTGTTGACTAGAATATCCAACCGTCCGAAGTTTTCTATGGCAGTATCGAACGTCCGCATAACTGTTTCAACTTGACCCAAATCTCCTTGTACTAAAGCAGCACGCGCACCTTGAGCTTCCACTAGGCTGGCGGTTTCCTCTGCCTGGTCTCTTGTTGACTCTCGATGATAATGCACGACTATATCCGCACCATGTTTGGCTAATGCTTCAGCAAAACCACGCCCCAGGTTTGCTCTAGCCCCAGTTACAATCGCCACTTTGCCAGCTAATTCTCGCTCCGAATTAGAAAGAGTAGTCGCGATAGGTTGAGATTGAGCATTAGCTTGTTGTGTAGCAATTGAGCCAACTAAACTTGTTGCTCCAATTGCACCCAAGAATTTGCGTCTATTTGTACTCATGATTGCCTCTTAATATTTTTTTTATATTTCTGTTGCCTGGATCATAGGTAATGTTGAAAAATTAGGTAGTATCGTATGGATACTAAAATGACTAGACCTCAATCCCTTGATCTCAAAAAGTTGACAAAATAATAGAATCGGCTTGACGCGTAATTCTGCCCTCGTATTCTAATCTTGCTAAAGCTCTCGATACAGTTCGCGGAGCTAAATCTAGTTCGGCAGCAATTTCTTTCCAGGGTTGGTCTAGATTGACCGAGAGGGATGCTGGGGTTTCCCCAGCATATCCAATCGAGGTGTTGACGACTGTTTGATTATTAGAAAAAGCAGCATTATATTGTAGATATTGAAATAACCTTAAATGAGCCGACCTAATCTGGAGCAATTCCAAACTAACTTTAAGAGACTGAATTTTTCTAGTCAGTTTATAGTTTAAATCCTCTGCTAGTTCTGGATATTCCTGTAAAGCTTGTATTAGTAATGATTGCGGATAAACGATCGTCCGTGAAGCTATTTCCGCTATGGCGGTACAAGAATAAGCACCAGAAATAAAAGTATTTTCGCCTAGGCTTTCACCTCTTCTGACAACTTGTAAAACAACCATTCTGCCTTCGATAGTGTAGCGAACTAATTTAACTCGCCCAGTTTCAACTATATAAAAATTGTTTTGGCGATCGCCCTGTCGAAACAGTCTTTGTCCAGCAGTAAAAGAATAGCTTGTAGCTGCATTTTGTAGAAGAGATGGCAAACTGTCAAGATTTAAAAGATTCATGCTATTAGTTAACCGTATTCATCAGTGCTTCGGGATAGCGCGTACCAGCAGCAGCACCCAATAGCATAATTAATTCGATGCACTCTTTATCTTCACTGCTCAATTCAATCTCAACCGCTTGGGCATTTTCGGTAACGCGATCAGGCAGAGCCTGCGAGCGAAGCTGATCGCTTCTATAAAAATCAGACAGTCCCATGCAGCCTAAACCAATCGCAGATACTTGTTTGTCTGTATTGCCTAGTTGACGATATTTCATGATTTATAATCCCTTCGTTATTAATTTTGTTAACTTTGGTTTTAATTTACCGATAAACTAATAGGGAAGTACATGAATATTTTCAAGATCGAGCGATCGATTTCTTAGGAATTTACTACCAAATCTCTTATTTTGCCGATTATCTTATCGGTTCAGCTAATCATCATCATGGATGCATAAATACGGTTACTTTTGGTCGCAAGTTAAAAACAGCTAAAAGAGTTGAGGTATTAGAGTAAATCATTATTAAAGCAATGCTACTGTGTCTAATTTTTCTTTAATTTCTGCCTAAACTCAACACCATCATATTTCAGATATTTTAGCTCAATTCCTCGCTCGCCAAGTAAGTATTTTTCAAAAAACTTTAAGTGATAATTAGTAACAATTTCACGGAATTCATATTTCTCTCTTTTTCCTATTTTATTTCCAAGATTTGCTTGTCTTGAGATAAATAGTGCATCTGAATAACCCAAATGTTCTGTATTATCTAAAATTGCCATATAGGTATCTTCTGTATTGTATATATAAGTCGTTCTTGAAACATTTTTGATCAAATGAGTACCTAAAAGCATAAAAGGTGTTTTGATATCTTTATACAAAAAGTCTCCACAAGTTCCACCATCAATATTTATTCCAGCTACAAATCTACTGTCATTTAAACAAGTCTGAGCAGCAGTCGCCCCTCCATAAGAATGACCAGTAATACCAATTCCTAAATCGAGCTTTAATTTATTTTTAAATATTGATTCTGTTTGACCTTCATTTAAAGCTTCTAATTGGTCGGCTACAAAGACAGAATCAGCTACCCATATCTTTACATTGTCAGTCAAACTTTTATAGTCTTTTAAATATCGTTTCTCTGCTATTTCCATTACTTGGCTATCTGAATAATATTCTTTGCTAGAAGCTTTTAAAACTTTTCGGGTCGATTTTAAAGAAGTGTTCGATCTCAGATTTTTCTGGGTAGTTTTATCCATTTTTATTACCCTGCCATCCAAATATTTTACACCTGAAGCTTCATAAGGATGACCTACAGAAACAACTATATATCCCGAACTAGCCAAATCGGAACATAATATCGTATTTTGCATGGCGTAAGCACCATAACCATGATTAAAAAGAATGACTGGATACTTATCTTTGCTTGTTGCAATTAGTGCATTTTCATAACAATTTGTCTTAACTTTTGTGACATTTTTTGACACGAGTCCAAATGTCATTTTGTTGAGAACTTCTAATACTTCGGGAGAAGAGTAAGATGTGCTAGATTTACCTTCATTGCTTTCGGCTGGATAAAATATCTTTACAGGAATTTCTCTAAATGCATTATCCTCTTCAAATGGAAACACCTTTTTTCTACTCTTATCGGTAAAATCTAATTGTGTAATTCCCACAGGATATTTACCTACTGGTTTTGGTAGTTCTTTTAAATTTCCAAATAAAAATCCAAGCATAAAAAAACTCTCAGAATTATTAATTTACAGATTCTCGCGAAAAACAGAAGGACTCATGCCAGTATGCTTTTTAAAATAGCGGGAAAAATGACCTGGTTCTTGAAAACCTAGTTGATAAGCAACTTCTTGGATAGAAACAGACGATCGCGATAAAATAGCTTGAGCTTCGGCAATAACTTTTTCGGCAATCCAATTATTAACAGATTTACCCGTTTTACTTTTAATTACTGTACTCAGATAGCTAGGATGTAAATATTGAGCTTCCGCATAGTCTTGAACTTGGTACAAAGTATCTACATTACCTGCGGTTAAATCTCGAAAGTGTTTTTCTAGGTTGCGTTTAAATGTAAGTACGATCTGCGATCGACTATCTGACTCGTTAATTGGATCGTAGGTGCGCCAAAATTTCTCTTTAATTTTTAGTAGCAGCACCACCATCAAGCTGCCGATAATCTTAAATTTATAGTTTGAATGGCTTTGGTATTCACGGATAAGCTGATTTCCCAGATCGTTAAATTCTTGAAATATATCCTGGTTAGTATATTGAGGCGGAGCAACTTCAGCAATGAGAAACGGAAATTCATCAAAAATATCTTCTCTTACATACTGCTTAAGAAAAGATTCAGCAAAGGTGATGACAAAACCTGTGGCTAATTCGTGAATTTCAAAGCCTTTAAGATGACCTGGATTAGTAAAGTAGATAGTATAAGGTTTAGTTGCATAAGAATGATTATCGATGATATATCTTCCCCGACCACTACCGATGATGATGATGGAATAGTAGTTTGCCCGAAACAGCGGGGATTTTACTGGGACATCTCCGTGAACTTTTTCTAAACGATGAATAGTAAATTCAACTTCTTGTTCGAGAGTCCCTCCCATAGAAGCATAAAATTCTGCCATTGAATGGTATATTGCGATCGCCTCAGCCATTAATCAAATTCATAGATAGCTACACTATGGTTGTTTTGCCCAATCCATAATTAAAAAATAGCATTTCAACAGCGATCTCGTTCCGAGCCGTGGTGTGGCTGTCCGCGACAGCGACTACCGGAGGTGTGGCGCCGTGGCAGCTTGACTTTTCGCACGTATTAAAATCTCAGAGTGGGGGTGGCTATTGAACCATCTAAAAAAGTTAATAT
>JAAUYH010178572.1_pt1 | contig 10834 bp, 12 predicted proteins | sample 7278061 | NCBI WGS metagenome assembly JAAUYH01 (sample SAMN14350203, study PRJNA611818) | marine sediment metagenome | isolation source: surface marine sediment (0.6m) | place: French Polynesia: Moorea | collected 2018-08 | reverse complement strand
TAAACTAACAAAATAGGCTCAAACCCCCATTCCGTCGTTAAATGCGGAGGACGTGCTGATTCCCTGAAGCCCATACTGTGCAAGGCTTCCAAATTTCCGGACGGGTCTATTGGGGTCCACTTCATTTTGAGTAATCAAACTGTTTGCTTATATGACTGCTGATTTTGTCCTCTAGTGGCTCCGTCTAATATGAATAAAACTCATCATCTGCTAAATTATGCTGCATTGACGCTTTAAAGCCTGCTCCAGCAGTGTTTGATAGTCTTCGTCCGCAATGGTGTACGCGCCAAATCGTTCCAGGTGGGGATTGGTCATTTGGGCGTCGAACAAGACAAATTGACGCGATCGCAACCGTTCCACCAACTTCACCATCGCCACCTTAGACCCCTCAGGAATGGCGTAGAACATCGACTCGCCAATGAAAGCGCCGCCAATAGCGATACCCAAAATTCCGCCCGCTAAGGTATCCCCTTGCCAGGTTTCGAAACTATGGGCCCACCCCGCCCGATACAATTCCCAATAAATGGCTTTGAGTTCCTCTGAAATCCAAGTGGTTTCCCGGTCCGCGCAGCCGTCGACGACCTGCTGGAAAGCCCCGTCAACCCTGACCGAAAATCGATTTTGGTTCAAGGCGCGTCTGAGGGAGCGCGGATATCGAAACCGTTGATCTAAGGGAATCAGAGTTCTCTGGCGACTGGAATACCATCCCAAATTAGCGCCAGACTCAGCCGCCATTAAAAAATAGCCCTGAGCATACCCCTGAACAATGGCGGGAATGTCATACTTAATCCTAGTCACCTTGATACGTAAGCTAGCTACGCGTTACTTTAATCGTAATAGTTTGGCGCTTCTCTAATGGTTGAACCGATTTCATCCTTAACCTTACCCCCCGCTCAAGATGCTTGCCAGGAAGGGAAATGGCTCCAAGCAGCCCTGCTGAAATGGTTAGACGAAGAATTTATTCCCGAAGCGGTCAATCAAACCATCGCTGAGCGAGCCTCTCAGGTCTTTGTCCGTCAACGCATGGAAGGAGAAAACGATTTAGACGCCCTGGTCATGGCCATTTTAACCGAGATGCAAGGATTCGACTTCTCTAGAAGTTTCTTCAGCGAATTTGCGGTGGCCAACGCGGTCGGCGATTTATTGTTGGATAGTTTGGGCATTGAGCGCTGTTGCGGCCAGGGTTGATAATCGCCGCGCCCTCATCCCCTAACCCCTTCTAGCCCTCACCCCCGGCCCCTCTCCCAAGCTTGGGAGAAGGGGTTAGGGGATGAGCGCGAGAGGGACCGAGGGTGAGGGCCGACCAACAGCAAAAGACCGAAGAGCGCCAACCCATCGGCCTTCTGATTCTTATTTCTGAGTTCAAAGTCCCGCCAAACTTACCAGCTAGACTTAACCACCCCAGGCAAAAGACCCTGATGCGCCATTTCGCGGATGGCGTTACGAGACAGGCCAAAATCGCGGAAATAGCCGTGGGGGCGACCCGTCAGCCAGCAGCGGTTGTGCAGCCGAGTAGGCGCGCTGTTGCGAGGGAGTCGTTGAATCTTACGGTGAATCTCTAATTTCTCTGCTTGGTTGTCCGTTTTAGCGAATTGCTCTAACAGTGCTTCGCGTTTGTGAGCGTACTTCGCAACTAATTTCTGGCGCTTCTTTTCCCGCGCAATCATGCTCTTCTTAGCCATGCAAGATTCTTTATTCCCTCGAAAAGATTCAGTCTCTGATCATACTCTATTTTTACGGGCTTGGGTAGGGTGGCTTTAAGTCTTACGCAGAAATCAAAGTTCCTTATAAAGGCAGTGGATGGGTGGATGGGTGGATGGGTGGATGGGTGAATGGGCCAGTATGCAACTACAGTTTCCTAATCCGTCGCCATCGTCTTGGCTTTATTTGCTTTGATTTTCTTTGCTTTGGTTTTGGCGGTTGGGGCCGAGGTTGCTAAGGATGCATCGGACTTGGCTGAGGGGCAGAGATCAGCTAGGGTGCAGCGATCGCAGGCGGGATTCCGGGCGGGACAAACCGCTCGGCCATGGTAAATCAGCCGAATGGACCAATTTTCCCAATCAGGTTGGGGCAGCAGCTTCATCAAATCCCGCTCCACCTTGACGGGGTCGGTTTCCTGGGTGAGGCCTAAGCGATGGCTCAAGCGTTTCACATGGGTGTCCACCGTAACGCCCGCATTAATACCGTAGGCGTGGGCCATCACCACATTGGCCGTCTTGCGGGCGACGCCAGCGAGCTGGGTTAGCTCCTCCATTCGATTAGGAACCTTGCCGCCAAAGTCAGTGACAATCTTCTGGCAAGCGGTGCGAATATTCTTCGCTTTGTTGCGATAGAAGCCAGTCGATTTGACTAATTGCTGCAGCTCATCAATATCAGCGCCCGCCAGGGAAGGGGCGTCAGGAAATCGGGCAAATAGAGCAGGGGTTACTTTATTGACCCGCTCGTCGGTGCATTGAGCCGACAGAATAGTCGCCACTAGAAGCTGGACAGGCGTTTCATAATCTAAAGAGCACGTGGCGTCTGGATAAAGCCGCTTTAAGCGCATCAGAATCTCCAGCGCTCGCTGCTTCTTAGCGGCAATTTTTCGAGTAATGCTCACTGGAGCAGATCCTGAAAAATTTCCAATTGCGTGGTGTCCCTGACAATAATAAAGACCCCTAATCCCAGCAATAACACCAAGCCAGTTTGCATTACATTCTCTTGAATCCTAGCGGGCAGCGGTTTGCCGCGAATTCCCTCAATCAGCAGAAACGCCAATTGTCCGCCATCTAGAGCGGGTAAGGGCAAAATATTGATAATCGCCAGGTTGATGCTGATGATCGCCGTAAACGGGAAAAGATTTAGCAAATTATTATTGGCCAGCTTGGCGCCCTGCTCGACGATTTTGACCGGCCCAGCGACTTGGCCCGCCAACTGATTAAAATTCGTCACCAAATTGACGAACCCCTGTACCGTCGCCACCAGGATCGATTGAAATTCTTCCGCTGCTAAACCCATGGTTTCAAAGACATTTCGGGTGCGGCGAAAGACTAGGTCGCCATTATTGGATAAGCCGACGCCGATTTTGCCCACCCCGCTGGCGTCAGGTTGGGGGATCACTGTTAAGTTGAGGGTTTCATCTCCTCTCTGAACATCCAGCAGAATTGGTTGTGAAGGATGCGCTTCAATAATCTCCCTCAGGTGATCAATGGACTGAAGCGACCGATCGAATGTCCGGCCATCAGCCGACAAGATCACATCTCCCGCTTGAATGCCCGCCTGCGCAGCAGCTGCATTAACATCAGAGACGAGCTGAGAAATTCGAACGCCCGGTTCAGAGGCTTCCTGGAGGCCAAACGCGCCAAACTGGAGAACAAAGATGAGGTAAGCGAAAATTAGGTTGGCGACCACCCCAGCGCTAACCACAATGACCCGATCTAATATTGGGCGATTTTGCAGCAGGTCTGGATCATTTTCTGGGATATCGCTATCCGGATCATCGTCCGGGAAGCCTACAAATCCGCCTAGCGGCAGCGCCCGAATGGCGTATTCCGTCGCTTCCCCTTGATATTTCCAAAGAATAGGGCCGAAGCCGATAGAAAAGCGATTTACGTGAATCCCTTGTAGTCGAGCCGCCAAGAAGTGACCAAGCTCATGAACTACAATCAAAACGGCCAAAACCGAGATCGCTGCCAGAATGAACATAAATAATGAAACCTAGTGAGATAGCGAGTTGAGCAATTAACGGCCTTTTCCCATTTTACCGTTCTAAATTTCTGTCTCCAGTTCGTCTATCCTATCAGTTCGGAAATAAGGCGCGTGGGTAATGCCCCCTCCCCATCTCCCCTATCCTTCCTTAAATAACTTCCCTACCCAGATAACGCTGCAACACCTCAGGAACTTGGACGGAACCGTCGGGCTGTTGATAGTTTTCTAAAACAGCGGCCATGGTGCGCCCGATCGCCAGACCTGACCCATTCAGGGTATGGACAAACTGACCGCCTTTTACGCCCGGTTCTTTGAACCGAATACTGGCTCGGCGGGCTTGAAAATCTCCGCAGTTGGAGCAGCTAGAGATCTCTCGATACTTGTCCGAAGAGGGTAACCATACCTCCAGGTCATAGGTTTTGTTGGCGGAAAATCCTAAGTCGCCAGTGCAGAGTTCAAGTACTCGGTAGGGGAGCTTTAGTCCCTGCAGGATCGCTTCCGCGTCGTTCACCAGCGCTTCATGTTCGGCTTCTGAGGTTTCGGGCCGAACAAACTTATACATTTCCACCTTATTAAATTGATGCAAGCGGATCAGGCCTCGGGTGTCTCGGCCATAGCTGCCCGCTTCTCGACGAAAGCAGGGGGTGTAGGCGCAATAGTGCAGGGGAAGATCTGTAGAGGATAAGATTTCATCCCGATGCAGGTTGGTGACCGGGACTTCAGCGGTGGGGGAAAGCCAGAGGTCGTCGCGATCGCACTTAAAACTTTCTTCTGCAAACTTCGGCAGCTGACCTGACCCAGTCAAGGAGGCGGAATTCACTAGGAATGGAGGCATCACCTCCGTGTAACCCGCCTGGATATGCCGATCCAGCATGTACTGGATCAAGGCCCGCTCCAGCGCTGCGCCGGCACCGATCAGGGTGACAAACCGACTTTGGGCGATTTTAGTGGAGCGCTCAAAGTTCAGGATGCCGAGCTTTTCGCCGATTTCCCAGTGGGGCAGGATGGCTTTATCTTGAGGAATATATTCGTCTCCCCAGCGACGAACTTCTACATTCTGCTCTTCGCTTTCCCCCAATGGGGTAGATTCACTGGGCAGATTCGGCAGCGCTAGCAGGAAAGATTCAATCTGATGCTTGATTTCTTTTTCTGTAGGTTCGAGTTGGCTGAGTTGGGCCTTGATGTCGTTGCCCTCTTCCTTTAAAGCTTTGACTTCGGAGCCTTTGGGATCAGCGCCGGATTTAATTTTCTGACCCACTAGTTTACCGATTTCGTTACTGCGGGCTTGGAGTTGCGATCGCGCCGTCTCTAATTCCCGCTGCTGCTGATCGAGCTTTAGCAATGGCTCCAGATCATAATCCCCTCGGTGATTCAGGCGCGCCTGCACCTGCTGTGGATTTTTCCGTATTTGCTTCAAGTCAAGCACAACGTTTCCCCAGAAGAAAAGTCAATCAATAATGTTCAACGAATAGGTCCTGAAAATTTGGGACGCGCAATTTAAACCGCCCCTTTAAGCGAATAGCCCAAACGATATTAAAACATTGAAAGCCCCCTAAGTCCTCAATGTCAGGAGGATTTTAGGGGGAGTCAGTTTGAAGGGGCAAGAAGACAGGAGACAGGAGACAGTTCCTATGAATTCTGAATTCTGACTTCTGAATTCCTTCTCTACCGGATTGTTCCGCTTTAAGTTGTTACCCCTACATAACCTGCTGAATTTCAGCGATCTCGGGGATAAATTCCCGCAACCTGCGCTCAATCCCCATTCTCAAAGTCATGGCGGAACTTGGACAGGAACCACAAGCCCCTTGCAGACGCAACTTGACCACCGGCCCCTCTAACTCAACCAATTCCACATTGCCGCCATCCGCCATCAGATAGGGCCGCAGTTCATCTAGAACCTTCTCAACGTTTTCGTTTGTTAATGCCAGTGTTTCCATGATTCAACCCTCTGAAAATAGCGCCAACTAAATTGTAATCAAACTTTAGCCTACTATGCTGAAACCCCTGAAATTCCGTTTACTCACGGGAAGTCAACTTCAGTTCAAGAAATTGTTGGGATCTCAATTCATTTGCCACTCTCCCTAAAGGGCCCACATGGCAACGGAAGAATGGGCATGTTAGCGATTGAAAATCAGAGTGGCGAAAAACTTACAGGCACTAACCAATTTTTAGAAGCTCAGAACTTAGCTAACTATCCACTTTTAGGATTTACTATAACTTTTTAGGACTGCTTTGAAGCTCTTTAAGACTACTTTGAGAAGCTAAAACAGTTTTGTTATTAATGTCAGACTTATTAAGTGTGCTAAACATGCAGGAAATTACTCTGGCTCATAAGAATGAGTCGTCATCTGGACCTGAGTCCAAACAAAATCATCGGTTGAGTCAACCCCTTAGCACACAGGAAATTCGTAATCGTTTTGTTACCTATTACCAGTCACAAGGTTTCCAGCCATTGCCGCGAGCTTCGCTGCTGCATCCTTCGATTCCAATGTCTTTTGTTATGAGTGCTGGCTTAGCTCAGGTTGAAATGGCTTTGTCGCTTTCACCCTCTAGTTCAGGTCAAAAGTTCGTTTTAGTGCAGGACTGCTTTCGGCATTTCGATCTAGATAAGGTTGGGCTTGATGATACACATCTGAGCTTATTTGAAATGCCGGGAGCTTTTGTGTTTGGAGCCAATGCTCAAAAGGATACGATTGAAAGGATGTGGAAACTCGCTACACGGGAATTTCAAATCGATCCGGAACGACTTTGGGTTTCTTATTTTGCGGGGGGAAATATAGTGGGGCATACGCTGTCTGCTGACCAGGAAACTTATATAGCCTGGTGTAGTGTAGGGGTTCCACCGCAGCGACTCGTAGGGTTGGGAGTTGCGGATAATTATTGGCGACAAAGTCAAAGTTTGGGCCATATGGTCGGACAACCTCGAAAATGCGGACCAAATACAGAGTTGTTTTACGATTTGGGTATTCAAAAGAGTTGTAATGCCAATTGCCTTCCAGGTTGTAGTTGTGGTCGGTTTCTGGAGTTTTCTAATTCACTGTTCATTACCCATGAAGTAGAAGATGACACTGGCCTGCTAGCGCCACTCTCTACCCCTTTTACTGAGACTGTAATTGGTTCCGAACGGATGGCGACAATTTTGCAGAATGTGTCATCGGTGTTTGAAACGATTCAATACTCAGCACTCACTACCTTGGTGAACGACCATTCTCTCACCACAGATTTGCCGGTGGAAATGGTACAGGCGAGCGAAAGAATTATCGTAGATCACGTGAAAGCATTATGCTTCCTGGTTGCTGATGGCGCGCCGCCGCCAGGAAAGAATGGACGAGAACGAATTATAAAACTACTCATTCGTCGGACAATAGCCCGGATGCAAGTTCTAGGAATTTCTGAGACACATCTTTGGTCTTTGCTAGTAGCTACTGTTGTAGAGAAATATGAATTAACTAAACTTGTAAATAAATTAGCAGACAATAAATTGGCAGACGTATCATTGATTGAAGAGATTATGGCCTATGTTTCGTCTGAATCCAAGCGCTTCCATGCAACAATTCAACGCGTTTATCAAAAGATGGCGGAAATTTTCCCGGATGCTTCAGTAAACCAGCCAGAAGAACAGATGATCGAGTTAGAAAAAAACTGGGGATTGTCATTTCCGCTCATGGTCATGTGGCTACGTGACAAAAAGATCCCGTTTAGCATTCAGAAATATTCTTCTGCTCTGGCAAAGTGGCGTTCTAAGCATATCCAGCATTCGTAATCATTTTATGCCTATTTCTTCTGTCCCCTAGTGTCTATCTCCTACTGGTAATGAATACTCAGCAAGCTTTATCCCAAAAAGCATTTGAGATTCTTTCTTCTCTCGGGAAGGACTTCAAACATCATCGTAGCGACACAGAAATTCTTACGGTAGTCGCCCACAGAGTTTATGAGTTGACGAGTGCGCCCCGGATTTATGCTGTTTTCAAAGATCGACTTAGTGATTCGTTGGAACTAGTACTCAGGTTCGAGGATGGCGAAGTCCAGACATCTCAAGCGAATTTAGAAAGCGTTTTGAGCAGCATTGGTAGAGAGCAGATCCTACAGGTTATTGACACTCAGGCAAATCTTTTACTAAATCAGCAGGAGACCGTTGATCGCTGCGCATCATGGCTTGGTGTGCCCATCAGTTCTGCAGATCAAGCGATCGGAGTACTCGTCATACAGCATCCATCTGAAAATAATGCCTTTAGTTCAGAGGTCGGTCAAATTCTGGATGCCATGACGGACTTAGCTGCTAGTGCAATTGAATACTATCGTTTATACCAACGCACAAGATTAACTGGTGATGACCAGCATAACTTTGAGCAACGCATCAAAGATCTGGAAAGGCTTGGGGATATTTATGGAGCCGTGAACCAAAATCCTCTGGAGGATGTGCTAGATCTCGTTCTGGAAACTGCCGTAAGTTTTACCCGAGCAGACTATGCAGAAATCTGTTTTTGTGACTTTGACCACAACGTCATAGAAGTTGTGAAGGATTACCAAAACCGCCGAAGTAAGTGGTTTAAGGGAATTACATTGTCCACTACCGAAGGGCTTGTGGGGCGAGCCATTTCTTCTAAAGAGCCTTGCTACAGCGGCAACGTAAAAGAAGATGACGATTACGTTGAGGTCAGCCCTGATGTCAATTCAGAATTGGTGATTCCTCTAGTCTTTCAAGGCAAACCGCTTGGGACTTTTAATCTGGAGAGTAAACGAATTAATGCTTTTTCCCCAGAACAGCAGAAGTTGGCTAAAACGCTAGGAGATTCAATTACAGTCGCTTTTGAAAATTCGAAAAAAAACTCTCAGTTGAAGCTTTATCTATCGCTTCTTGAAGAGTTGGAAAAATTAACTTTTTCAGAAGCTCCTTTTGATGAAGAATTTCTATCAGAATATATTCATAATCGCGCCTCGGAACTCATGGATACAGGCAATATGTACATTGCCCTCTACAACCCGGAGAATGGCATGGTTGAGTTCAAAATGGTTTATTTAAGAGGGGAACGACGAGCCCCCTATAAATCCCGAAAACTTACTGAAGGACGTGGAAGAACTGAGCAAATTATCCGAACCCATAAGTCATTGCGGCATACTTCAGAGGAATCTAAGCAATGGTATGCGCAAGGGAAGGATTACACCAATCAAGACGACGATTTACCTTGGCTGGGGGTGCCGATGCTTCTAGGGCGAGGTGATGATGAACTTTGCCTTGGCGTTATTGCCACATATAGTGCTGATAAAACGTATGTATATACCTCACAAGAGCAGGCTGTACTTGAAAAGATGGGACGTTGGGCAGCTATTGCCCTAGAAAATGCAAAAACTACGAAACGTGTTGCCGAACAACAAAACATGCTAACCCGCTCCCTAGTTGCTCAAGATCTAATCCATCGACTGAATAGTATTGCCGGAACCGTTCCAATCTGGCTTCAACTCTTAGAGATGGAAATTGATACATTTGAGGGAATCAATGTTTCCAAGGCCAAAGACTATATCGCACAAAGTTTGAGTGAACTAAAAGCCCTCATTCTGCAAATCAATCGTTTGGGTGCGCCAGAACCAGAAACCAAAGTTAACCTTAAGCAGGTTTTGGTGACGCTCATAGAGCAGTTCAGAATCTTGTATAAACAATATATTGATGTCCAAAAACTTTCAATTGAAGATAACTTGGCGGAGGATTTATATGATGTTGTGGGATTTCCCTCTTTGATTGCCAACTCTCTAGAATCTGTATTGAAAAATGGAGTTGATGCAGTTCTAGAGAAAGGCAAAGGCTGTGTGAGCGTGGTTGCAGAAAATTCCCAAGTAGCAAATACAGTAAAAATTGTGATTACTGATACTGGAGTTGGCATTCCCAATGCTATGAAGGCGGACGTATTTGCCCCCTTTTTTAGTACGAAAAAATCCGGCATTGGCTATGGTCTTTGGCGAGCTAAATCTGTGTTTGAGAAGATGGGTGGACGCATTAGTTTTGAGTCTCAACCCGATCGCCAGACTACATTCACAATCACATTGCCGCGAGAAGAGTAAGGAAGGGAGGCTTAAAAAGCTATGAAACGAGTGCTTTTAGTGGATGATCAGGGACGATGGCGGGATATATTCAAAGCTATCTTGAAGCAAAAATTTAAAGATCTGGAAATTCAGGAATGCACAAATATGGAGGATACTCTTGAAATTTTGGAGGAACAGGTCTTCGATTTGGCAATTATTGATCTACGCCTTGTCGATGAATCTAACTATAATGTTCAGGGCTTGGCTTTAGTGAGGCAGGTAAAGGCAAAATCACCTGAAACTAAGGTTATTTTAGTGACTGCTTATCCTGCAAAAGTAGAGGGTAAGAACCAGGAAGCTGATGCATTTATCCGAAAAGTTTCAGAATCAGAAATTTTCGACATCAAGTTATTCCAAGATACAGTTAATAACTTGATTAATTGTGAATGACATAGTAAATGATTAATTCATCTATTACCAGAATATTGTTGTTGGATTCCGATCAAAGCTGGTGTGAACCAGTTTCTATATATATTAGTCAAAGACTTGAAAATGTAGGTTGTCCATGTCAGGTGATAGTTGCACATGATCGTGAGCACGCATTTAGAGAAGTTGAATCTCAGGCTCCTCATTTAGTCAGATACCACCCGCAAAGCGGGTGGCTTGATGAGTGTGACCGCCCCAAGGGCGGGCGTCCTAGCGCAATTCCCTCGGCTTAGAACCGACCACTTTGGTCATTCCCCTCCTGTTCCTGAATATAACGACGTACTGCTTCCTCCTCAAACCCCACCGTCGAGACCGCATACCCTCTCGCCCAGAAGTTTTCTCCATTGAAATTCCGTTGTTTCCCGCCAAACTTTCGAGCAATCGCCAGGGCGCTCTTGCCCTTGATGAACCCGATCACTGACGCCACAGCATGTTTCGGGGGTATTTCGATACACATATGAACATGATCTCGCATCAGGTGTCCCTCCACAATTCGGCACTCCTTCTGACGGGCCAATTCATGAAAAATCGGTCCTAATACTACAACGAGACTTCCATTTTTTAGACTATAACTAAGCGAATGAAGTCAGAGGTCGTCAGGTGCAGAGTATAGAAACGGTTCCAGAGATGCAGCTGAGTGCTC
>JAAUYH010045733.1_pt1 | contig 10834 bp, 7 predicted proteins | sample 7278061 | NCBI WGS metagenome assembly JAAUYH01 (sample SAMN14350203, study PRJNA611818) | marine sediment metagenome | isolation source: surface marine sediment (0.6m) | place: French Polynesia: Moorea | collected 2018-08 | reverse complement strand
ATCAGTATTGATTGACTGGCAATATGCGTTTCCGTACCCTTCAAGCTTATTTTTATTTTTCTACGGTGTAATCCATGACTGCGACTTTCGCGTTGTCGCGCAAAATCTAGCGAGATAATGCATCTCCAAGACTGTCTAAGTTTTAATGGCTGAACGCAATGATTATTCAGAAAAAATGATGTATTTCCTTTTTCGAAAACAAGTCTGAAGTTGTAAATTTCCTTAAATTATGTTCCCTCATATTGATGTGTATGCGTAAATAGCAACTATATTTCTTTTTCTGGCAAAAATCCTCGGTTACAGGCGTATTACTTTTACTAGGATCGCGGTTGTATGACAGAAGTATATTTCGATTTTAACGCATCGAATAGATTCTAATTCATTTCTTCGCCGTTCGTCTCGAGAGTTAAGATCATAAATTAAGATCATAAATTTTCAGTTCTTTCCAAACATGTTTCGTCCGTTTTCGCTTTAATTTGGATCTTCTCTCTGGTTTAGCGCATTATCTTTTCAAAGAGATTTAGTGGAAAGGGAATCTCATTTTCTATAGGTCTGTTGGTATCCAAGCAACCCTTTTCGGGTTTTAAATGGATGTTCTCCGGTTGAATCGACACCCCTACAATAATTTCCGCTATTCAAAAAAACTTTGCAGCAGGAACTTTTCTTGAAACTCGTTTTATTTACTGCCGATGTTATTTTCAGGTAGTTTGAAGTGTTTTGAAAGATTATGGACTTAAAAGACATTTTGTGACAATCAGGAGTATGTTTACTCTGGTATCTCGTAAGAAATCATTGGCTGTATGCTATCAGGCAGCGAAGAATATAAAAAACAAGTAAATTTACTGTAAATCGTAGTTGTCGAAGTGTACTGCATGATGCAGTAGTACAAAACCTAGATTAATAATCCAATACTACATAGCCGTAAATTCCTAGCTTCTTCGTTCACTCCCCAAACCCCTCGCGCCTGCGTCAATTAACGAGAATTGCCAAATTCCTGAATGTAGCTTATTTGGTGAACTTAGCACGTGAGGAAGCTATTGAATTGACTGTGAGTAAGATAATCCTCTTGGGCTCACCATTAGAATCTATCACACAGCTAACACTGCGAATGTAATTTGCAGAAAATGTCCCAGTACTTTGGTATGGGCTAACAGTAATTCTTTCCGTTTGTTTGCTAGTCGATCTCATCGCTGACTGATGGCTGGGAGCAAACAGTCTCGTTTCCTATATTGGTCGAAAATCGCAAGAGTCGTTCTTCTGCTATCGTCTGAGTGGAGGGAATCACCCCGTTACGAAGACGGTCCTGCTCGATACTGAAAAACAATCATGGATGCACTAGTCTAATTGGTATCGCCCTGCATAAAAGGGATTTGCAGCGGACCTTACCGTAAGAACTGCCAGATAAGGATATACAGAAATTCTACCGACTAAGAAATTCAACGAGACGTTACTGTACAGTACCTGAACCAAACCTGAGATGTAAAATCGAAAAATCTGAGGTTTGGTACTTGCTTTCGTCATCCGAAATTTCTTTCGAGAATCTCTTCGCATTCAATGACCCCTAAAAGTTCGGTGCCGCGTCAAGGGGTTCTTCGGAGTAATTGAGTGAATGACTCGTTTCTCAAACCAGGGCTTTTCGTTTGGCATTAAGTTCAGCGGATTAGTCGAGTTCGTAAACTAGGAAATTTGGTGTTAGCAAAAAGGAAGGGTGGCGAGATCCATAGCTGCATAAGACTGACTACGTGCTTTATTGATCTACACACGACTAAATCACGGGACAAGGTTGTTTTACTTGGTCAACTTGTTCTGTCGACGTCTCAGTTTGGTTGAATTACGTTTTAAGTACGTGCGACTATACCTGTTGCATTGCGCTTTCGGTGGACAAACACCACGGCAGTGCGAGCAAATCCATGACGAAGTCGGAATACCATGGAGTGGAGCATCGGTCCAGGCATGCCTGTGCGCACATCGCTCGCATACTATTTTCCGACAGCGATTGCCGATTACGCGACCGCATGGTGCAGTGCGAATGTTCGCCGCATTACGGCCGCAGATGTGACAGAATCGGCTTGACCGGTAACTTTTGCGCACCTTCTCTCGCTGCAGTGGAACCGGGATGAGGTCACGGAAGTCGAATGATTGCACTGCTATCAGTTCCCAACCGGGTGGGGATGCTTGGTGTGGTGTTGACGGTGGCGATGTAAGGACGTCATACCATTCTTCTTTTCCGACAGATTGCGCGATTTCGTCGGTCGGGTCGCATTGAACCCATAGAGTAGGAATCACAGTCATTAGGAAATAGAAAGAGCTTCAGGTGGAGACCGGTTCAAAGAGTTCTGGTAACATACGAAAAGAGTGGGTCTGCCTTGGGCTGAGTGAGCGACTCGCTCAATTCATGTTAAATATTCTATGTAATTATCCGATCTGTGTTTAATGCACAATCTGAACAGGTCATGCTGAAGCGCAGCGAGTAGAGTCTTTCCTTCCCTACTAGCGGACACCGCATTAGTTGGCACCTTGCGAGCCGTAGTCGGAACATGGCTCACTGAATATAGAAGTTCTGTATTTAATAACCAATCCGATTTCAGAACGAGTCCGAACTATTACCAGTTCAACCAGTAAACATGGAGCACCATAGACAGGGCTTGCTTTCATACGCACACTTTGCTTTCGAGACAGCAGTACCGTAGCGCGAATAGCGAGGGGAGAGCTTTCATTATGGAGGGAGCGTTTAGTCTGATGAGGCGTAGGAAATACGAATATTCGCTATTTCCATGATAATACACCTCTGGGAATTGTAAATGAATACAGTATATTTCTTTTAATATGATTGCTCGAATTCCCAAGTAACATCCATCGAGTACGCTCCACTCCTTCTGGCCACGCCCGAAGAGACCTACGATACCGGTAGTTGAAAGCCATTCAGGAGTGTCCCGTTACAGTAGTGCTCAATCCGGCCAACTGTGGATAGAGAGTTCGTCTGCAGCGCTACAGAAGCAGATAATCCCCTTTAACGCCAAGATCAGTCTCAAAGAATGTCCCGAACTCAACTCTGCACATTTGAGCTACAGTAGTTCAACATGCTTCCATTTGCAGTTAATACGTAGCCAACTTTTCAGTGCCGCAACTAACATAATAGTTACACGCCACAAACACAATTCCATTGTCATGGCAGAAGCTAATCGTTGATACCGCGTAGAGTTAGGATATTAAGTAGACGAATACGTGCCCGATGTCATATGAGAATGTTCTTACGCGCCGCACTTAAAAACACCCTTCTCGGTGTTAGGCCTCATTTTTACGCCAAGTTTTTTGGCGCTGAGTAACGCATGAAAGGCACAGTCAACAAACCGGATGAAACTCTGTGGGAGTGTCGGTGTTTATGGTTAACTCGTTTCTCATTCTTCTACAGTATACAGTGCTACTGTACAGTACTTGCGTCAACAAAGTGGACTTCCCACGTTTCTTTTACTCATGCGGTTCACTTTATGATCGTCTGTCGACAACGGCCATACAGTGAGGACCCCTGTGGTTGTTTCTACTGCCGCCATCCGTATCTCATAATCTGCGAGTCATTCACTTGCAAGCATTTCAGATCCCTTCGATCCGTCCTTCGACAAGAGTGATGGGACATTGTTTTCGCGACAAACCGTGCTTCGCCGCAGAGAGCACTGCTAGCGTAGAGAAGGTATAAATTTATGGCATCGACACAGCACAATCCATGGATTTTTGAACCTTATCTGAGTTCTACGTTCTCAAGGCGTATGCGTCTAATTCTTGCATGAAGGAGACACCAGGAGGTCGAACCCTCATCGTACATATTGCGTATCATAATTTTAATTATATTTGCATGATAACGAAAAGGCCGAAAACAGGGGTCTTTAGGGGAGACACTTCGCATCGAGTCTCTTAAATTTTTCCGAGTCAATCATGAAAGTAAATCACATTTTGTGAAGTGGCAGAGCCCGTGTCTATTAGGAGCAAGTGATCTTACCGTTTGTGCCTGGTTCAGACGGATAAAATTACGGTTAGGTGAAGAACGGTCTAATCGCGCAACAGTTAGGGAAAAATGTAGCGACAAGATAGGAACAACTGGCTAAGGTATCGCCTGAAGCTGAGTCATTCATTCCACTGTTTACTAACGGAACAACAGTTGAATTGTTAAAGAAACTGAAAGTTCCTGCTGCAACCGCACATAATTTACTTCATGAAGTCACTGCCGATTAACAAAGAACCGGTAATCCACTGCAGTCCGACGACCGAGGATATGTACGGAGATCGGAAATGTGAAACTGGGTACGTAAGTGGTACAGTACATTAGCTACAGTGAAGTTTGAAAAAGAAATCATCATACATAAGTTTGGCTGATTGGTTGCATCCCATAGAATCGACGTCAGTCCAATTAGTAGGCCATCAAAACCTGCATATGCGCCCTGAAGAGATGATTACCCGTATATCCCCGACTCCTGGACCCCCCCTTATCATATGTAATCTAGTACTCGGAGTAGGAGGTGTAAGCCGAAATACGAAAAGGCCATTGTGATGGCTTTGTACCCTACATACCATATCAATAGGATCTGACACAGTAGATCGGAATGATAAAATTCCCATTGACGTCGACAGCGAACATAGGCAGAAGACTTTTCTCAGATTCAAGGGACCCAGAAATTTCGAGTAAAGCAGAAACAAAGAGAAACCATGCTACAACAGCAAACGGCATTCTTTGGATATCAATCAAATTTGCCGAACGCATACACAATTGCTGGATACAATATAAGAGCAGTTTCCATCTGACATCTTCCAAAACTCCTTCAAAAAGCTCGGATTTCCAGATGAATTAGATGCCGCAAACGAAGTTACATTAGAATTCGTTAATAGATTTAAAGAATAGAATCTTAATTAGGTTTTTACCTAACTAAATTGTTGGACACGTTTTATGCATAGGAAGCAACTTGAGTACGATATTCCCTGCCAGCCCCCTTGCATGCTCATTTCCTTTGTGGTCAAGGAGACGGCGACATAGGGTACGGCAAGTCTCTGCTTGATATTCTACAATACAGTAGTCAAAAAAAGGCAATTGAGAGTGGATACGATAAAGTTCTTGAATCTAATTTTAGATTAGAATAGATTGAATTTCCAGGTTTGCTGGAATCTACTAGGACGAGGAGACAGCCCCTAGAATGTTGTAGTCGATGATGGCTGAGGTAAAATCCTTGAATTCAATACCAAGATAGGCATTCAAGAAAAATCATGTCCTGAATGAGTAGGGACGGTGTCTTATTTGTTGTGCCGAGCCATTGCAGCGTATTTATTGATTCAACTCGAAGTATGTTCGATTTCTCGAGCACTTGTTGAATCGTGGTTCTGTTCAGGAAAACTGTTGTCTTAACAAACTCAATTCCGCCGGATGGTACGGTTAATGCGCGCTAAACTTTAGCCTGGGACTAGCACTTCCACAGGGATCCCTTCATGTACAACCTTGATGATGACGAAGCGTCACTACGAAAAAATGAGTGAGCCGACCAAATACGCAAAGTAGAGTGGGGCGTATTTCGCATTCACTGCAGAAAAATGACCAGTCTCGCGTTCTTCGAAAAGAATTCAGAAGAGCCATACTGTTTAGTGAGCGCTCACCTATTGTCAACATTTCTGGCACCCACGCAAAAAATTGTAACTTACCTTCAGTCGACTTCATAGTACACATTTCTGGCGCTCGAGCGAAAATTCATATGCACAAGCAGCATTATGTATGGTACGATAATCACGCGACTGGGTATATCGAGTATCGAATTCGCTAGCTGTAGATTTTGAGGATCACGTGATCTTCAAAAAGAAGCCAAGGCTTGAAACATATTACGGAAAACGTGACTCTAGATCCCAATTGCGCCTTGCTAATGTGTTATCCCCATTTCATAGTGTCTTCCCCTATTCGACGCTCCGCCATCACATCGAATCGAGCTCCCTGCACAATGAATAAGGCGATCTTGGTCACTAGGCCCTGGACTCACAGTTCCTTGTTCAAAGTGTCGGTACAATTGATGAGTACACTCTGCATTGCAATCTCAAACGCGCATTTAGATCCTTGTTCCCCGACCAATCTGCAACAAAATTCGTGGTTGTGCTCATATATCAGTATACCATTCCTGAAGATATCGATTGTTTGACAGTCGAAAGTGCCCGACCGTCACATGCGAAAGAGAGTTCTGCCTTGGAAATGAACTCACAGTGAAGTTTGAATAGTCAAAACTGACTTGGAGCACCGCCCAATGACACTGCGCTGCATACGCGCTTGAATATTTCTGAGTGGGACACTGAAGATGGGTAGGTGGCGAGATGAGTTCGTTTAGTAGGAGTAGTAGAAGTGAATGAGCTTCAGTCCGCTTTTCGTTTTCATTCATAGGAGCATGGCTAGCGATTTTAGAAACCGCTAAATAACAATGTTCAATCCAAACAGAAAAGGCAAATGCTGTTTAAGGGAATCAAAAAATTCCAAAGTCATTTCGTCGAAACTAGCAGTTTCTGTTTCAGTTCTTTATTCAAACAGTCATTTATCGAAGGAACGTTGACGAAAAGGATTTCAACTATAATTACACCATTCCATGAAGCAGATTATATCATATAGAGTAGGGTACACAACCACCGAATCGTATTCGATTGCTTTTTTAGAAAGCCGCTCTGTACGCACAAAGACGCAGGTACTCTGATTATAAAGTTTCTGGAAAATGAGATTCATTATTTATCAAGCGAGATGCACCCAAGAGCAATTATTATCTTGCACGGAAAATATAGTGAGTAATCGAAGATTCATACCACTATGGTCAATAAACGTAACTGTCTCGATTGACAAATCCCTCTTTTGCCTTTTTTCATTCACGTTTCATCTTACTAAGGAGGTTTAAGTAAAGCATACAAACGTAATTTACCAGAACTGGTTCTACGAGGTACACTTCTTGAAAACCAGTTAGCACCCTTTGAGAAGAATGGGGTGTACAGAGAATTGCTGTTGCGACCTCAGTATAGCTTATTCTTTTCTAAATCTGTACAGGGAGAAATATTGAAGGTTTCCGGTCTCCCCTCGCGATGAATGACAAATTCTTATTTTTCTTAAACGACACCACGGTTGAAAGCCTCCTGTGCCACTAACGTAATAAAACAATGGTACTAACTAATATTAATACAACCGCCTTATTTTACGATAAATGATAGATGAATATAAATCTTTAGTGATTTTTAGTAAGTTGAGAAGTCAACTGTGTAAGGAATTGGAATTGAAGATAATCTAAAAATTAGAGGTAATATCTCGATAAAGCTTGAGTTAAGAGGTCTCGAACAAATGTGTTTTGTTATAGTTGTAGAATTTATCTTAAACTAACTGAAGTTGCTTGCTGCGAAATCGCGAATTCCATGGCTGAATTGATTTACCACAATAACGGTGATATTATATTTTTCGATTTTAACAAAGTATGTTTTTTCTACTGGCTGACGCCAATTAAGAAATAATCGGTGACATGTTATTTCAAGCTATTTTCGCAAATTGCTGTTTTGAAAATTTTTAGTGAGTATTCTCAAGCTCATGGATTTCAAGGTGTAGAAAACAAAAACTGCAAGAGTAGTACTACTATTTAAGTTAGTTTTTCGCTTGTAATAGAGAGAAAACAAGATTTGGTACTTTTTGGTGGTATAATTTGATTCTTTCGAAGAGGACAAAGGAATTGTTAATTCATATTTGCTACATTTATTTCTGAAATAAATCAAGAATAGCGTGATTCGCGGCAAACATTTTTGTATGAATAAGTCAAGAAAATTTAAAGCTACTATTTTAAAGCTTATACATGGTAAGAGAGAAGTCTTGTCTTTTGCATAAAAATCCTAACTTGAATCCAGAATATCAGCGCAATATTTGTGTTTCTCTGGGTTCCCATATTTGAAGTGAAAGCTGTAACTAATTTTCGGAGCTTTGCTCTGCTTCAGCCCAAAATTATGCTTGACAACAGAATGAAATGAGACTGCTTTTCTGGGTTTTGGAATGTTTTTGTTGTAAATTGTATAGGGGTACAGCAGATCATCTTGTATAAATCCTATACTAAGGTATGCTATAGTCTTCAGATATTTCAGATTCCTCTTGGGACTTTTCACTTGACTGCTTGTTCAATACGACAATCTGTTTAATTGCTTGAACGAGAAAGGAGAATTCTATAAACAATTTGGTCTTTAAGGTTTCCATAGTTATTCGAAAATTTCAAAGCATGATTATAAAAGCTTAGACTTCTAGAACCTAAGTACTTCTCGACAGATTTTTTTCTTCTTATTCTCACTTAAATTCTCGAATTAAAGCATGCTGGAGACAAATTCAGGTCTCATCTGTTTGGAAAATTTTTTTCGTCGGCTACCAGCACCTTTCACTTCGTTTTCTTTCACATCACGTTAGCGGTCCAGATGGTTGACATCACATACACCAGCCATTTCGCCAAATCCATGACGATTTTTTGTATTTTCAATTATATGTACTGAGCTCGAAAATTTCGATTGAATTACATACGAGTGCAACTAAATCTGCTAAAAATTATCCATTCATGAGACTAAAGCAAATGGCACTCATGAGTAAAGGAAAATCTCAATGAGTGTTTGTCTGAATAATCTGGTTTCTCTATATTACTCTAAGTCAAAAATAGGAAACAAATCCACTACGAACAATCAGTTATCTACTTCGGGAAGTTATCAAGAATTTTGTATTGACCAGTGAGATTTTCTTTATTCTCTATGCTATTGATTTACTGAGATTTATTTTAATCTGAATAGTCCTCTCTCTAATGAACCAAGTTTATGAGAAGTGTAATGAAATTTCTGTAAAGAAATTCGGTTCAAATGTCTGAGTAATAGAGAGAAACTACGGAGTGGGCTGAAGCTGGCAAAAGCGGTAAGCGAGAAATCGGAAGCAGGCTGGTTTATATAATGAAAGGTATGTATGATAGAACATTACACTGGTAACGATTAGTCGGAAAATTCAGCATTGCTGATAGAACGATCTTGCACGCAGAACGCCTGTGAAGCACTTATAGCTTCAGCAGGGCTAATAGAACTGTAAGAGTACAGATGGTACACATAGAGTCGCCTCCTTTAAGTGCTCCAAACAGATAAGCAAAGCGAGAAATATAGTTTGCGTCAAGAAAATCTGGCCTATATTTTGAATTTTGGCTTAAGCCATAAATACTGATGTGATTGGTAAGCAATGTATCGGACTGGATATGCGAATTCCATCCAGTTTCTTTAGTGAGCCGTTTTAAATGTAGCATTTCTGAAGTTATTCTCGAACTGTTCTCCGAGTATCTATGGAAGAAAAAATTTGCAGACGAATTACCCACCCTTTCCTTTTGGAATAAAAACTTTTTTCGGAAGAATTTGCGACTTTCTCTCGATTTGGCATAAGATCACCTGCTTTTACTCTATTTCTGTTTCTTTTCTTTGTATCCTGGTCACCTCTAAATGAAATATCGGCAATTTTGTATGTTTGCAGTTAATTGATCGTCCAGTCGATTTTCGTGTCCCTCAATTCGTTACTGGTATTTCATAGCATTATTTTCTCTCCGACATACCTGAATAATAATATAGCCTTTCTTGTTCTATGAGCACTTAAGGTTTCGGTTTGAAAATCTGCTTTTTGAGCTCCTAATTAAACAGTCTATTGCGCGACTTAACTCGCAATAGAGCAAAATCTAAAGTTGTAGGTTTTGCTTCTTTTTCATCTCATTTTCATATAGAGTACTACTTTTCTGGTTATTCCTTTTTTGTAATTTCAAAAGACGAAGCTAGGAAGTAAGATAACCGAGTCATTTTCATGTTATGGAACTTTCTCTACTTTTGCTGGACTAATATGATAAGAAAATTGCTCTTTAGTAGCCAGATTGAACGATATTGAGCCTGTGTGTTGATGCAAGTTCTGTTGTGTCACCATGCAAAATCATCGCTGCAAATTGACATAATGTAGTTTTCTAGTAGAAACGTAACCCAAATATCTCTCTTACCGATCATTTGCTAACTACTACCCCTAATTTCTAGCTTGTGAGTAATCTCAACTGACATTTTTTTAGCTGTACCTTGAAATGGTGCTAATCTGGCCTTTCTCTCATCGTCTAAGCGCAATGACCTATCTATTTCCCTATTTTAGAGAATATTGATGTTTCTGATTTCGACTGTTCGGCTAGACACAGTTTTGGTGTTGATATAGAACCATGTTTGGCGGGGTGTTTTGAAGATATCCGATTCATACTGTTTTCATCTTTCTTCCTGAGAGTGCATGTAAGAATTTCTTGATTTCTGCTCACATGATTTCCTAACTTAACCTCAATTATTCCGCAAATTGTTTTGCTACCCATAGCCTAGTGTTTAGCACGTTACAAACATACCGAGGGTACGAACAGCAGGTGGTCGCGTAGTGAGTACGCTCGAAGTCAAAAATTAAGATCCGGAAGGAAGTGAAGACCTAGAGGGTGATACAGACAAATTAGTTGGAACCAAGAGGATCAAAGTTGCCGAAATTTGTGATGAAAAATTTGAGCTGAGTGTACAAATATTTCGAGAGGAATTCCGTGATGAAGTACTCACAAAGCAGGCCGAACCAGAAGAGGCTATGGAACCAATTCTAATGACCATCGCTCAGATTCGCTCCAACATAAACTCTATAGCCGAGGATTGTGCTGCTATATGGAGCTTGACATCATGATGGAGGCACTTCTGCCATTAGTTAAGCAATGGTCCGCAAAAGCAAGTTCAATGAAGTCTAATGTTGCCGACGGAAAAGGAAGTTTGCAGTCAAACCAGAAGCTCGAAGAAATGT
>JAAUYH010045141.1_pt1 | contig 10836 bp, 6 predicted proteins | sample 7278061 | NCBI WGS metagenome assembly JAAUYH01 (sample SAMN14350203, study PRJNA611818) | marine sediment metagenome | isolation source: surface marine sediment (0.6m) | place: French Polynesia: Moorea | collected 2018-08 | reverse complement strand
AGGAGACTACTATAGTTCTCTTTGCACTTGTCTGAAACAATTGAGAAACGAATCGTAGCTCTCGCTAACCGTTTAAAATTCGCGGAGGAAAATATTTCATTGCATGAGAAATTAACTGCTTGCTATGATCACATTAAACAGTAAGCACATGGTAAGTACACAAAATTACGTCAGAAAATGTAAGTCTGCTGAGACTGAACAGAGTAAATTATCTGTTGGATCTATTTTTAATAAGATTTATACCGTCTTCAATTCTTTTTACAATTTGAACGATTCAAGTTATAAGATTACAATAACTGGAGAAGTAGATCCGAGTAGTCACTAGTTTGCATCATGAAGTGTTCTATTGTTTCAAGCTATGAAAGTCATAGCAGCTTATCAAAATCGCTTACCCATAATTCATGGAACAAGATCTACAAATTGTAGCATCATATTCGTGTCGCATTGAAATCGAGAACGTGAAAATTTTCTGATGGGAGGCCTCTCCATTAACTATTTGCATGATATCATCGGTCGTGCGCATTTGTTTTCTTCTTCTGCATTAAATTATACTGTGTAAAGTCCAAGCTCCAAATGCAGCGGCTGCAGCTCTTATGCTCCGGAGAGTTAGAAAAGTGTTCCTCATTCTCCTTTTAGGGGAAAATTATTTTAGCACAAGCACCAGTCATTAATGGGACAGCCTTCACCCTCAATTATATAGAACATCATAGTCGATTATATTCCAAGCAGTTACTAAGCTCGTCCAGCTCGCATCTTTCTTTGATGCAGTCAATGAATAGTTTGTTTTGGCACAATTTAATGTTGCCATGAAATAAATAGTAACGATGTTACTTTGAACAAAGTTTACTGCAATTATTCGAAATCAATGGCGAAATGAGAGAAACGTAGAAATTCAAGGAGCAAGACCTAAATTATCTATATGCATTTGATACATCTATCACACTTTTCAAAGCAATTGATATTAGCAAATGCATTCTAGCCATCCTTTATGACGTTAGCAGTCATTGAAATTTCATTTTCGTCGTTATATGCCATTTGCGTAGTCAGTGATTACTCATTAACCCAAAAAGGGGCAATACTAACTCAGAGAAGCAATGATAAAAAATTGACGCGCTTTATAAGAAGAAAAATTGGGAAGAAGATAAATATTCTTGTAATTGATTTACGAACAGCTTGAATTGAATTTCTCATAGATCATTTCTAAATTTGCTGCGCTCATCTCCAAGCACTAATTCTTTACTTATTAGCTCCGCGATAATCTTCACCATACGTTTCTATATCTTCGCTTTGGTAATTACATGCAACACGGATTTCTTCAAATCCATTCCATTTTTCTCACTCAAAGCATCAGTTTGATCTGTATACTGTTGGGTGACCTATAGCCATTGAAAGTCACAGAAACACCGGAATTAGAGCAGAACCGGCATGAGAGCTTTTAGGCCCGTAAGTCCGTGACCGAAAAGTGTGTGGCCGAGCACTCTCACATACACGAAGTAGATATAATGGATATTTATACTCGAGTTATCAACCTGAAAAGACCGGCCTTGACTGAGATTTTCGGCCTCATTCTGCCCCTACCTTCCTATTAACAGGAAGACTTCTATTACTTAGTACAAGAACAAATGAAGAGGATTAAATTGAACAAAAACTAGAACTGATTCAAGGAAATATGAGAAAATTGATTAACAGGAAATGAAAAAGGGGGAAAGGTGAAATATCGTATCAATCGACATCTATTTGGCAAGTAATTATTTTAAACACGTTTGAGATGAGTGGTAATTTCCGGGAAAAAACGGTCTTTTCCGAATTATGTGCACGTGAGAAAAAATAATAGATGAATTAAGGATGTTCTGAGTGTTCGCGAATAAAATTAATAATAGCTGTATCTTTAAAATAATTTAAATTAGTTGTTTCGAACGAATTGAGCATACTTATAAAGTTCAACTGGGGATTCAAAAGAAAATAATTTTGGTATAGAATACGCAATGGCAAGGTTTCGGTTCCTCTTCGACTTTACTACCATCTACTTTATGCGATGCTGTTTTTCAATAGAAAAAATTGAACCGAAGAACATATGAGGACACTACCCATGAATATGATAACAGAAATTCCGATAGTCTTCTTGAAAGGTATATTATTGAAATACTTCAATATCAGTAAATGCGAACAACTTACTGCAGCGAAATTACAGAGATCAATTTCTCACTGAAAGGAGATTATCACTTCGCATTGACTCTCAAACGGTATTTACAGGATTCAATATTTTTCTGAAATGCAGAATTATGATTTCGACTAGGTTATTGATTTCCAGTACCGCGGCTGGCTTCTTAGCTATGATTTTTCTGATTTGTAACTAACCATTTCGTTCAACTTTGGCTACTAACCCTAAAGCTTCTACGTTCAAAACAACACTGCTCTGGGAATACCGAGTTCTAGATTGACTAGCTATTGCTGAGCAGGGGTGCTTAGGGTACATCTTCCTCCTTGCTAGATCGTTATTTTTGCGATATTATTTTTCATTGCGTCACACCAAGAGACTGCTTGCCTACTGCATTTCTTACGTCGCGCAACTTGACTATTCAGACTTAAACTCTAGACGTTCGATTAGCTCGGAACTACTTTTTTCAGGACAGTTCAGCTAGAACAATTTCACAGATGTAGCGACGGAACCCGTCGATTCCCGCTTTGCTACACTCAGAAGTAGGGAAAAGCGTACAGCTTCGCGAAAACCTGTATCAAGCATTTGGATTTGGGTACGTTGGCTTCCAGGCGTGGTTCTCGAAATCAGTTCATTATATCGTGAAGAGATTTCGTGCTTCTCGCACTATAAATCTATTTAGAATGTCCAAAGTCCATGATGATCGAATTGGCTCCAACAACCCATTTACTCTTCCTTTTTTTCTGGAAATGGCTTTGTTCGTCCAGTGAAACCGGACCTACATGCACAGCGTACAGAATTTTTCCTTTGACACTGATTATCGGAATCAACTTTCACCGTACTTCTTCGTCTACCACCATAATCACGATGCCAACAGATACATGTTATTGAGAGATTCATGAGTATCTGTTTTAGGACCACTGGGACTCACTATGGTTGCAACACGCCGAAGTTACTATTGTCCAAAAGCGTTTATGAAGTAACCAATTTTACATATTTATATATATATACTGCGCATGCCCACACATGCATTGGCGTCAAAGGCGTCCCAAGTAGGGTAATTAACTGGCGAGCCATGCAAAGAGCGAGAGAGATTCCTGTAACTAGACCAAAAAGAGTCACGCTGAGGGCTATGGAAACACTTTCCGTGTCAGGCAGATCTTCTAGCGGCACAAATGTCGTATTACGCACACGGATCATTCAGCAGTCTAGTTCTGGAAGCCGGCTTCTCTCGCTATCTGTACTTGATAAGCGGAATGCATCATGTCTATTTATTTTAATAGTGCTGTCTCCTCGAATATGACCATTCATTTGCCATCAAGGCACTGCAATAAAGCCGATATACAAGCGCAGACAGTTAGTGCTACTTGCTCCAATACTCCTTCCATCTCAAAACTCATGCGAAATGAGCAAAAATCTAATGCAGCACACTTATTAAAGTAAAGGGATTAAAAAAGGAAGACCCAAAAATGTATTGATTCAAGCAGCATATCAACATAACATGGAGCTTAGAATCTTTCGAATCTTCCCAAACGCGCAAACTAGAAAATTTACGAGCACGGCTGCATCAAATGCGTTGAGGAAACAGAGCACAATACCAATCGACACCCAGCATATATAAAATTTTCAATCAGACTTAACGCGTATTTACAGAGCATGCTTTTTGCATACAAGAATAGTAAGCTAACTGAACTCTTCGAATTCATATCGATTTCCGATTTTTTTTGAATTTCTATTCGAACTATATCCTTGTGCGAGACGATCACTTGCAATACTGAATAGATAAAACAGCACATCAACCGGCGGAATACGGCTTCGTACATGCTGTAAAGTCCCCTAATGCGATAACTAGTGATGAGATGAATGAAATCATGCAAATCTCTAGGTATTCAGTTGAAAGGTTCAGATACAGGGATAATCTCGTCCGTGATACACTTACTTAGAGTTCAATGAATTCAGTTTTTGAAACTGATTGCTTCAAGTGCATTCGACTAACTTGTTCACTCCGAGGTCGAGTTTCAACTTCTATTTCTACTAAATGAAATGTCACGTGCTACTAATAATCGGTTTGTGGTTTAGAAAGAAATGGTTTAGAATTCATACAGAAGAAGAGAGACCACGCCGGGCTTGAAACTAATAGACTTCCGTTACTCGCTGGATATGTGCTGTTCGATCTGGCAGTCACGAAGTTTATACATGCCATTTTTTTTCCTTGTAAATTTGTTAGGAAGCACTGCAAACTTCTTTCAGCTGCTCTTTAACAGTGCTCATCGTAAACACAAGAGGGGTCAATAATTCGTCTTTGCTTAAGTTTCGGGAAGCGTTTCAATTATCTTCTGGTATTTCATTGCGCATTATATGACGACGTGTCTGATGCGTCGAAAAGGTTGCGCGAAGGCCATTGATGTTTATGTTAGTCATGTGCTCAATATTCTGATCTGCTTCGTTTTCCTCGAAAGAAAGTAAAGTAGGGATAAAAGAGGAACGCAGAAACGAATAAACCTGATTACGCTGACCATTTCCGTATAAGTTCATAAGTACGAGTAATTTATTGAACCACTTGGCCAACAGTTATGGTGTTGTGATGATTTCAGCTCGATTGTATTTAACGAGCAATGAAAGATTCTAATTATAGCCCACAAGGCGTTACGGGCAACTTTTCAAATGTTGTCTATCATTTCCTCCAGTATACTCTTCCCTGCGGCCTGTTGAAACTTATCTTCTTTGCTTATCTGTTGTGTTCTTCTGGGTAGTGCTTTTTCCTGCTCTTTTGTTTGCGTAAACATGAAGAAATAGTATTTATCTTGGATTAAAACTTCTCGCTTTCTGTTTTATTATCTAGATACCTCGGAATTTAAGGAGATATTGCTCAGCACAATCTATGAACTTGACAAACTATGCCTCTTCGTTCATTATCGTGCCTTTTGTAGATGTTTGCGCAAAAAAGGACTCAAAAAAATCCTTAAAGTTCATCCTTCCTGCAATATTGACAAATGGACCACTTTCCACAAATTACCTATCGATGATTTCTCTAAGGTTAAAACTGACTATATGTTGAGGTTTTTAACGTTTCCTTGACCTAATCAGTCCCGATAAGTTCGTTCGAAGCGAAACTTCACGTCAAGGTCGTTGAGATCGTTAAATGCAGATACTTTGTTTGGTGCGGCCTTGAAAAAGCATTTAAGCACATTGAATGGTGTTGATTCAAATGAAGTTGAATTTTTTGTCTTCAAGAATTTTCCAGGCTCACAGTCACACTTCTTGATCCAGTTCTCTGCCGTGCTTAATGCGTAAAGGTTTCTGTTTCGCATTTGGGAGAGACTGTTCCTAGAAGAGGAAAAATCTTTTTCTTCTGCTGCATCTTTTTCATCCATGTATACACGTCCCTCTCTGATAGCTGCATGAAGCGAGTCACTGGCACCATCAAATTTACTGCTCGCTTTCAACTCTTTTTTATTATATTCTACTGCATTAATACTCTCGATGTACGGCACAGAATCAGGGTCGCAGTTTGGATACATGAACATTTCGACAATCATTCAGAACACTGTTGCAAATTACAAAATCGAATGACTGATTGACTACGTGAGCAAAGTTCTATCATCGATTTATCCTCATTTCACCCCTGCTTAAGTCGGAATTCAAGAAATTCAATTTAGTTTTTTGTGATCATCTTCGAATTTATATATAATTGACATCTTCTCGACATTGGGCAACGCAAGAAAATATCGATTTCAGATTTTACAAGCGTTTACATCGTTTTCTGTTTGTCACTAGGTCGCAGCGACGCAGAAAGTACGTTTAAAATTTTAGAAAAGACTTTAATGCTGAACACACCAATAAGCTTACGTTTCTGTGTACTTTATGTGCTTCCTCCAGCATTACTTCCGAAACACGATTCGCATTGTCGACTAAGAATACGAATTAGATGTTTTACGTAATATTGCGTATCAAAGGCTCCAATAAGAACTAGAAACATTTGCTTACAGTTTCGCAATCTGTAACCAAAACATCATTTTATGTATAAACATATACTGCGTTACCTTATAGAGTATATTTTCCATTATGGATTTACAAGATTTTCTAGACGTTCGGAGACTTCCAGTTTAGATGTTTTTAGATTTAAAAAGCAGCTCTGACATGCTGTCTTCGAACATGGAATTGAACCTGGGTCGAACATTATGTGAGTAGACGGCATACAGCATCTTCATTTTCCGATAATCACGCATCAATTTCCTGGCATTAAAGCTTATTAAAAATAGAGAGCTACCTATGAAGTCTTGCTAGATTATACAAACAGTCCTCTCGAAGTGCTATGAAGCAAAACATAAGACTGTGCTCGCTTCCGTGAGAAAGACGGTTGCGTAACTGCAAGCCTATAAGCCCCAGCAGAAACGGTTGATCAACTCAGTTTTCGGCAAAGAAAAACAAAAGCCTCCATTGTCATCAAATTCGTAGTCTAATAGAGCACTACAACTGATAGAAAACCTTATAGATCACATCTCTTCCCAACGGCGTAGTGTAGATTCCATCGAAATCTTTAGGCACGACAGCGGTCCTTTCGTGAATTTTTTCTCTAATTAATCAACAACACTGTCGTGAAAATGGAACCGGACTTCGGCCTGTGCTTGGAAGTGGAAGGGTTTTCTTAAGATTCGCGATATGCTGTTAAACTGACTAAAACAGCTCTTTTCTCAATGAAAGATGAACATTGAGACTTTTCGATATTGCGCAAGTTCCAAACATGAAACAAATAATCTTTAGTTGATATTGCCTACTCATGATCCTGTTGTCATGATTTTAAAATTTTTGGGTTCCTTCTTCGGTCAGCTCGTTTCATTACTCTTAGTTGCTTTCAGTGCCTTTAATTCACTTCAGAAAGGAGCATCCTCTCCTTGTGTCAATCGCTAATCGAAACGTGTACACGAAGCGCTCAAAATTGTTTTGCTTCCTTCTTTAAAAGAAAAAATTGAGGCTTGACACTAGGCTCATGATTTGTGTCTTCTTGAACTATACGAAAATATCAGAATAGAAAACATCGGCAGAAATACATACCTGGCGAGCTTGCTGAACCAGATGCTCATTGACGACAGTCAAGTTAATAGTCTGAATTTCTTAGTATACCAACGAAAATTATGAGCTCTAGTACCTCAAATGCTTTGTTGCTTGAAAACAGTTTAACTCAATCTTTAATGAGCAATGCACTCTTAGATTCGTAAGGACAGTTTACTAATTTTTGACTGAGCTAAAAATGAAGAAAGTATCTGGTAGTAGAGCAGCAAAGTTAGATCACAAGAGTATTGGAGAAAAGACAGCGTAATGAAGTTTTGGGCATATGGAGAATGGCGATTCGGTCTTGTTCACCTTTTTCCGAGTAAGTACATAACAAGAAAAAACACAAGACTATCATCAGGTGTGCCTATGATAGGTTAAACTCATTTCAATACTTCGCTAATTCAAAAACCCGTTCTAAATGGTGCCACAGTTTAGAGAGCATATTACCCGCTGGATTCGTTATAGTTCTTTGAATTTATGTCCCGTTTTCTAATCATAGATAAGGTTTTGTGAGCCCATCAGATAGCGAATCTGAGAGAGCGAATGTGTGGAACATATTGCCAGAAGCTCTAGGTCCATTTGAAGTTCATAGTGAGGATTTCCTGTTGTTCGTATCATCATAAAAACTGCGATACTGCGATCCGATTCTTTCGCTGAGTAGCGCTGCCTTCAGATCCCATTTGGAAGTAAACCGATTTAGTTAACTGCAGAATAAATACGTAGTTAATGAGACATCATATGGAATGGTTTTCGGGTTCCTATAGACTGCAACTTAATTAACGCAAAACAAACTCGGCCTTATTAAATGAGGCAACATGAGGAATAATTTTGAAATTTAATAGATTTTCTTCCATTTTGTAAATAACACATGCTACTACATGCATAATTATACATAGAATAGCTAGAAAAATCACTAGGCTCTCAAAACAAAGCGACCTGAAAATATGGTTTGGAGAAATTCAAAGATGGTTCCTAGACTCAGCTACTAAACTTAGATGATCTGAGCACGCAAAGTAACTGCTTGGATTCATATGGACCTGTATGTATGGCCCTGGTTATAAAATCTATCAAAAATATCACGCAGTAGTAATATACCTCGGAAATGGAGTATTACAGACCGGACGCAGTTCGTGCAGTATCATAGTAGCTAACTTGCGGAATAACTGTATGTTCGGAGCGGAAAAAACAATTTAATGTACACAAGCTTTCACATGATAACAATACTGCAGTATATAATAAATTAGGGTGGACGAAAATAAGCTAAACAGTAATAACTCTAGTGATTCGACGAAACACCTTAATGTAATTGTTACAAGAGACACAGGTATCTTCTCTGCGAGATGAGTCTCCGAAACACAGCATACAACGATTTGAAGTCGCCCAACAAAGAATTCTCCTGATCTTAGCATTTCAGATAAGAAATTTCTGTTTTGTGCATTTTCAGACTTGTTTCATTTTCCTGTGGGATGTCCCGCATTAGCTAACCATTCGTTTGGTTTCCCTTGAAAAATTCTAAACAGCTTTTTTGAATGATAACAGCTCTTGCGATTAGTACGTAAACAATAGAGATTTGTCGGATCATAGGAAATTTAGCACCAGTAATTGCAATAGCTATCGCAAATACTTCACAGCAAGCTGAGAACAGTGTTGATTTCACTCATTCTCTGGATGCAAAAGAGAAAAATGGCTCATCTCGCACGAAACTATTTCTTTGTGAACACGCGGCGCTAATTTCATTAGCTGATCAGCAATTTATTCGCTACATCTTGAAAATAAAATTTTAACAAGAATCAGTGCTGAAATAGAGCGAATAATGATACGCATTATCTATTGAGTCAAGCTTTGACCAAGATCAAAGTGTGTAAGCTCAATTTTCCCCCAGTAGAATTTTTTAGAGTTTTTCACTTCTATTAGTTGGTGATACAATTAATTTTTTCAGCAGAAAGGGGTTCAAAAACCCATTTGGCGAATTTCGTTTCGTAATTTCGATCTTCTATCCAAGGCAGTAGCTGAGATGACAATAATTGATGTTGCATCAGAGAGATGGCTTTTTGTGAGCACAATAACCCATATGATCACAATATAACGTTTCTTTTCATTGAACAGCATCGAGGAATGCTCCGATTTGATGTCCAAGAAATATATACTGCATGTTTTGGAGTCCATCATACAGGCTTACGATTCTTGAAACATAGTTCCTACTCTTTGTGCACCATCTTCAAGTCGATATTCTGCGTTGCACGTTGAGTGGTGAGTGCAGAGAAACGCAACAAGTTTTTATCGTTTTCTCAATTGAATTGGATACCAACAAACTGCACTCATGAATTGGTCAGGTCAAACTTCTTCTATGATGGATTCTTGGAAAACATCATGAAATCACCGACATGTGACCCTTCTAACTTTTCAAGATACTTCACATTCATAGTATCATATTACGATCCTCTCTCCTGTAGTTAGATTCTTGAGAAGTATTTCTATGGAGGGTGGAATTTGGTTTGCTCTTGGGAGCGGACATTACAAAGAGTAAAAATTTCAGTGATAGCGCCACGAGAACAATTCATCTCGTGAGAAGCAGCTCTTGACCTACTAGCTATATTGCGTCAGACCTTTCAAACACCTATAGTAAACTGTTTAGCGCCTAGCAAGTTGAGTAGCTGGGAATGGGGCTAGTTTCTTCTCTCATCGTGATAGAGGTTTAGCTTGCTATTCGAGTCTGGAATTGAGAATTTGCCTTCTGCGGGAGCCATGAATAACTTAACGTCGGCTTTTGGTACCTACGTGACCATTTCCCTTATAAAGTCTCGATAGACTTCTGGAAGCTGAGTTTTCAATAAGATTAAAGTTCCAATTAACGACAAATTTCCCTTCGTACTTCATTAAAACGTGAACAGAACCAAGAAGAGACGGCTCAGGCTTATACATCTGTGACAGGGAAATTGATGACCGAGGTACCTATGTATTGCTGGATACCTATGACAGAAACGTTATACCGGTAACGGGCAGTCGACAGTGTCAACCATGCTGACAGAACGCCTTGCTGGCAAAAAGATGTGTCCACCCCCATCCCCTCTCCCCGAAAAGATGCTAGGATCCCCGCAGGAGCCACCATTGTATTGCGAACAGTGTAAGCAGGGTTAGCACAACTGTACGAGTACAGATAGTACTCGTGAGAATGATCTCTAAGGTGAAGTAGTAAAATGTCTCAGATTTAAGGTAAATCATGGACGGTTCAGGTTTAAGTTCATCTGTAAGAAATAGTTCGTTCCTATCATTAAAGTAGAAATTATAGAAAAGAAGCTGATAGGCGAGCATAATAAGGTACTAATTAAAAAGAATAAAAGAGAAAAGGAAAGCGATTGAAGAAAATTGGGTAAATTGAAGAAACGGGAAATAATGCATCAATACAATTTATAGTCGAATGGCAATATTATTCCAAGATCTCAATAACCCTTAGTATATTTTAGAGTTACAATGCCCATAAATCTTCAATTATGGATTATGTCAATAGTAATCGTGTAGAAATTCGCAATTGCTCTTGGGAAAATTGTGAACGGTTAAATAGCTTGTCATAATTATTTTCACTCCAATTTTGTTTTAGATATTTCAGTGCAAAATAGGGCTGT
>JAAUYH010055724.1_pt1 | contig 10837 bp, 12 predicted proteins | sample 7278061 | NCBI WGS metagenome assembly JAAUYH01 (sample SAMN14350203, study PRJNA611818) | marine sediment metagenome | isolation source: surface marine sediment (0.6m) | place: French Polynesia: Moorea | collected 2018-08 | reverse complement strand
CCATCGAGCCACCCATAAAACCGAAGTTGGGAGCTTGTATCCAATTTTTTTGGTCAAGTACTGTAATTAGAGTGTTTTTTACCCAAATAATAGTATCTTTTTTTGCTATTCAACAATTATTTACTTTTTGTCATATTTTATAAATATTCTTTATATTTTGCATGATTCAGGTGTTTGAACCTTGATTAAGGAGCCTATATACATAGAAATATTAAGTAATTCTGTATAGCTGCATACTTAATTGGATGTTATAAAAATGTTGCCTAAATGGCAACACGGATCAGTAAAGCTTAGTTATCTTCAATGAAGAAACAACTAGGCTAAAAGATGTGTCTTGTATAAACAGATAGATTTAACTATCAATCTGTAACCCAAGGTAAATTATGATGAACCAAGATTTCTAATCCATCCAGCTATAACCACCAACTTTATGATAGGGTGGTGTCAATCTGTGTAAATTCAGGGACTAATATAATTTGTGCCTAAACTAAAATAAGCAAACCCAACCAAATAAATCAGCTCAATTCCATGAACTCGGTTTATCCATAGGTTTGCTATCTGTGTATTTGCGGTGGTTGACTTATATATATTTGACTTATATCTAATATAGGTTAACCTAAAGGCGTAATTTACCAGACATGGAATTGCATACCATATACTTGCTGCAATTCCTACCTACATTTACCATTATCTTGCAAATTACCAATAGGGAAAGTGAATGTTTTGATACGGTAATCCTATCTTACATAAATTACCCTAAGCAAGATGGTTGTTTCAGTAATTAGCAATTTACATAGGAATTGTAATATTTAGTTTACAATACCAGTGAGTGTCCAAATCTAAAGAAAATATAAAAATGATAGTGGTGTTTGGAGGATAAACGTGTTTCTAAGACTAGCGCAACAACACCGACAATTTGTCCAAGACCTAGTAATGAACTTACAAGCATTGGCAATTGTTCTGGAACGGCGGGGATATCCTGCTTCTTGCTACACTTGTGGCGATAAAATGAATAGTGCTTCATTTATGGTCAGTTTGGGAGAAAATCACCTGATTCGCTTCTTGGTATCAGATTATGGGATCACTTGGACGGAGATGCGGGATGACCGGGAATTAATGAAGTTAGAGGGTGCTGAGGCTGTGAACCAGTTACAAGAACTAGCTAACCTGATTAAAGAATCTATGCCTATCTGTGTAGGTAAACAAGCTCTTGTCAAGCGCTAATAGATGTGACCTCATTAATGAGAGAAATTACAAGTCAGAACATGAGCTGGGGATCAGGGTATTGGCAATGGGTAATTGTTCACTAGTTTTGCACTGGCAATTACCCACGTTCCATCAGTTCTCTTCTATCTCCATGTTGATTTATCTAACTAGAAAATGGAGAATGGGAAATAGGGAGTCGGGAGTCGGTTATAAGTACTTTCATTGTTGGTTTTGGGCAAAATCGCCCGTGGGTGACTAGCTTGAAAAAGGCGGATACCAGATGGCAGAATCGCTTTTATTTTTAATGTGTGAGCGCCTCACAAGAGAGAAGTCATTTCAGTTATCAGTTATCAGTTATCAGTTATCAGTTATCAGTTATCAGTTACCCCATCGATAAATCGAGGGGCTTGAAATAGCGATGCAGCGCGGTCTTGGGGAGCCAGCGTTGTAGATGGTAAGCCCGAAGCGGTGGATGGGTTTCCCGGCATAAAGCAAGTGGCGCAACCCGTAGACGCGAAGCGGCTTCTCGCAGAGTCGGGGTTTCCCGGCATAAAGGAGGCAGTGCGTTGGGCGGGTTCCCCGACTTGTAGCAACTGCCGTCAACTGCCGTCAAGTGGCGCAACCCCTAGGGGTTTCCCGTCGCAGACGACTGGCGTTGGTTTCCCCCATGAGCGACTGCATCAAGAAAGGAAAATACTTTTTTCCTTTCCACGGATAAATCTGGGGGCTTGTATCCTGTTTATTTTTTGGTCAAAAGTCGATCACAGATTCCACTGCTCCGTGTAATTCAGAAATCCATGATCTAAAGTATTGAATCCCTTCGCAACGAATTAAAAAATGAATGCATATAGGTTTTAGGGCTCTGCAATGTCTATGCCCTAAATGCGTAGTGCCATACCTTGTCATTTTAGTTATGGCACTACGCAATTATGTTAGGACATTGTTGAAGGCTCAAACCTATGAGCAGTAAACTTATTACTTATTACTTATTACTTGCGCATAGCGCTATATGCTACAAAAAAATAAGCAATGAATTTGTGAATGTGTCATGCCCATAAAAAATCCGCAACTACCACCGAACAGCCCAATTGATAGTCCTGCACTGCATACATTTGAGCGTTGGTTTGAATATCCTGTCAGGGCACAACCACATCATACCGATTATGCAGGGGTTGTTTGGCATGGTAATTACATCAAATGGATGGAAGAGGCGCGGGTAGAATATTTACGTTCGGTGGGGATTGAATTTGCTGATTTAGTTGCTTTGGGTTGCGATTTACCTGTTGTAGAGTTGTCAATACGTTATCATAAGCCAGTCAAAATGGGGATGGCAGCGATTGTTAAAACTCGCATGGAATTAACTGGTGTACGCATGAACTGGGATTATGCAATTGTCTCTAGGAATGAAGAGGAGTTGTTTGTCAGTGCCAAGGTAGTATTGGTACCAGTAGATCGAGAAAAAAGTAAGATTATGCGTCAGTTACCTGCGGTCATAAAAGATGCATTCGCTAAGATTTTAGAAAGAGGTGAAAGTTAGGGTTGATCACGGATTTCACGGGTTTTACTGATGGGTGAAGAGTGGAGGAGGGATGGAGTGTAGACGGGATAGGGACTTTTTGCAGAGTAAGAGGAATAATTTCAACTGATAACTGATAATTATAATGTTGCCAATTCGCTGTAAGCTGTTTATCTGTGGCGTTTGTAGCAGCGTAATATGGCAACGATTAATGATAACTACCTGAAGCTAAAAGCAGGTTATTTATTCCCGGAAATTGCTCGTCGAGTCAATACCTTTACCCAATCTAATCCCAATGCTCCGATCATTAAACTCGGTATTGGTGATGTGACTGAACCCTTACCAGAAGCTTGTCGCACGGCGATGATTAAAGCTGTGGAAGATATGGGCGATCGCTCAACTTTTAAAGGTTATGGCCCGGAACAGGGTTATAATTGGTTAAGGGAAAAAATTGCCGCCCAAGATTTCCAAGCACGGGGATGTGATGTTGATCCATCAGAAATCTTCATCTCTGATGGTTCTAAGTGCGATAATGGTAATATTCTTGACATTTTTGGCAAAAATAATAAAATTGCCGTCACCGACCCAGTTTATCCCGTGTATGTAGACACAAACGTCATGGCAGGGCATACGGGAGAAGGAAAGGATGATGGCAAGTATGAAGGCTTAGTATATATACCAATTACCGCAGATAATAATTTCACTGCTACCATTCCTACCCAGAAAGTTGATTTAATTTACCTGTGCTTCCCCAACAACCCCACAGGAGCAGTAGCAACTAAAGAACATCTCCAGGCTTGGGTGGATTATGCTAAAGCTAATGGCTCAATAATTTTCTTTGATGCGGCTTACGAAGCGTTTATCACTGATCCCAGCATACCCCATTCTATCTATGAAATTCCAGGGGCAAGGGATTGTGCGATCGAGTTTCGTTCTTTTTCTAAGAATGCAGGGTTTACTGGTACTCGTTGCGCCTTAACAGTTGTACCTAAAACTCTCACCGCTAAGGCTGCTGATGGTTCTGATGTGGAGCTGTGGAAACTATGGAATCGTCGTCAGTCGACCAAATTTAATGGCGTTTCTTATATTGTGCAAAGGGGTGCGGAAGCGGTTTACTCGGAAGCAGGAAAGGCGCAAATTAAGGCATTGGTGAGCTTTTATTTAGAAAATGCCAAGATTATCCGTGAGAAACTCACTGCTGCGGGATTGCAGGTTTATGGAGGTGTAAATGCACCTTACGTTTGGGTGAAAACTCCCAATGGTTTATCGAGTTGGGATTTCTTTGATAAATTGCTGCAAACTTGTAATGTGGTGGGTACACCTGGTTCTGGTTTTGGTGCTGCTGGTGAGGGTTATTTCCGTATTTCCGCGTTTAATAGTCGGGAGAATGTGGAAGAAGCAATGAAGCGGATTACTGAGAAGTTTAAGGTTTAGCAGCTTCTGAAAAATTAAAGACTGCTGGCTGTGGTTTTATGATACAAAATAAACCGCAGTTGGCAGTTTAATAGTTAGACTAGAAAATAGAAAGATGCCTACTGACGTGCAGTTAAAGTGTCTGTACAGAATAGCTTATCAAATTACCTATGTGATGTTCCAGCCGATTCATCTCATTTGTATTGATGAACGTACAAAGAACTTATTCATATTGGCTGGTCAAAATGAAAACATCGAATTTGAAATCACAAGGGATGGAGAGGTATTGTCATGAGTCAAGTTAATTATACAGCAATGACGGATAAGGAATTAAAGCAATACTTGCTTAACCATAGAGATGATAAGAAGGCACTTACAGTATATTTAGAACGTCGTCACCAAGGTGCAAATTCTGTGATTACTACAGTAGATGACCCTGATTTTGATGCTAAAATTCAAGCTGTAATTCATCAAAAAATGAAAGATATTTCTTAGATATCAGTATTAGTTCTGCTTATTGTTTTCTACATATATAAAAAGCTGCTATGGTCTTACTTAAAGACTTTTTTGAAATTCTCCAAGCTGGAGATCCAGAAGAACGCCAGATTATCAGTGGTGTTAGTTGGGAAAGTTATGAAATATTTGTGTTAAGGAAGTTTGGTTTTTTAAAAATAATCAGTTTGATGTTTATTGCTTGGGTGATAATAGTTACGAGCAAGTAGAAAAAAGTGAGATTTTGCCGAATTTAGATTTGAAAATGTGAGCAGAGTATGTAGTAGCGATCGACCCATTGGAAGCAGTGTTGGAATGGCAGGAAAGAGTGGGGGAGATGGAGGGTTAATATATCCTTGTAAATCTAATCTATAAGTATTCAAATTAATCTTCATCTGACAACAGGAGCTATTTATGAAATTGCTAAGGGTTCAAGTTCCAGATTTTCGTGTATTAAAGAATGTTGATATCTCTTTTGAGAAAGACTTTGTACCTAGTATTTTTCCCCTTGGTAGTCAAAATGGTGGTGGAAAAAGTACACTTTTACAATTAATTTTTATCTTACTACACTGTTCTGGTGATAGTAAAAGACATGAGTTTATCAAAAATATACTTTATGGATTTGGTATTGATGATAATTCTCATAAAAGAGTAGTGGCTATCATTGATATTTGGGATGGAGAAAAAACAGTAAGTCTTGATTTTTCTGTGTTCAATAACTCTGGTGCTGCTCCATTATTAGCCTCATCCAAGGAATTATCAGATTTTCATAATGTTTCATTATCAGAATATATGATTTTTTCTGCACCTAGCAGACTAAAATATATCAACCAAAAAATTGAAGTGTTAACAACACAAATTAGTGACGGTAGTCCACTAATTAAGGAATTACAAGATGTGAAATCGATTGAAGATACAGAAGGAAGAGAAGCACGCTTAAAAAGTATAGAATTAAATTTTAGAAAGCTAAGTATTTTCCAATTTATACAACGAAATAATTTTCGGGAACGAATGACTATTGAAGTCATGGAAGATGCCATTTTACAAAGAATAGCTGAATTGCAATCAGAATTAAAAAAGCTTAAGGAAGAACGTGAAAAATTAGAATATACTTCACCTAAAATTTTAAATTTTCTGCATTCAAATCAAATAGCATATATATGTAATTATTCTACTCCAAAAGATGAAGATAAAGTTTTATTGTGCCATGTTAATCATTTAGAAATCGATCAAACAGAGAATTTTTTCAAGAAGCTATCAAGCAAAATGTTCCTCGCAGCACCTACGACTCAAGTTTTCTTATTTCTTTCCCAAAATGCTATAAAAATGTTGTTCCAACAACATAAAAATAATTACCAATCACAAATTACAAATGCTAAGTCTAAACTTCCAGGTTTATTCCCATACGATTTTTTTGCAGTCAACTTATTAATAAATATTTTTAAGAATGCTAGAGATAAAGATTTCAAAGAAGCTATAGATACCGGAGAATATGGTGATTCTTACAAACAACTTATAAATGATTTAAATTTAATTTTATTAAATAAAAAAATAAATATAACTACTGACTTATCTGGCTTCACTTTTAAATTAAATACAGAAAACCAAGATACAGAACTATCTCCCGCAGATTTAAGTCATGGTGAATTAAAACGACTTAGTATTTACGCATGGCTCAAGTATAATGTTATAGATGATGCAATTGTCCTCATGGATGAAATTGAAAATGGATTTCATCCAGATTGGCAATATCAAATTATTAATGATATTAACGAATGGTCGCCTAATAATCAATATATTATTGCTACTCATTCATACGAACTATGTCAAGCAGTTACACCTGCTCATGTTAAAGAATTAGATCCAAGATTGATAAAGCAAGAATCAGAATCATAAATATGGGTTTACAGCCAGGGGAATTGCAGCAACATTGTCAGTATATTCTTAATCAACGAAGAATTAGAAATAAAATTGTTGTACTGTGTGAAGGTCCAATCAATATTGAGGATACTCGAGGTAGGTTATCGCCTCAATCCTATAGCAGAATGGAGCAAATGCCAGATGCAAACTTTTATCATGCATGTGTACCAAAACATTGGAAGCAGTATAGACCACAATTTTTTAATTGTGCGGCTCGTAAAGATGTTATAGATACTTATTTTACTCTTTTGAAATTACATCGTAAAAATCCCGAAGTATCTTGTTTAAATCCAGACAAATTGTTTGCAATTATAGATTTAGATAGTCAAATTCAAAATATTACAAGTACTTATAGTTATAATTTTGCCGATACAGAAGAAATATTTACAAATATTTACGATAAAGCTGAAGTTAACGTAAACAATGTAGAAAAACATCGTATCTGGGTTACAGGTTTACTTCATAAAGAAGCATATTTTTTAACCCCTGAACTGCAACCACTATTTGATAGCTTCCTCAATACTCCCATCTATGATGGTAATCAACTATCTCTCGAAAAAGTTTATCTGAAAATGGCAGATAATATGATTGAGGATGTTGATTTACAAGATAATTTAACAAGAGCATCTAATCGTATTAATTATTGCACTGGATTAGATTGTTCTAGTGTTGAAAATTTATGTAATTCATGGAAATCTCAATATCATGCTTCCACAACTTCCAATGATATATTGCGTAAGAATGAATTGATATACAGTTTACTCACTCTCAAAAAAGCTAAGGAACACTGGGAGCAAATTCAACCACCTGATGATTGGAGTAGTTCTCCTGAAGTATTTAGAGAGCAATTATTACTCAAAATTGGAGAATTTTACTCAGAAAATAGCCATAACCCTAGATATCATGTTTCTTTTTTTTTAGACAGTTTATATAAATTAGTGTACGAAGAGAACTAACTCTCTCCCCTCAACTTTAACTCATCAATATTCCACAATAATCCGCCAACCGCTGAAAATTTGACATTCTCTACCCGATCGCGCACCGCTTTTAAAGACATAGAATTAACTAAGAAAAACACTGGTAATTGCTCGGCGACAATTTGCTGAAATTTACCATAAATCTGTTTGCGTTTCCCTTCATCTGCTTCCCTAGTCCCTTCTTGAAACAGTCGATCAATTTCTTGCTCCCACTCAGTCGCTTTCCACCCCACAATCGGACGCTTTTGAGACTGGGAACCTTGATTAAACATATGAAACGAACCTGTGCTATTCCAAAACAAAGCCACAAGGTTAGGTTCGACTACTCCCGATTCAAAAGCACCGACATAACATTCCCAATCTCGCCTAGCAAGGAGCTTTTGTAATACAATATTAAAAGTAAGGGTCTGTAAATCTGCCTGAATCCCAATCTGATTCAGATCCTGCTGAATTTGCACTGCGGCAGCTATACGGGATTGATCCTCTGATTTCACTAGGATCGTGAACTGTACCCGATTCCCATCTTTATCTAGTAGCTCTTGTTGGGAATTATACTTAAAACCTGCCTGAATTAGTAATTGCTTTGCTCTTTGGGGATTATAACTATATACCTTTAAACCCGCTTCGGGAGATAGGTAATAGGGACTCTGCACTGCAATGGGTGAATGTTGCAACTCACCTAATCCCTGATAGATATTCGTCTTCATTCTTTGACGATCTATAGCATAGGCGATCGCTTGCCGAAATGTGAGGTTATTGAACCAACGAGATTTGATCGGATCGACAAAAGGCTTTCCTTTAGTACTACGCCCTTGGTTGAGATTAAAGGTAATAAAATTAATCCCTGTCTTCAATCCACCATTGTAAACAGTATATTTACCCCGCTTTTCCTCTCGTTTGAGTAGAGCAAAGGCTTCTGGTTGCACATTTAAAGTATCTAATTCCCCAGAACGAAATCTCAGCAAGTGGTTGTCGGTAGAGGGGATAATTTGCCAGACAATTCTTTCAATATAAGGCAATTGCACCCCTTGAGCATCTTTGCGCCAATAATAGGGATTGCGTCGGAAAATAACTCGCTCAGAAGGAGTATAACTTTCTATTTGATAAGGACCATTACCAATAATTTTTTCTGGTGGTGTATTGGTTCCCCAGGTGGTGAGAAATTGAGGATTACCATTCCCATCATTAGATAATACAGAATCCCGCAGCACGTGAGCCGGTAAAATTGCCAGAGTAGAGGAATATCGCAAGAAAGGGGTAAAAGGTTCTGGTAAAGTAAACTCTACCCTGCGGTTGTCTAATTTTCGCAATGAGGGAAACACATCCTGGTTGCCAATGCGGATAAAATCTTTAAATACGGTGGGAATCCTTTTATTCATGTAAATATCCTTATAGGTAAACATGACATCATCCACAGTCAGAGGTTTACCATCAGACCACTTTAATCCATCTCTGAGGGTAAAGGTAATACGTTTTTTATCCTCAGAAATAGTCCAAGATTCAGCCAGCGCCGGTTCTAATTTCGTAGTCATGCCATTCTCTTGCACCAATCCTTGATAAATGAAAGAGAAAACACCAAAAGGAGAGGTATTCGTGGCATAGTTAAATGTAGTAGGATCGCTGGGTGTCACCAGAACTAATTGAGATGTCTGCTTTGTCTTTGCTTGCCATGATTGGGGATGACAAGCAGTGAGAATCACAACACAAGCCAGCATGAGGATCACTGCTAGACGTAAAAAGCGAGACATAACAATATTTAGGGTGAATAACTGAAACGAATTATCTAGGCATATGTCATCAAAACTCCTCATTTTGTATAGATATCAATCTGTCAACATATTCTCTAAGTCTTTCTTGCCAATCAGGAACGGCTTTTAATCTTTCCTTCTGTCCTTTTATACCCCTTAAAAGCGATAGCTTCTTTGTCTAGGGGTCGCTCTAGGCGTTTTTGAGCCCCTAATTTGTTTCCTGATTTAAAAGGCATTGACATGATTTTTCATGTGGATTAACCTACATATACTATTGTTTGATAGGTCGAGTCAAATGCAATTAGTTGAGAAACACGTAATTAATCGACATCATAAGTTTTGGAAAGAATGCGATTATTTAGCATTGCAATCTAAGCATCTTTATAACGCTGCGAATTATCTACAACGTCAATATTTTTTTGAAACTACAAAGTATTACAATTCAATTGATATCTATCATCAGACCAAAAATCTAGAAGCTTACCGATATTTGCCTACCAAAGTCAGTAAGCAGATTGTTCGTAGAGTTTCTCAAGCTTGGAAAGGATGGTTAGCTGCACTGAAAGATTGGTCAAAGCATCCCCAAAAATATCTTGGTAAACCAAAAATACCAGGATATAAACATAAAGAGCGTGGGAGAAATGTTGTAATTTATCCAATAGATGCAATATCCAAACCTGCTTTGCTCAAAGGTATAATCAAGCTTTCTCAAACTAATATTGAGTTGAGAACACAAGCAAAAAATGTGGTTCAAGTACGGATTGTTCCGAAACTTAACCATTATGTAATTGAAGTTGTTTACACCGTTGATGAACCGAGCTTATTAAATGGTGAATATATTGCTGGTGTAGACCTTGGCTTAAACAATTTGATGGCTATAACATCCAATCATCCCGGCATTAGACCGCTTTTGATTAATGGTAGACCGTTGAAAAGTATTAACCAATTCTTCAATAAGAGGTTGGCAAAAGTACAAGCAATCAAGGCTGACAGACAGATTAAAGAACTCAACAGTAAGCGTGATAGAAGGATTGATAATTATCTCCACACTGTTAGTCGTCATGTGATTGATTGGTGCCATTTAAATGGTATTGGTCAATTAATTATCGGCAAGAATCAAGGATGGAAACAAGATATCAATATTGGTAAAAAGAATAATCAAGAATTTACCAAGATTCCACACGGGAAATTGATTCACCTGTTGACCTATAAAGCTCAATTAGCAGGTATTACAGTCACTCTTACTGAAGAAAGTTACACATCAAAAGCTAGTGCTTTAGATGGTGATAAATTGCCAAAGTTTAGTGAAAAATCCGATATCAAGCCTACCTTTAGTGGTAAGCGTGTTAAAAGAGGTCTATACAAAACTTCTACTGGTAGAACAATTAATGCTGATACCAATGGAAGCATGAATATAGCAAGAAAAGTAATCCCAAACTTCATGGATGGGATAGGGGGATTGCCGTTTATCCCTGTAGTTTTAGGACTTTGGACTAAGATTACAAACGTAGTTGTCTAGGGCGTGTCTACATTTGAGTAGATATGACAAGGTTTCTATGAGCGGT
>JAAUYH010092260.1_pt1 | contig 10838 bp, 10 predicted proteins | sample 7278061 | NCBI WGS metagenome assembly JAAUYH01 (sample SAMN14350203, study PRJNA611818) | marine sediment metagenome | isolation source: surface marine sediment (0.6m) | place: French Polynesia: Moorea | collected 2018-08 | reverse complement strand
CACCTTCTTCCGCAAGCGCTCGCCGGATTTCATCATCGGGCGCATCAGCGGAACCGAGGCCCTGGGCCTGTACACGGTGTCCTACGAGATCTCGAACCTGCCGACGACCGAACTGGTGGCGCCGATCAACCGCGCCGTCTATCCCGGCTACGCCAAGATGTCCGCCGACATGAACGTGCTGCGCCAGGGCTTCGTCAACGTGCTCGCGATGATCGCGCTCTTCGCCCTGCCCGCCGGCGTCGGCATCGCGGTAACAGCCGAGTCGATCGTTGCCGTGTTCCTCGGGCCGAAATGGTCGGCCGCCGTGCCCATCATCGCCCTGCTCGCCCTGTACGGCACGACCAACGCCCTCGCCACCAACGTCGGCTCGGTGTACAACGCCATCGGCAAACCGCACTTCATCACCTTCCAGGGTGCCGTCCACATGCTGGTCCTCGTGCCGCTGCTCATCTGGATGACGGCGCGCGACGGCGTGATGGGCGCCGCGTGGGCCTTCCTGCTGCACGCCCTGTTCTTCCTGCCGATCACCTTCGGCATCCTGGTGGTCGTGGTCCGGCTGAAGGTCGGCCACCTCGTCGGCGCCCTGTGGCGACCCCTGGCCGCCAGCGCCGCGATGTACGCGGCGGTCGCCGGCCTGCTGTCGGGCTGGGCGCTGCCGTCGGCGGTGCCGGGACAGATCGCCATGTTGCTGTCGTGCGCCGCCGTCGGCGCGGTCGCCTACTCGGTGGTGTTGTTGTTGCTATGGCACTTGAGCGGCCGACCGGAGGGCGCCGAGACCTTCGTGCTCGACAAGCTGCTGCCGCGCATCGGCCTGTCCCGCAGCAAGGCCTGAGCTCGCCCGCGAAGCGGCGCCGTCAGAGGACGCACTTGCGGCCGTAGAAGCCTTCGGCGTAGCCCGAGGGTGCATTGGCTTCCATGCCGCGCAAACGCATCAGCGCGTCGAAGGTCGAGCGCGAGAACCACGGGCGGTGGGCCTGGCTCGCGAAACAGTCCATCACCGCGTCCACCTTGGCCTGCCGTTGTTCCGGGGTCAGCGCCACGAACACGTTGGGCTGGCCGAGGTCGCCATCGTACTTGGGTATTTCATACTCGAGCACAAGGTGGTCCCGGAACGTATTCCACGTGAGGTCCGACACGGTGCGGTGGTCCTGGTGTCGGTCGTGCCGGTAGTGGGTGAACACGAGGTCGGGGTCCAGACGGGCCTTGAGCCGCTCGAAGTCGTCCTTGACCCGGTCGCCGACGTACGGGAAGTAGCCGTTGCGATGGCGCAGCACTTCGACGTGGAGACCGCCGGCGCTGCCGAGCAGGCGGTCGGCGCAGGCACGGGTCTCGGCCTCGCGTTGCTCGTTTCCGCAGAAAACGACCCAGTGGAACTGCGCCTGCGGGTACTGCTCCGCCAGCCGCAGCAACGTGCCGCCGATGCCGATCTCGATGTCGTCGCAATGGGCGCCGAGGCACAGGATGTGCTTGAGCGCGCCGTCGCTCGCGTCGAAGCTCAGCTGCTGCATCGGAGCCTTACCGTGTCACCGCCAGATTTCCCAGGGCGCGTCGCCCCGGGCATGGCGCCGGTCGAAATTGATCTTGTCCTTCAGCGTGTCCATGCACGCCCAGAAGCCTTCGTGCCGAAACCCCATCAGGCGGCGCTCGTCCACCAGCCGATGGAAGGGTTTTTCCACGAGTTCCTCGCCCGGGTTGATGTAGTCGAAGATCTGCGGTCGCATGGCGAAGAAGCCGCCGTTGACCCACAGGCCGCTGTCGGCCAGCTCGCCGAACTCGTCGACGTAGCCATCGTCGCCGATCCGCGCCGCGTGATAGCTCTGCGGCGAGCGCACACTCAGGAAACCCGCCACCGCGTCGCTGCCGCGGAAGCGCTCGAGATGCTCGTCCAGCGGCGAATCGGACAGGCCGTCGGCGTAGTTCGCGAGGAACATGTCCTCGTTCGCGACCAGGTCGCGCACGGCCACCAGGCGCTCGCCGATATTGCTGTGCAGCCCCGTGTCGACGAACGTGATCTCCCAGTCGTCGATGTCGCGGTTGAACAGCTCCACCTCCTGGCCGCCCTTGCGCATGACGAAATCGTTCGACATCCACTCCTGGTAGTTGAGGAAGTAGTCCTTGATGAGGTTGCCGCGGTAACCGAGGCACAGGATGAACTGCGTGTGCCCGTAGTGGGCGTAGTACTTCATCAGGTGCCAGACGACCGGTCGGTGGCCGATTTCGACGAGCGGCTTGGGGATCGTGTCGGAGTGCTCCCGAAGCCGGGTGCCCAGTCCACCGCAAAACAACACAACCTTCATGATGCTGTCTCCATGCGCCTCGTGCGCGCGTTGCTCCCTGCCGGTCGGCGCGCTGCGTGCGGCCCCGGCCGCGTCGCGTCCGACGACAGGGTGGTCATAGTCTCTCCAGGAGCCCGGCCTGCTCCAGTTCGCCGGCGACAGCGGCGATCGCATCGACATCCACGCCGGAGCGCGCCGCGATATCCTGCAGTGTCTGGCCGCCGTCGGCAAGGTTCAGCACCCACAGCATCGCCAGCTCGCGGTCGGGCACCCCGGTGCCGCCGGTCTTGCGGTACAGGCCGCGGCGGCCGAGCTGCGGCTCGCCCATCGGCGCGGTATTGCGATAACGCACGTCGGACTCCAGCCGGTCGACGATGCGCAACATCACGTCCAGCGCTTCGGCCAGGCGCGACCCCGACACCAGCGACAGGTCGTCGGCGGAGCTGTGGTACTCGGGGTATTCGCCGTTGGGGGTGCGCGTGAGCCGGCCGACGGCCAGGTCGACACCCGGGGAGCAGAACTGGCGCTCGTCGTAGCCCCAGGGCGAAAACTCGCGCACCGAATGCTCGACGCCGGACTCCGATAACACGCGCGTCACGACGCGGTCCATGTAGCGGTCGCCGTGGCGGCTGCGCTTGTAGGTGAATCCACCGCGATCGCCGAGCAGCACCGCGACGAGGCCGCCGCGGATGCGCGACAGCGTATCGAGGTTGCGGCTGATCCAGGTGATCGAACCGATGGTGCCCGGCCCGTACACGAATCGGTAGGAATGGCGCAGCTCGCGCCCGGCCAGCGCGCGGGCCAGGAACGTATTTACGACCAGCCCGGACAGGTTGTCGTTGCACAGCGACGGGTGGCAGGTGTGGCTGTAGATCAGGAATTCCTCGGGCCCGGCGCCGCCGATCGGAGCTTCGCCGTAGCTCAGCGAGCCCGGGGCCAGGGTCGCGTCGACGCACACCTCGTAGCGATCGTCGTGCATGCCGTCCAGCGTGGTCTGCGGCAGGCAAAAACCCCAGTCGCGGTTGTAGTAACTGGTGCGGTAGGGAATGCGGTCCGGCGCATCGGGCAGGCTGTGAAGCCGCGATTTCAGTTCGCCCATGCTCACCGTGCGCCTGGGCACCGGCTCGCTGTAGTTCACCACGTGCAGGTTGTTGTCGGCGAAGTCCACGACCCGTCGACCCGACAGGTCGGCGATCCAGGCCTCGCGCACGTTCCATTCGTCCGGCACAGTCCAGTCGAGCACCGATGTACCGCTGGGCACCTCGATGACATCGAGGTCGACATGCTCGCCCAGGATCGCCAGGGTCTGGCGCACGCCATTGCCGGTGATGCTTCGGCAGATCGGGTACAGACGCTCCACGAGCGCCATCATCTGCTCACCGTCGGCGCGGCCGACGCGGTTTGCGGATGCGGCACTCACGGCGCCGGCTCCCCGGCGACGACGTCGATGCTGAGGCCCCGGGCCATGGCCGGCGCGAAGTCCGGATAGGCGGCATCGCGCGGATGCATCACCGCCGGCGGCGCCGGCCAGTCGATACCGAAGGCGGGGTCGTTCCATCGCACCCCGCGCTCGAAATCGGGATCGTAGAACAGGGGCATCTGGTATTGCACCGTCGTCGCATCCACCGTCGTGAGGTAGCCCAGCGCAACGCCCGGCGGCACGTAGACCGCGTCCAGGCGCTCACCGCTGAGGTCCAGCCCAACCGACTCGAGGTACTGCGGCGAATCCGGCCGCAGGTCCAGCGCCACCGCGTGCACACCACCGGCTATGCAGCGCATGACCCGTGCCTGGGCGAACCCGGCGGCGTGGTAGTGCATGCCGCGCAGCGTGCCCGATGCCGCGTTGTGGCCGACGCTGTCCTGGACCATGCGCGGTGGCAGGCCCTGCGCCTGCGCCTCGCGCTCGCACCAGGTGCGGGCAAAGTAGCCGCGCTCGTCGCCCAGGCGTTCGATCTCGATGGCCAGGACGCCGGGCAGCGCTGTCGGCGAAAAACGCATCACACGGTCCAGTAGAAGTGCTCGTCGAGTTGCCCGGTACGAAGCAGGTACTGCAGGGACTTCAGACGCGTGTAGGCGCGATACTCGAAGGTGTCCTCGCTCATCTCGATGCGGCGGAACAACGCATAGAGCTGTTCCGCGCCGTCGCGCGCCGTGTACGACGGCGCGTACCCGGGTAGCCGGGTGGCGATCTTGTCGAAGCTGACCCGATAGCTGCGGTTGTCGGCGTCGGAGGAACCGAAGGTGGTCTCACAGCCCGGAAACGCGGCGGCAACGATCTCGGCGATCTCGCGCACCCGGTAGTTTTCGTCCGTGCGCCCGACGTTGAAGACCTGACCGTGGATGCTCTCCCGCGGCGCTTCCAGGGCGCACACGACGGCGTGGCAGATGTCGGCGACGTGCACCAGCGGCCGCCACGGACTGCCGTCGCTGGTCATGGCGATCCGCTTCGTCGTCCACGCCAGGCCGGACAGGTTGTTCAGCACGATGTCGAAGCGCATGCGCGGCGACGGTCCGTAGGCGGTGGCGTTGCGAAGGAACACCGGCGAGAAGTCCTCGCCGGCCATGGCACCGAGGTCCTTCTCGACGAGCACCTTGCAGCGCGCATAGGCTGTCTGCGGGTTGACCGGCGCGGCCTCGTCCAGGAACTCGCCCGTACCCGCGCCGTAGACGCTGCACGACGACGTGTAGACGAAGCGCGCGACGCCGGCGGCACGCGCCTTCTCGGCCAGCGCCACGCTGCCGTGATGATTGATCTCGTGGGTGATCTCGGGGTTGTTCTCGCCCAGCGGGTCGTTGGACAGCTCGGCCAGGTGAATCACCGCGTCCATGCCGGCCAGGTCCTCCGCCTCGATGCGCCGCAGGTCGCGATTGATGACCGTCGGCAGACGCGGCAGGTGCGACGGCTCGCTGTAGAGCCAGCCCTCGCGGTAATAGCCCGTGTCGAGGCCTACGACCTCGTGCCCCCGATCCATCAGCATCGGTGCCAGCACGGCCCCGATGTAGCCGTCGGCTCCCGTCAGAAATACGCGCATGTGAGTTCCTCTATTTCATCGCCGGCCGGATGTGCAGGTCGGTGACCTCGGCCGTGCGGGGCAGCGCCAGGCACGCCAGGACCGTGGCGGCCACGTCGTCGGCCTGCAGCAGTCGCTCGGGCGTATAGTCACGGCCCTCGTATTCGAAAATGCGGGCCTGCCGCGGCGTGGCCGTGCGCCCCGGATACAGGCTCGTGACGCGCACGCCCCTGTCGTTGACTTCCTCGCGCAGGCAGTCGGCCAGCGCCTTCAGCGCGTGCTGGGTGACGGCGAAGGCGCCGGTGCCCGCAACCGCGCGGCGCACGATGCTGCTGTTGACGAACACGATGTCGCCGCGATTGGCCACGACGCGGTCGAGCAGGGTGCGCGTCAGGTCGTACACGCCCGCGACATTGATATCGAGCGTGGCCGTGAAATCGTCGGTGGCGGTATCGGCCACGTCACCGCGTGCATAGACACCCGCGCAGTGCACGAGCACGTCGGGCGCCGACTTCGGCATCGCATCGACGAGGCCGGCCACCGCCGTGCGGTCTGATATATCGAGCTCGAGCGCATGCGCCGAATCCGGTGTCGCCAGCATGGCCTTCGTCTGCGCCAGCCGCCCGGCATCGCGCCCCAGCAGCCAGAGCGAGGCACCGGCCGCGGACAGGGCGCAGGCCACTGCCCGGCCGATACCGCTGCTGGCGCCGGTCACGAGCGCGCTTCGGCCCTCCAGCGACGCGGCACCGGCAGCCGGGGCGTTCATTTGAGGTTGGGCTCGTACACGAGCTCGGCGTCGACCGGCGGCGGCGCCGTGTCGTACAACTCGGCGACGGGCTCCGGCACGCGCTCGAGATCGCGGGCGCGCAGGAAGTCGCGCATGGCCGTGCCGGTGCACTCGGAATCGACGTTCGGTGCGCCGACTCGCGCGCGGGCATCGCCGACGTGCACCGTCCTGAAGTCGATGCTGAAACGCGTGCGGCCCGTGTCGTTGGGCACGCTGCTGTGCAGGTGCGCCGCCGAGAACGCGAGGATGCCGTCCTGCCGTGTAACAACGCGCAGATCGGAGCGCCGGTCGACGGGCTCTTCCGGGTGCGGCTGCTTGCGCGTGTCCTTGCCGATCTGGCTGGCCGCCTGCCGCCGGCTCTCGCGGTTCCAGCGATAGTAGTCGTAGCCGGCCGAACCGTTGGCGATCGCCTCGTCGAAATAGCGACAGTGGAAGGCCATGGCGTTCTCGGGCGCCACCTCGTACACGGGCAGCCACCAGTTGATCTGGCACGGCGGGGCCGAGTACCAGGTGTCGCGGTGGGGGTGGAAGGCGTAGGCGATGCCGCTGGTGAGGTAGCCGCCCGAGGTGGACGACCGCAGGCGCGGCACATCGAAATACACCTGGTCGGCGTCGCAGCCCAGCGACGGCAGCAGCTCGGCGATGGCCTCCTTGCACCGCGGGTCGTGGATGAAGCGCGGCTTCAGGTCCACGAGCAGCGCCGCGTAGTCCTCGACGGGCATGTGGTGCTGGGCGACTTCCGGATGGTGCGGGGCAAAGGCCTCTTCGAGCATCTCGCGCGCGATGGCACACAGGCGCGTCGACGCCTCGGAAGGCGCGAACACGAACAGATCGCCGGCGTACAGGCGTGCACGCCGTTCGTCGTCGGACAGGTCACTGTCGATGAAAACATCGGTCATTGGAATCCACCCTTTTGCATGCGGGCCGCCCCCATCGGGCGCGTGCCGCGAGGCGCGCCGCGGCCGCCGAATCGTGACCCGGGTTGCAGCGCAGCGAGCCCGGGGCAAGTATAAGGGTCAGGGAATCCCCGCCGAAAGCCCGGATGCCCGGTCAGCGCCGTGGCACACCGGGGCCGGCGAGGGCCTCCGTGACGCCCACGGAGCATAACCAAGCACCGAAACCATGGACGCCACCTATGTCACATAATCACCGATCCGCCGTGCCGCGACGCCTGGGGCTCCGCCGGGGCGACCGGGTCCGTGTGCGCAGCTACGACGAGATCCTCGCCACCCTGGACGACCGGGGCGAGCTGGACGACCTGCCGTTCATGCCGGAGATGCTTCGCTATTGCGGCCAGGTGGCCACGGTGGCGGCGCGGGCACACAAGACCTGCGACACGATCGAGCAGACGGGCGGACGTTCCATGCGCGACGCCGTGCACCTCGACGACCTGCGCTGCGACGGCTCGGGCCACGGCGACTGCCAGGCGCGCTGCCTGATGTTCTGGAAGGAATCGTGGCTGGAGCGGGTGGCTGACAATGAGCAGGCCAGGGCCGCCGGCCCGGACACCGCCCGGGATACGCTGACCCGTCGCCTGGCACAGCACGCGTCGGCGCCCACACCGGACGCCGACACCCCGCCGAAACGCTACTATTGCCAGACCACCGAGCTGCTGCGCGCCACCCGGGCGCTGGCCTGGTGGAACCCGTGGCAGTACATCCGCGACGTGGCGTCGGGCAACGTGCGCGCCGGACGCGCCGCCCACGTCCTCGTCAGCGCGGCCCTGCGGCGCCTGATGCAGCTCGGGCTGGGGTACCGCGTCTGGCGGCGGCTGTACGACTGGCTGCAGGCCAGAACCACCGGCGAGGCCTATCCCTTCGGCCGTGGCAGCCTGCCCGACGGCTCGAAAACTCCGACCGCGCGCCTCGATCTTCAACCGGGCGAGCAGGTGCGCGTGCGGTCGCACGAGGAAATCCTCGCGACGATGACCCGCACCAACCGCAACCGGGGTCTTTTCTTCGACGTCGAGATGGTGCCCTACTGCGGCGACACGTTCACCGTCGACCGCCGCGTGGAGCGCATCATCAACGAACGCTCGGGCGAGATGATGCACTTCAAGAATCCCTGCATCATGCTGACCGGGGTCGTCTGCCAGTCCCGATACAGCGACCGGCGCCTGTTGTGCCCCAGGGCCATCCCGTCCTACTGGCGGGAAATCTGGCTGGAGCGGCTGGAACCGCCGTCGGGCGAGGCTGCCGGCGAGTCGCCGGCGGAACGGCGTTAGCCCCTCAGGAGCCTTTCAGCCGGTGCCAGGTCGGGCCGAACAGGCGTGTCAGCACGACGCGATGGTCGTTCCCGAGGGCCTGCGCGTTCTCGCGCACCCAGCCCGCCATGACACCCAGGCATCGCAGCTTGTCGCGCCAGGACACCGGTGCCCGGACAATGACCTTCGCGTACTCGAGCATCTGGCGGTGGAACGGCCAGACGAACTTGTCGCTGTGTGCCGGATCGAACCACGCCGTCCGTTCCGCCCGGGACGGATAGACGTTCACCGAGCGCATGGGGTGCTCCCGGCGGTAGAACAACTCCTCGTCGATGCGCAGGAACCGACCGCGCAGACCGAGGTCCGCAAGCAGGACGCGGTCGCTGTCGGCGTACGGGGGTTCGAGCTGTGTCTCGCGCAGAACGCTCGTGCGCATGAGACCGTAGATCGGCTCCAGGCTGTAGCTGCGGCAGCTCAGGTCGGCGAAGCGCTCGACCGGATCGAGGGATTCGATTCGCAGCCTCGGTTCGTCGGTGGGTAAGGCGTCACCGTTCTCGTCGATGCGACCGGACAGCGTGTAGCACAGGGTCACACCCGGGTCGCTGTCCAGGCCCTCGACACAGGCCTCGACGTGCCGCGGGGCACGCACGTCGTCGTCCGACGTCCAGCCGAAGTACTCGCCCGAGCACATCGCGAACACGCGGTTGTGGTTGGGAAAGCCGCCGATATTGACGCGGTTCCGGAAGTAGCGGATGCGCGAATCGCGGGCCGCGTAGGACTCGCAGATATCGCGGGTTCCGTCGGCTGACGCGTTGTCGCAGATCACCAGTTCGAAATCGGTGAAGGTCTGCGCAAGCACCGATTCGATGGCCTCGGCCAGGTAGCGCTCGCCGTTGTAGATCGGCAGACCGATGCTGACCTTCGGCGATGCGTTCACGGAAGCACTTCCACCGTCGGTATCGGCACCACGAAGCGCCCGCCCCACTCGCGTATGTGAGCGCCCTTGGCGGTGATCTCGTCCTTCAGGTTCCAGGGCAGGATCAGCACGTAATCGGGGCGAGTCTCGGCGATGCGGTCCGGGTGATGGATGGGAATACGGGTCCCCGGCGTGTAGCGGCCGTACTTGTGGGGGCTGCGATCGACCGTGTAATCGAGGAAATCCTGGCGGATTCCGCAATAGTTGAGCAGCGTGTTGCCCTTGCCCGGCGCACCGTAACCCACCACGCGCTTGCCCGCGTCGCGGGCTTCGATGAGGAAGGCAAGCAGTCGGCGCTTGGTTTCTTCCACCTTGGGGCCGAAGCGCAGGTAGGTGTCGATTTCGTGCAGCCCTTCGTCGCGCTCGCGGGTCAGCAGGCCGGCAACGTTGTCACTGACGGCCCGCGCCTCGTCATCGTCGTGGCGGGCGAAGATGCGCAGCGACCCGCCGTGGGTCGGCAACTCCTCGACGTCGAACATGGTCAGCCCGTGCGCCGCGAACACGTCGATCACGGTGCGGAACGAGAAGTACGAAAAATGCTCGTGGTAGATCGTGTCGAACTGGTTCTCCTCGATCAGCCGCGCCAGGTGCGGAAACTCCATCGTGATGACGCCGCCCGGCGCCAGCAGCCGTTTCATGCCGGCCACGAAATCGTTGAGATCGGGTACGTGCGCGAGCACGTTGTTGCCGAGGATGAGGTTCGCCGGGCCGTGCTCGCCACGAACGAAATCGGCAGTCTCGGTACCGAAGAAACGCACCTCCGTGGGGATGCCCTTGTCGATGGCGGCCTGCGCCACGTTGCCGGCCGGCTCGATACCGAGCACGGGCACGCCGCGCGCCACGAAGTGCTGGAGCAGGTAGCCGTCGTTGGAAGCCAGCTCCACGACCCGGCTGTCCGGCCCGAGGCCGAAACGCTCGATGGCCATCTCCGTGTAGCGTCGCGCATGCTCGACCCAGCTGTCGGAGTAGGAGGAGAAGTAGGCGTAGTCGCTGAAGATCTCGCCCGGCGCCACATACTCCTCGAGTTGCACGAGCAGGCACTGGCGACAGACCCAGGCGTGCAGCGGGTAGAACGGCTCCATGTGGTTGAGCTGATCGGGCTCGATGTGGTTCTGGCACAGCGGCGACAACCCGAGATCGACGAAGGTGTCGGTGAGGGTCGCCCCGCAGAAACGGCAGGCGGCCCTGTCACGGGCCGCCGGGTGATGGTGTCCGGAGGCAGACTCCGGCGTCTGGGGTGCAGGTTTCATCGCGTGAGCATACGCGAAGAATCCGCGCCGGAGCAGGTATTGCGTCACAAATCCAGGCGTTCGCGGGCATAAAATCGAGGGGTCGCAAACGGCCCCTGTCGGAATTTCTTACACCCCCTGACCGATGCCCCGCGCCACGCCCCCCGGGCCCATCGCAACCTGCTGATTCAAAAACAATTGTGCCAGCTGGTATGTAAGTTGCAGTGCCTACGGGACTCGGTCTCGAACCACCGTGCCACCGCCAGCCGGTTCCTATCACCGGCAACGCAAGGGCGATCCGTTACGTAACGCCTGTGGCAACGGATCCGGTGCCTGCGGATACGACAGTGACTGCC
>JAAUYH010003139.1_pt1 | contig 10838 bp, 8 predicted proteins | sample 7278061 | NCBI WGS metagenome assembly JAAUYH01 (sample SAMN14350203, study PRJNA611818) | marine sediment metagenome | isolation source: surface marine sediment (0.6m) | place: French Polynesia: Moorea | collected 2018-08 | reverse complement strand
GGTACTGGGTTACACAGTTATGGTTTTGGTACAGGAGATTCTTTGTTTACTGTTGCTGCTTTTGTAGGCTTAGATTTACTCTTCGTCATAATTACCGCAGCCAAATATAAAGGATGGTTTAAATCTTCGGAAAAAGAAGCATTAACCCTAGAAAATGAACCAGAGCTTGTAACTAACAGATAACCAATCTAATTAATTTGTTTCTCAGGTAGGGTGGGCAATGCCCACCCTACCTATATAATCATTAATCAAAAATATAACTATGGATCGTCGCACTTTTTTAAGTTGGGTGGGAGTGGGAACCTTGGCGAGTTCTCTTCCTGCTATTATTGTTGCTTGTAGTAGCGAAGAAACTGAAACTGAAACTGAAACTTCTAATACTACGCCACCAAAAAATGAATTTGTCGAAGTGGGGAATAGTGAAGAATTAGATATTAGAGGTTTTATCCTCAATAAAGATGCTACTGGTGAATCAGTATTAGTGTTTCGCAAACCCAAAACCAGCGAACTAATTGCTGTAACTTCTAAATGTACCCATGCAGGCTGTGATGTAGAGTTAGACACAGATGCTCAATTATTAATTTGTCCTTGTCATAATTCTAAGTTTACTTTAGATGGCAGCGTTGCCAATAAACCTGCTACTAAACCTTTAGCTAGTTACGAAGTTAAACAAGAAGGGAATTCTATTTTAGTTAAAGTAATTTAATTTACACTTTCATGTCATCTAGGTCTTTTATAAAGAAAATTGACCAGTCCTTAGTCCTTAAAGGATTCTCTAATGTAATAGATGTGTTAAAAATATTAGCTTGTAGAGTTTAAGCACGATTAACTTTGTGTTTAATTTCCAGTTAGTAGCCTGAACTAGGAGCGATAAAAGATGAATTATTCACATTTTCTTCCTTTTCCCAATAAACCAGGTGAAAAATACGGTGAAGTCACCTGTATTCTGAAGAAGAAAATTTAGTTATGATAGCGTTACTCAGTAAATTTTACGTTACCAAAATTTTATTTACCAACTGTTTTTGTGCTAATGCACCCAAAATTTGTAAGGCTTTTTCGCTCTCTTCCGACCAAAGTAAACCGCAGTTAAGTCTGAGACAATTACCATAGCTTTTAGAAGGAGAAAAAATAATTCCTGGGGCAATACTAACGCGATATTCTAGAGCAGATTCATATAGTTGCATTACATCAAAGTTTTGGGGTAATTCTAACCATAAAACTTGTCCTCCTTGGGGTCTTGTTATTCGAGTTTTTGGTGGAAAATAATTACTAATTGCGACTCTGGTTTTCTCCATTTGAGACTGATAAACACGACGCATTTTTCTTAAGTGACGTTCGTAACCACCATTAGCAAAAAAATGAGCTACTGTTAGTTGGGGAACAATAGCAGTCATTATATTAGTTACTATCTTTAATTTTTTGACTTGTAAAAAGTATTTCTCTGCTACTAACCAACCAATTCTTAAACCAGGAGAAAGGGTTTTACTCACTGAAGAACAGTATAAAACTAAACCTTTTCTATCAAAAGCTTTAATTGCTTTAGGACGATTCCCGTCGAAATATAAATCTCCATAAATATCATCTTCAATGAGAGGAATATTATATTTAGTTATTAGTTCTACTAAATCTTGTTTTTTGCGATCGCTCATGCAACTTCCCAAAGGATTACTAAAATTTGATACCAGTACACAAGCAGAAATTTTAGAACTTTTAAATGCGGTTTCTAAATGTTCTAGTGAAATCCCTTCTCTAGGATCGGTAGGTAATTCTAAAGCTTTCAGGTTCAGGGATTCTAAGGTTTGTAAGAGTCCATAGTAGCAAGGAGATTCAATAGCTACCGTATCCCCTGGTTGAGTTACCACTCTCAAAGCCAGATACATTGCTTCCGTTGTACCATTAGTAACCATAATCTGATGAGGTGGAATGGCACAACCAGCATCAATCAATCTCTTAGCAATTTCGTGACGCAGCATTTGGCAACCATTGGGAAATTGATAGGGATGTATCTTTTCAGGATTACTGCGAATTACTTGACCCATAATTCGGTTGAGAGTTGCTAGAGGTAATAGTTCAGGAGAAGGTACCGCAGCACCTAATTTTACAATTTCGGGTCGAGCTATATCTGCATAAACTCGAAACACAATGGAAGTATCAATAATGTTAGCTTTTTGGGGAGGATCGGACAGATTAGGTTCTTCTGAAACAATGTTAGCTTTGACGGCGAGAGAGTCTCCTGGCAAGGGAGCATCTCTAATCGTCGTTTTGACATAATAGCCAGATTGAGGGCGGACTATAATTAAGCCTCGATCTTCTAGTAAGCGATAGGATTCCATAACGGTAGAGATACTTACAGATAGTTGTTTCTGGAGTTTTCGCACCGAAGGCAAGCGATCGCCAGACTGTAAAGTTTTTTGTTTAATTAAATCTTGAATGTAGTCAGCTACTTGTTCGTAAAGATATTTTTTAGAAGATTTATCGAGCAATACAGTTACCTCTAATAACAACCAAAACAGTTTTAATTTATTAAACTGTCATGATAACAATTTACAGTAATTGCCTCTGAAAGATTTAGATTAAATACTCAATAATTAGTTCAACACAATGTTTACTAACTAATTGTTCACTTACTACCTATTACCTAGCTAGATGAATAATTTCTTACCTGTTGCTTATTTTCAAAATAAATTCATCCCCCTAGAACAAGCAAAAATTTCTATCGCCACCCATGCTTTACACTATGGCACAGCAGCATTAGGAGGACTAAGAGGAATCCCTGACCCCCAAAATCCCCAACAAACCTTACTATTTAGACTAGATCGCCACTGTCAAAGATTAAGTAACAGTGCTAAATATCTTAACTACGATTTACCAGCAGACAAAATTGCCATGATAATTAGGGAATTTGTCAGGAAAAATGCGCCCCAAACTTCTTTTTATATCCGACCATTAATCTATACCTCTAGCTTAGGTATAGCTCCTAGAATACATCAAATAGAAAAAGATTTTTTCGTCTATGGTTTACCAATGGCTAGTGAATTATATCCTCAAGGGGTTAGTTGTCGTATTAGTTCCTGGTATCGTCAAGAAGATCGTAGTTGTCCTCTCAAAGGTAAAACCAGTGCATCTTATATCACTTCTGCATTGGCTAAAACAGAAGCAGTAGAATCAGGTTTTGATGAAGCAATTTTACTCAATTCCCAAGGCAAAGTCGCCGAAGCTTCCGCAGCTAATATTTTTATTGTCAGAAATGAAGCCCTAATTACCCCTGGTGTTGAACAAGATATTTTAGAAGGAATTACCAGAGATAGTATCTTACAAATTGCTCAAGATATAGGCATTAAAACCCAAGAAAGACCGATTGATAAATCAGAACTTTTTATTGCTGATGAAGTATTTTTATGTGGTACAGCTCTCAAGATAACATCTGTCAATAGAGTTGAAAATTATCACTTGCCAAAGAATACAATAATTGCAGAAATTCTTAGAAAAAAACTTATAGCTATTACAGAAAATAGAGAACCCAAATATCAACATTGGATTACTGTTATTTCTAATAATTAAAGTTTGATGGTGCAAGACAAAGAACTATTAATCATCAATTGACCTCAACTCACCACAATTAACTCCATCTGTGTTAGTCAGTGTGAATCTGTGGACAATATCTATCTTCATCAACATGAATTTTTTTGTAACAGGTAATTCGGCAAATGGTGGGAGTGGAGGCGGAATTTTCAACCGTGGTTCAGGTTTAAGTGTTCGCAACTGCACTATTGAGGATAATGTAGCAAGTGATGGTGGAGGGATTTCTAGCTATTCCGCAGTAACTGAAATTATTGATAGTACTATTACCAATAATACTGTCAGTTTTATTAGCACCATTGGCAATACAGAAATTGGCAGTGGTGGCGGAGTTCATCACGAAGGCACGGGTAGCACAACAATTACTAAAACCAATATCACTAATAATAATGCAGGGTTTCGGGGTGGTGGAGTTTTTGGGGAACCAAGTTCTGGTTCTAGAGGCTCAATAACTATAACTAATAGTGTTGTTAGTGGTAATTTTGCTGTTGACATATAAACCAATATATTAAATATGAATCCAATAGTAATTGACTACTAACCACTAACTACTAACCACTAACAATTAACTAATATCAAATAATTCCTTAGCAAATATTACAGAAAAAACAGTTTGTCCCTCTTTGCTTTCTAAATTAACTGATGCACCTAGAACTTTAGCCAGTTTTTGGACTAGTGTTAATCCTAAACCTGTACCAGCATATTGCCAAGGATCATCACTAGGGATACGGTAAAAAGGAGTAAAAACTAGTTCTTGTTCTTCTGGTGAAATTTCAATGCCAGTATTAATCACGCAGAGACTAATCTCATTGTCTGTAGCTTGAGTTTTGATAATTATTTGCTCTTCATCAGGAGTGTATTTCAAAGCATTGTTAAGTAATTCTCTGAAAATGCGTTCTAGAATTAGAGGATCAGAGATAAAGCGCATATTTTGTCGCTCAAATTCAAAATTAATTTGATGTTTGGGGTTTCGCATCCCATTAAAAAATAGTTCAGTTATATTAGTAATCCAAGGATGAAGATCGATCCACTCATTGACTAAAGTTTGAGATTTAGCATCCACATGAGTTAAAGTCAGTAAGTCTTCGATTAATTGACTTTGTCGCTGACAAGATTGATGAAAAATCTGAAAAACTTTGCTGAAAGTCGGAGAATTGGCGAAATTTGCCTCAGAAGATATTAATTTTTCCATTGTTTGAGTTGCTAGTTGAATGCTACTCATAGGGGTTTTTAGTTCATGAGAAATAGTTTTGAGAAAGTCATCTTTGAGTTGATTGAGTTTTTTTAATTCTTCACCGTACTTTTGAGAAGTTTCGTAGAGTCTGGCTTGACGAATTGCGATCGCGCATTGAGAAGCTACTTGTTGCATCAATCTAATTTCAAATTCATTAAATACCTCTTCTGGGGGTCTAAGTCCCCATAAATTACCGATTATTCCCTGATCGTCAAAGATGGGACAAGCCAAACGAGTAACTTGAATTCCCGTAGGATTAAACTGAGGAATTTTTTCTACCAGTTGAACAGGTATTTTTTCTAGTAGTTGAACATAAAGTTCGGGAAAGTTGTCAACTTTTCTGGTTGTTCCCAAACTTTTAGGCAAAGTAATTGTATATTCGTAGGCGATAGTTGCAGATACTTGTTGAGGATCATACAACTCTATTTGACAGCCATTTAGATCAAGAGCTTTGGCTAATTCAGTGGTTGCTGTTTGGAGAATTGTAATTTCATCTAAGCTATCGCGGATTTTATCGGTAATGCGTCGTACCAGAGCTTCAAAATTTAGAGTCTGTTGTAATTCTTGGTTTTGTGATATCAGTTTTTGACGCATTCTCTGAATTGTCAGATGGGTTTGAATACGCATTAAAACCTCTTCTTGCTCAGTGGGTTTAGTAATATAATCAACTCCTCCTAACTCAAAACCTTGAACTTTATCTAGGGTTTCAGAAAGAGCTGTTAAAAAAATTATAGGAATATCTTTAGTTGCTGTTTGGGATTTGAGTAATTGACAAGTTTCAAATCCATTCAACTCTGGCATTAAAATATCTAATAAAATTAAGTCTGGTGTTTGAGATTGAGCTATCTGTATAGCACTTTTACCATCTTCTGCTAACAAGACTTTAAACCCAGCTTGCTCTAGATAAGAGAATAGTACTTGTAGGTTACTGGGATTATCATCCACAATTAGAATCACATCTGATTGAGTTGTTTTTGGTTGCATGAAATCAATTCCTTCTCCCCAAATATTGGGGACAAACTGATTATTAGCAGAGAATAAGGATTGTAATTTTGCGTCGGGATTATTTTGGCTATCCTCTTCAGGAGAGTTTTTATTTATTGTTGCAAATAATTGAGCGACCTTAGTATGTGATTTGGTTAACAACTGTGTACGAGTTTGCATAAGAAAACTAAATACAGGATATTAAAATTTATTATTTTTTTACGTTTTGTAAAGGTTATCTTGGATTATAGTTCTAGGTGATTTTAGGATATGAGATTTTTAACGAAATAATCAGGTTTATAAGGTTTTAAGTTGGATAGTTTAAGATCAAAAATACTATTTTCAAGATATAAAGAGGTGAGTTCGACAGAGCTAAAAACTATAAAAAACTGAAATTGCAAGAAGCTTGGAATACTGATTGTCCCCTTGATTAATGCTCAATCCTATTGACCGAATTCGCACTTCAGAATTTGGAATTCGGAATTCGGAATTAAATAGGGTACAGGTTCTTTGACAGACGGCTAAAATGTTTGAGGAAACCTTATACCCTTTAGGGATCCTTTAGGACAAACATCACGTTCTTCCCTTTAGGGCGACATAGTGAAGAGTAAGAAATAGGAGAGTTAATTAACAGTTGTTTAAAAGCTAACTAGGGGTTGCTGAATAAATCTGAAACGTTTGTAAATCAATACTTTGAAAATAATTATAAGGTAATTAAAAATTGTAATTACCTTAATCAGCAGTTTCTAAATAAATAAGAAACAAATAAAGAATACGAGAATGATTGAGTTAGTCATGACTAAAGCCCCTCAAAACTTAATTACGTTAATACTTTTCCCAAAATAACTATTAATCGAGAATAATTAGGGCACATTTTTGAGAAACATACTTAATATCGCAAAAATTTTTATAAGTAACAATAGGATTTATTCAGGTAAAATTTCCGATTAAACTGTAGTTTAAATTGAAAGATAGGCAGAAAGCTTTAGTGAAATTAGTATTTATTACCTATTATTCATTACTTTGTTTAGAATATAGGAATTCTGGAATTAGTGAAATGAACTTTAGTCAAAATTAAGTTCCGAGTTATACTAAATCACTCTAAATATGCTAGATATTAATCTCTGTGACGTTATTAACCATACTTTTGGTTTGGATGGTAGCTAATACTTCCAGTGTATAGAGTTCTTAGGAGTTTGGGCTAAAAAACCCAATTAATATTACGCAAAAATGCTACAAAAGCTCTACTATATTTACCTCTCATGCGGTCTTTAAGTTCTTTTTTGGTAAAGTGTTCGGGCCAGTGACTTTCAGTGTAATCAGGAGTTATACCTTCTAATTCCTGAAGCCAAGAATCATCAGATTCGTAACCATATTCAATGAGAGATTCGGCAATATTGCGATCGCCATGTAATGCTAATTGTCCCGCCACTCGTGGCAAATGATTGCGCCATTTTCCCACACTACTAGAAGCCACTGGACGCATACCCCGCAGCGCATCTAGGGAACGCTCTGATGGCTTGGCAAACTCATGATACTGACTAAAAGCACCTCTTTTCTCTAAAAAAGGCATTTTCTCCATCAAATAAGCTTGAACTTCATCAGGTTTAGTTACCAAATCCTCGTAGCGAACCGTCATAAATCTTGGATGCTGCCGTAACTTGCGTCCGTAGGGAGTATAGGTTTTCCAATAACGCAACGTTGACCAATAGTGATCTGGATCTTTACGATGTTTGCTGGTAATTGTATCGCGAGGATCGCGCAACATATATATTACATATAAGTTGGGCAGCAAAGATAACATAGGACTTGCAACCAAAATATCTCGCGGACGCTTAGTTAAAAATATGTTAGCTTGGCGACTAGGACGAGTATAGATACTATCTTCATGTTCTGTATAGGCATCTATTTTAAAACAAGCGGTAGTACCTGTGCGAGGATCACATCCGACAATATGTATTCTAATTTTCGCTTTCTTAGTCCTTAACATAGTTATGGGATCTTAATAATTGATTGCCAAACAAAATATAGATAGATGGATAACCCGCCTTTAGTCAGTATTATCATCAACAATTATAATTATGGCTCTTTTCTGAATGAATCAATTGACAGTGCCTTAAACCAAACCTATTCTCCCATAGAGATTATTGTGGTGGATGATGGTTCTACAGACAATTCGCGAGAAATTATCGCCACCTATGGAGATAAAATTATTCCCGTACTCAAAGAAAATGGTGGACAAGCCTCAGCTTATAATCAGGGTTTTGCTGCAAGTTCAGGAGAAATCATTTGTTTTCTTGACTCCGATGATTGGTTTCTCAAAGAAAAGGTAGCTCTTGTGGTAAAAGAGTTTGAAGCAGATTCAGAAATTGGTTGGTGTTTTAATAGACTAAAGTTAATTGACAACAAAACTAACAAAGAGCTAGGAACAACTCGTCAACATGATGTGGGGAGATGTGACTTTCGGAATTTAGTTAAGCAAGGAACCCCTCTTTATGTTCCTCCTTCTTCTGGGTTGTGTTTTCGCCGTAGTCTATTAGATCAAATTATTCCTATACCAGAGATATTTGTTAATGGTGCGGATGGTTTCCCAATGAAAGCTGCTCCTGTTCTTAGTCCTGGCTTTATGATGGAACAACCCTTAACTATGATGCGGGTACATGGAAATAACAATTCTACTTTACGTCAAGATAGACCAGAATTACAAACTAAGAACCTAGTAAATGCCTATTTTTTAAGAGCTAAATTTCCTCAGTTAGCCAAAGTCTGTAATCGAATGTTCGCTAGAGGATTGAGTGCTTATTGGAAATACAAAGTAATTTATATTCGCTATGGCGTACCTTATAATAATCATCAAGAATTAGTTAAAGAATATTTTACCAATCTAAATTTGTGGGAAAAAATAATAGTTTTAATCAGAGCTATTTCTTACAATCTTCCTTGGAAAGCTCCTAATTCTAATAATCTTGCTATTAGATAGCTTGGTAGCTAGCAGGTATTAGGTATTAGGTATTAGGTATTAGTTAGTGGGTATTGGGTAAATATAAATGGTAAATGACAAATGACAAATGACAAATGACAAATGACAAATGTTTAGTAAGTATTATCATTAATAACTATAATTATGGTCACTTTCTTTCCCATGCTATTGATAGTGCTCTAAATCAAACCTATGATTCTATAGAAGTCATTGTTGTAGATGATGGCTCTACAGATAATTCTCAAGAGATTATTCGTAATTATGGCGATAAAATTGTTCCTGTTTTAAAAGAAAATGGCGATCATGCTTCTACATTTAATGCAGGATTTGCTGTTGCGAAAGGAAACATTATTTGTTGCTTAGATGCAGATGATAAATTTGTTTTAGATAAAATTAGTCAAATTGTAGAAGTTTTTAACTCTCACTCAGAAATTGGCTGGTGTTTCCATCCTTTGAAATTAATTAATTCAGAAACCAAAGAAATTTTAGGAGTAACTCGCGCTTTTCCTAATCTACAAGAAGATATCTCTACTTTATGTGATATGCGATCACAACTAGAACAAGGTCGAATTGCTTTTTATCCCCCTTCAACCTCTGCTCTTTGCTTTCGACGCAGTCTTTTAGAACAAATTTTACCAATGCCAGAGATACTTAAACAAGCTGCTGATCGCTATTTAACCTATAGTAGTTTGTTTCTTAGTCCTGGTTTTTTTCTCAATCAAGAGTTAACTATTCAAGGAATACATCATAGTAATGATGGAACATTTCAACAAGGAAAAAAATTTAGGGAAAAGAAAGCTCGTAATCAAGTAGTAGCAGCCTATTTACTAAGATTAAAATTCCCTCAACTTAGTAAATTTACTCATCGCTTGTTCGCCAGAGGGTTTAGTTATTTTTTGTTTAATGAAATAACAGAAAAAAAAGCAATAGAATTCATCAATGATTATCAAAAAACTATTACTTTCGCTGAAAAAATCAAAATTACTTTGATGGCTATCTATCATAATCGTCCTTGGAAAAAAGTTCAATTGTATAGTAAAAAAAAATAACACTGAAATAATTAACCTGAGTCAGTAAGCAGGCAAAATAATTTATAAAAGCTGAGTAGTTAATCTTTCCCTAATACCTGTCACAGCCATTTTATATTTAATTATACCTAGTTACTTATATAGCCATCCTAAATGATATTAGAGAAATCACCAGTGACTAAAAACTAATGATATGCGAATGGGTATCCTTTAGGACAAAGGATATTGAGCTTATAACTCAGTTAGATCATTACTGTACTGAATGAGTCGGACAAAAATTCAATAGTTTTTAAAATGATCCCCAATTATAAAAATTATGTTTTTTGTCAAAATCAGCATTTTTACTTTTAATTAGTTCACAATAGAAGTGAAGGATCTTATGTTAAGAGTTAAGAACGAAAGATGGGACTTAAAGCGATCGCCATTAAGATTATTTGCTAATCAAGAGTTTAGTCTTTGATTCTGTGACTCTTCGGGGGAGGTGAGAAAAAGTGCCCCAATTAGCACCGCATATATTTGAACTCTTACACCAGCAAGGCGTGCAACATGCTTTTGGTATTCCTGGTGATTTTGCCTTAACATTATACGACGCTCTCGCAGCGAGCAAAATTGAACCCATTGTCATGACCCACGAACCTTGTGTTGGCTTTGCTGCCGATGCCTACTCTCGAATTCGGGGCTTGGGTTTAGCAGTAGTTACCTATGGTGTTGGTGGGTTAAATATGATTAATGCCATAGCAGGTGCCTATGCAGAAAAGTCGCCATTGGTGATTTTGAGTGGAGCCCCTGGTGTTCAGGAAAGACAATTACATAGCTTGCTACATCACAAGGTGAAAACCTTTGATACTCAGCGACGGGTTTATGAAGAAGTCACACTTTATGCGACGACTCTCAACGATCCCAAAACTGCCGATGTCAAAATTCATCGTGCCCTTAACTACGCCATGACTTTCAAGCGTCCTGTCTATCTAGAAATTCCTCGCGATATGGTATGGGCAGAGATTGAAGAAGCAGAACACCTGCCACCACCTAT
>JAAUYH010100750.1_pt1 | contig 10842 bp, 11 predicted proteins | sample 7278061 | NCBI WGS metagenome assembly JAAUYH01 (sample SAMN14350203, study PRJNA611818) | marine sediment metagenome | isolation source: surface marine sediment (0.6m) | place: French Polynesia: Moorea | collected 2018-08 | reverse complement strand
GGTGAAATTCATCGAGCACCGGATCGCGGACAAACGGGTCGTTCGACATGTCAAGAAATGGTTGAACGCGGGCGTTATGGAGGATGGGAAGCGAATACAGATGCAGGAGGGAACACCACAAGGGGGTAGTATCAGCCCTCTGCTGGCAAATATCTATCTGCATTATGTATTCGATCTATGGAGCCATGCGTGGCGCCGAAGGCATGCGAACGGCGATGTGATCGTCGTCCGCTATGCAGACGACGTTGTCGTGGGGTTTCAGCACAAGGCAGACGCCGAACGATTCCTCAAAGAGCTGCGGGCGCGATTCCGCAAGTTCAATCTGGAATTGCACCCAGATAAGACTCGTTTGTTGGAGTTCGGTCGCTTCGCGGCCAAAGACCGGCGCAAACGGGGTCTGGGTAAACCGGAGACCTTCGACTTCCTCGGCTTCACGCATATGTGTAGTCGTACAAGGAAGGGCAAGTTCACGGTTCGGCGAAAGACCATGCGCAAGAAGATGCAAGCGAAAATCGCCCAGGTGCGACAGCAGTTGAAGCGTCGTATGCATCAACCCATTCGCAAAGTTGGCGCCTGGCTGCGCTCGGTGTTACTCGGCCACTATCAGTACTATGCCGTGCCGCGTAACAGCAAAGCGCTGGGGACATTTCGTTACAGGGTCACCAGGATGTGGAGACGTACTCTGACGAGGCGCTCACAGAAAGGTGGGATCAACTGGAAACGAATGAACCGTCTGGTAAAGCGCTGGCTACCCAGTCCGCGAATCATCCACCCGTATCCCGACCAGCGCTTGCGCGTCAATACCCGAGGCAGGAGCCCGGTGCGGTAGCTCCGCACGCCGGGATCTGTACGGGGGGTGCCCGGCAACGGGCATTCCTACCGTGACACTTTTGTAAATGCGCGCGAGTAGGGCAAGCGTGCTCGCAAAAGATGAACATCCTTCGAACGGCGAACAATATCACATATGAATACTGTTCGCCCCCGTTCCGGACAGATCACTCCACCCACGGCCCTTGTCGAGATGTAGGCAAGTATCCTCAACTCGCCGCCCGCTACGAGGGCGGCGGGCTCCGGGGGCTTTCCGGTGATGTTGTGGGCAGGTCCAGGTGGGTCAAGATGCGTTCGATGACGTCCTGCTCGGTCATGTACGCCAATACTCGCATCCTTTCTTGGCACTTGGGACACTCCAGGACGTCGATGTCGAACACACGCATCACCAACGTTGCCCAGTCGAGTCGTCGGGTCAACACGCTGGCGGGCTCTGGCATGGTCGAGCCTGCCTCCGCTTCGTCCTTACTGCCCATTTCTGACGCGATCGAACTCGCCACCTCCCCCTGTTCATCCGCCAGCGACAGCGACGAATCCCGTCCCAGTGCATTGGCGTCCGGGATCACCGGCACGATCCGGCTGCGCCAGGCATGGCTGGGCGCAAACACGCCATGGTATCGCGTAAGGTGTTTGCGCGGCGGGGGCAAAAGGGCAACCAGCTTGGTGAGAAATTCTACGGGCTCGCACACGAACTCCATGGCGCCACTGGGTGCGGAGCGCTTGTAACGGTAGCGCACTTGGCCATCGTCGGTCCACGAAATGCGATCCAGGGCAATTGCCGTGCGCAGGCCGTAGCGGCATAGGGCCTCCACGCCGTCGCGATCGTTCTGATGGATCGCCACCGCCGCGTGCAGAGAAACCCCCTCGACGAACGCCGAACATTTGGATAGGCGGTGGCTTTGTGTCCCACCATCTGGTCCCGATGCATCGTCGCCCCACAGGCGCATCTTTATCGAGAGCGCTTGCACCCGGGCCAGCGCGTCGCCAAGCTCCTCATCTTCGCATCCCTCCAGGTAACGCTCCATCACCGTGGCCGTGCGACGGATCGCTTTGTCGATGATACTCGCAATCTCCTCGTCACTGGGGGCATCGACCGTGACAAATCGCGGCCGATGCTCCTCGCTATCGTTGTCCACCGTAAACACGCCGTCGGGCATCACGATGTGGAAGTGCACGTTCTAGTTAACAAAGTCGCCAAACCGCTGAATAAATGTCACTGCTCCACATTGGCCATTTTTCACACCTTTGGCGCGGGCCTTGCGCCGATACCACGTCGAGATAACTTGCAGGATGCCGCGCAATACGTGGCCGGTCAGTTCTGGATCTCGTGCCGGTCGAAATCGCAAATATCTTGGAAACGACATGACCCACTGGCGATAGGAAGCGTGTGGCAGCACGCGGTCAACTAAATGCGTAGTGGTGTCATGCATCCGGCGCGTGTTGCATGACGGACACAATCCTCTGGCTTTGCACGAGAACGCCAACAAGCGATCGAATCCGCAGTCATCGCAGTGAATGCGGCAGAATCCATAGCGCAGAAGCCCGCACTCCAAATATCGCCGAAAGGTATCCTCGATAAAGCCGGGGTAGTCGAATCCATGCTCGCTGCGCTCCGCGGCCTGGGCCAACGCATCGGCCAGATAGCCGTCCACCACTTGGTAGAGCACCGTGTTCTCGGGCTCGCGGCGACGATGCCCACTGCTGGCAAATGATGCGGAAACGCACATGGCGCCGCTGCTTTAACACCTTCCGCGTCGCGCGATCGACCAGCACGCGAGCACGAGGAGTGAAGTACCGGAGATTCCCGACATGGCGCGCGGTAGACGCGAACATGCCTGGTGACTTAGCAAGGCGGATGCCACAGCCAAGTGCTCGAGAATATTGACAAAATTGTCCGAACGCAGGACAGGTGTCCGCATCTCGGACGCCAGTGCCCGCATTTTGGACATTCTTGTGTATTCGATAATGCTACATATCCTTGCCACTGTCTCTATCGTGCAGATGCACTAATCGCGGCGATCTCTAGCACAGGCATCGCCGCAGCAACCCATCGCTGCATCGCGTTCTGTGGGCGCGTGCCTGCGGCACCGGGCTCTGAGGCTCCGCCTCCGAGCCGCCCGCTGCTGCGCACCGGTCGTCTCGGCCCATTTGGGTCACGATCCCTCGCGCACGGCCTCCGCAAACTGTGTCCGCATTCGCAACGACATCCGCGCATAGCAGCGCCGCGGCAGTGTGCAAGGGCATGTGCGCTGCGCTCATCACCTGCGGTGACCCTTACACACCGCCGCTTTGTGCGCTGCTGATGGCTATCCATGGCACGATGCTGACAGCACCGTGCTCGCTGCTCACCAACTTCGACACCGCAGCAATCGATTATGGCAGCCCCTCATCCTCAAGCATCGCCTGCAGCTGGTCCTCAATAGCCAGCGCCTCGCTATCATGGACGCTGTCACCGCTCGCCCCGAATTGCCCGCGGTTGCCCGTTGTCTCCACCATCTCCTCATCATACTCATGCGGTTCGATATTGAACGTCCGTGGCGGATGTTGCTCGATGACCAATGCCGGCACGGCCGCAGGCGCTCTCAGCCCGCGCGGATCTGGGAGTATCTTTCTGCCCGCATTCGCAGAAGACATGCACCAACACTGCCCTGGCCGAGAGGCGTGGTCGGGGTGCTTGTAGCTTACTCGACTCTGGCGATCTTCGTGTGGATATGGTTCATTTCGGTCATCTTGCCCATGCTCGCGAACATGCTGGTCCGCGCTGTAAGCTCTATATCTCTGTTAGTTCAGCAACTCTCTTCGATGCCTTCTTGGCCCGAGCCCACACTAATCAAAGATGTCGTGACATCAACCTTTATATCGCTGTTCATCATTTTGATGGCTTGGAGGCTTCTCCGCGGTTTGTGCTCGCGGTTCTTCATGCGCTTGCGTCGGTCGGCTTCGGCCGATGCCTAATCTCTCATTGACGAGAACAGATGCGCTTCGTCGTTCATCGCAATTATCTTTTTTTAGCATTACGATGTGGGAAAAGATATTGGAAATATTGAGTCCACTGAATCATCGGCGATTGCATCGAACTCGCGAGTCTTCGACAGATTGTATTCTTCGATACATGTGCATTCTAACCCGCTGAAATTGGGTTATCTTCGTTTTCGGTCTTCACCCGGTGCACGTAATATTCTGTAACGAGCCGTGACACGTCGTAACAACGAAATGGGAATAAAGGCGGGATTGTTGAAGGTTCCCAGCGCCAACTCGCCTGGCCGATGGCATCCAGATCGCACTGGATGCCAGAGCTAGATATTTCTATATATCGAAAAAAATGATAGCAATCAAGTACCCGATCGTCGCTCGCGTGCTTCTCCAGCGCTTCTCCGTGCGTCAGACTCGATTATACGCTGAGGACCTTTCATGGAATGATAAAACGACCACGCCTTGTGAAAAAGATCAACGAGACGCACAAAGACAAAATTTAGTCGTTAGCGCTCGGGTTCGAGCTCCGGGGCGGGCTTGCGCTGTGCCTCAAGTCCCCTTTTGAGCACGTCATCATGATCTATTGTGAGATGTCTCAAGAAAAGGCGGTATCGTAGGGTAATTTTCGGGCTCTGGCGTGTGGACGATGCATGAGGAATACAAAGAAGTTCGCACTTTCCACCCTAAAACTCACCGTGATCCTGTTGCTGCTGGCCAGTGGCACAGTAGAAGGGGCGGCTCTCGTCACACCAGGCATTGATCTGATAGTGACTATTATTAATTCTATCATGAAGTGGCGGAATAACAAAAAGAGCATCGGAGCTAGCCGCTAGATCACTTGACTCTCAAGCCGAGTGCGGCCAGGCAACGGAAGATGTCGCCCACGACATCGGGCGGTTCCCTTCGGCTAGCCGGTTCGAAACATAGGATGCGACGGAACGGGGCCCCCGGCACGATGCCCGACAGCCAACAGCTGAAGTCCGTACGCAGGTCTTCCGCCTTGGCTCGGGCCAGCGCTTTGACGGAGATACCGCGTTGAGCGAGCCGCCCAATCGTGGACGTCGGGGTCGGCGTGTAGTCCGAGGGAGACGCCGACACGATCAGGACTTCGATGCCAACTTCAGCAGGGAGCGCGGCGCGGTCCCCGCGGTAGAGCTCGATGCTGCCCGGGACAAAGCTGCTCAACAGGTACCAAGGACACTGAGTGCGGAATTCCGAGAATAGCAACCTTCGGTGCCCCGCCGGCAAGGAACTGCCCCTGATACGCGTGGAACGAAGCAGAGGCCACATCCGTGCTCGGTTTCAGGCTAGACCCGACGACTGCCGTTTATGCACTCTTCGGCAAGACTGCATTCGATCGCCTGATCCCAACTGCCGGAAGATGATCTGTGTGAGCTTGCCACCTCCCTATGCTGCAGAGGTGCTCGCGATGTGGAAGAGCATGCGCGGGGCCCGGTGAGCGCAGCGGAACAGGGTGGCGGTGGTTGGTGGGTGACTGCGAGATGCCGGACTGTCGTACCGAGAGGTGGCCCATAAGATGCGCATGCTCTTGTCGACGCTGCACCGCGCCATACGTTCCGAAAACGGGGGCGGGCCAGAGGGGACGTGAGCTCTCGGAATCACGACCGTCGAAGGGTCGTTCCAGAACCGGCCGACATTGATACGACGACCCGTCGTTGATCACCGGGGACACTGGGACACAAGAAAGACGCACCTCTTTGCACCTAGCCACAAGGGAGCATACGCTCTAACCGTGACAAGGCCACGAAATACGTTCTTCCGCGCAGCCGGGGTTGGTCGCAGAGGGGTGGAGCGTGCTGACGTTCCAACAGCAACGCCAAGTGCCCGAAGGGGCGACAAGCAAGGCGACCTTTGCAGCATGTCAGAGGACCTCGGGTGACTGACAAGCGAGTCAAAGAATTCCTCGCAAGTTGGTACACAGAGGGCATGCCGGTCGTCGTCCATTCAGCGTGGCGGAATCCCAATGTACTAAGCGGCGCCAAAGTGGAACGATATATGCTGCAGCAGTTCATTGGCGCTGGCGGCAGCGGTGTCGTATTTGCCGCTTACCAGGTGGGGGTCCAGCGCAAGGTCTCTGTCAAGCTCCTACAACCTCTCGCAGCGAGCGATCTTGCGCTCATACGTGCAACGGAGCGCGCCGTGAGAGGCTTGACAGCACTGAAGGACCCTCGTCTGGCGAATCTTCTGGACTTTGGGCAACTCCGGCACACGACGTTCACATCACCGTTCCTAGTGCATGAATACATAGAAGGCGTGCAGCTTAATGTTTGGGCGCAGTTCATAAGTCGCGCGCCTGATTATTGGAATCAGGCCGTGGCGATGAGCATCGAAATCGCCGAGGCGCTCGATGCAGCGCACAAATGCACGTTTATTGGGGACCTGGGGTTTCAGGAAACGGGGATTTTGCACGGAGATGTGAAGCCGCCGAATATCCTAGTAGAGCGCGCAACGGACACACCTGTCATCATAGACTTCATGATCCCAGAGATGACGACAATCCGCCAGGATTTGCAGCGTGATAACGCTTTCTGGGAACGCGATGAGAACGGAGAATATCATTACCACTGGCCGGTTACTGGTATGTACGGGACCATAGGGTACATGGCCCCGGAGCAGGAGAGGGACGGGATAGTGACCCCGGCGTCCGATGTATACGCCTTGGGTCAGACGCTGAGTGAAGTTTTTTGGCAGGCAGACAAAGGTAACGTTCCCGACATCCATGAGGGGGAAAATCGCGTTGCATCCAGAACGTCTGCACGGGGGTGTTTAGCGGAGGTTCTGGCGAAAATGACCATAGAACAACCAGCGCTCCGTCTCCCCACAATGAGACATGTGGTCGCCGCGCTGAAGGATGCCCGCAAGGTTAGGCCCGTCAGTCTCAAGACCCAAGCGACAGGCGCAGACGCTGGGAACGAGCCGCGGCTTGTAACACGCTCCCAGCGTTTCTGCGACCAGCTTGTCGAGTTGTTAGAGGGTTGCCGCGCGCTACATGATGCACAAGCACGCGCCACGTTGGTGAACCGTCTGCCACGACCGATACAAGTGCGCATCGATCACGCACCGTCGGCCCGGCGTCATCTCAGCAATATAGTCGAGACCTGCGCGCGTTTCTCTTACGGACTGAGCGCGCTGGGCTCCGCTGTGCGTTGGCTCGAAGGCGACACGTGGGCTGCACGGGATTTCGAATCGCTGCGGACCGGCTTGCTAACCGACTCCACCACGGAATCGGCCAAAACAGGAAGGTTCATCAGGCTTTCGACAGTTGAGAGTGAGGATTAACGGCGGTTGTTAGCGGTCGCAAAAAAACGCGGAAAACTGGCGAAGCAACGAAATGGTGCGCTTCCTGCTCTTACTCTGCGATGGAGAGCGCCGACTCTAGCGTTCCTTGGCCTCCGCTGTTGCCGTCGATCTCAAAGAGCTCAGAGCGATGGATGAGGCGATCGACGAAGGTGACGATACAGCCGCGTGGGGGAAGGCCTTGGTCCAGTCATGGAATGCTGTGTTGGTGCTGCAGAAAATCGGTTTCTTGGTTTGGTCGTGGCACTTTGTCGACAGATTGTGTCCTTCTGCAGAGTCCGCTTGTAACTCATCAGAAAAATGTATGGCTACATCTGGGCGGCTGGTTCACTGCTGTAACGTGGTGTAGCCGGGTGTAATCCTCCGTCATGACGAGGCGGGATTTCCAACGGGCAACCGGGAGCAAAACTGGGACGATCTCATCGCCGTGCGGTGCTTGTGGTGTTGTAATAAAGACGTTTTTATATGCTATTTATAATCGCTCATCACAGGCATTGTTGAACAGATCAGCGCGCATCGCGAGCACAGCGAAATCCGTAATTTCGAATCGAGAGCTCAGGTTGCGTCCGCACTCGGCTAGAAGAGCGCAGTTCCTGCGCGCTACTATTAAACGATCCACCGCGCAATACGCGACCAAGGCCGCCAGAAATACTTTGTGGTGTTCCATCCCTCTTTTGACTTGACTGCTCGTATCGAGTAAACCAGTCCCAGCACCATTCCCATACGTTCCCATGCATATCGTGGAGACCCCATGGGTTAGCCGGCTTCTTCCCCACTGGATGTAGGACGCTTTCAGAATTGTTGGCGTACCAAGCATATTGTTTTAGCTGCCCTTCATCGTTTCCAAACCACCATCTATCTCGCGTCCCAGCCCGACATGCATATTCCCACTCAGCCTCTGTTAATAAACGATATCCACTATTCAGTTCCCAACGGACCTGCTCTACTTGAATCTCATAGCACGGCTCTAGACCGTCCCGAATGGAAAGTCGATTACAAAATTCGACAGCTTCAAACCAATTTACGTTAGTCACTGGACGTTCATCAGCAGAGCCCTTGGGCCACCAACCTCGTAATGGAGGTCGTCCCATTACCACCAACCAAATATGACGTGTCACTGCGTATTGTGAGCACATAAATCTGCCAATTTTCACGATATGAGATGGCGTTTCTCGATCAAGTGTCATCTCATCTATTGGCGAACTCCCCAGTTCGAACTGACCACTAGGGATCTCCACTAATTCTATGTGACGACGTGTGCTTTTAACACCTGCTGAGCCCACAAGCGCTAGATGTAGCTCTTCGGCATCTGAGAACCGATTCTCGGGAGATACGTCTGTCGCTTTTTTGAGAACTGTGGCGAAATCTTTGTCGATAGAAAAAGAATCAATAAACTTCTCAATATTTCCGCGCAAGACAGTATAAGGTAACGCTTTTCCATGAAGAATGAAAAGTGCAGTCATTGCTATCGAATAGACGTCCGCACGAGCATCAGCATCCTGAGGACGGTCTAACATTTCAGGAGCTGAGTACAAAAAAGTCCCCAGAGCACCGGTATGGGTGCCTCCTGTTGTATCTGGCGCAGCCACGAGGTCAAAATCCGTGAGCTTCGGCTTTTCCGCAGATACTAGCAATATGTTTTGTGGTTTTATATCTCGATGAAAGATTCCTTGACGATGGGCGTTCGACAGGGTGTGACTAAGGATCGTTATCATCGGTTGTGCTTGGGTTGGTGAAATAACACCATTCACGATAGCATCATGAAGGTTCCCACCGTTAATCAGCTCCATGGTAAAGTAATAGTATCCTCCATCCTCACCATACGGATCCAATATACGAACTACGGCATCGCTCATAAGTCTTGCCATAATGCGCGCACCACGAAAAAAACGATCACGGCGAAGCTCATCACCTGCGACATTAGTATGGAGTACTTTGATGGCAATGAGTTCATTCACGCTTTGATCGAATGCTTTCCACACTACAGCAAAACCGCCGTACCCTATCTGTTCAATCAGTAAATATCTTCCATTGTCAAGTTGATCTCCTTCTTTAAGTCTCCCTCCTTCTCGCAGCTCGCGTTTCAAGCCGATAATCTCCCGTAGAACTTTAGCCGCATCGGCTCCATTGCGTTGTAATGCGTTCCTACGTCGATAGGCTTGTTCAAGCCTCGTACTCAAATGCTGCGTTCGTTGATCTGGATAATTTGGACGATAATGCAGTGGTCGATTGGATTCACCAAGGATTTGATGGGCTACGGCACGGATGTGTGAACTTTGTCCCGTACGCATTTTTTCCAAGGAGGCGAAGAATTGACCGTCTAGCAGTCCGTGGTTTTCAATCTGTTGTACAACAGAAAATACCAACTCAGACAAACTCGATGAGGGACCGGGCAGTGAGTGATAGATCGTTTTCCCGAAAGTGTAATATACGAACCGTCGTAGTTCTTCATAGCCGAAAAGAGATGTTAATAGCTCGGATAAGATGTCGCTTTTGGGTCGAGCTCTCGGGGAGAGTACCATTTCAGAGACACGTTCTCTCGACGCAGAAATCGGCAAACTCGATGATAGTTCATCGGTTTCCGCTCTGGACCAGTGCTTAGATACTCTTTCATGAGCAGAGGCAGAGAGTGACATCACTTGGGACTCTTGAATATTTGCTGGTATATCGATGTATATATTTGCTGAAAAATTATCCGCACCAAATGTCGACTCGTAAATAACGTCAAGGGTTATGCCAAGACTTTTTTCTAAAGGTAATGCGCCTACGCCAGTCCCCATTAATGGCAACCAGATTGTCGATTCTCTCTTATGCGACCAGACATGATTCAACGCAGAACGAAGATTATTTTGTAGCAGGTAGATAGTTTTTTCTGATCCGTAACCATCCACTGTAACAACATATGCAATGGTGTTTCTTTCAGAAATTTCATGTATAAGAAAACCATCATCGAGCTCCTCGTGCTTGGGGAGATATCTTTCACCAATAGCATCGAATATATGTTCAAGAAGGAGCCCGCTAGTAGTCCTCCCCGGCATTCGTCCCACATTCGATATGGGAGCAAAGATAATTTCTGCCTCGCTGGGGGATTTTCCGAGGCTAAGCCAGAGTTTGAATTCAGAACGTTGCAACAGTGGCTTCGCTATGCTCACACCATTCAATGTAACTCTCCGTCGTTCACTGCTGAACGAAGAATTATGCACCCATATCTCGTAATGAGATTTCCTTGCTGTTGTTCTCACTTAGTTGACCAACATCGCAGTATCTGCGAATTACTCGACAGTCGATGCTTCGTATTCAGGTTGGGCTAGACTGTACTAGGGTGCTGTTAAATGTTTTCTGTATGCGAGAAGTGAAAGGTCTCTATGACATGCCGCAATTTAGGAGGCCACCGGACTTATCATCGACATGCCGCGGTTTTTGACGACAACCGATAATTGCATTTGAACATCGCGATAGACGCGGAGAGGAATGTGGTCGTTGAAATCGTACTGACTCCTTGTCATCGACACGGGTACGCATTGTGGAGTTGCGATTGGGTTGCCCATAGAACGAGCCTATCGTCGGGCATTGGAGGACCTGAAGCCCGATCTGAACAATGTCGTTCATTCAGAAACGAATCGATTGACCTTTTCTGTCGGGACAGAATGCCATCAACGAAGCCCACACCGTCTAACAGCCGAGAATTACTCAGTTCTCGTTTGCGTAACCAGATGCAAGGTG
>JAAUYH010202378.1_pt1 | contig 10843 bp, 9 predicted proteins | sample 7278061 | NCBI WGS metagenome assembly JAAUYH01 (sample SAMN14350203, study PRJNA611818) | marine sediment metagenome | isolation source: surface marine sediment (0.6m) | place: French Polynesia: Moorea | collected 2018-08 | reverse complement strand
TCTCCAGAAATTGCTCGAATATCAAAGTCATTAATTGCTGATTTGGCATTTTCTTTAATTATGGAATAATTTAGCAAAAGCCGACGACAAAAAGACATTTTAAAAAAATCCCTTTTTGTCGTCGGCTTTTGCTAAATTATTCCATAATTAAAGAAAATGCCAAATCAGCAATTAATGACTTTGATATTCGAGCAATTTCTGGAGATATTCAGGTAAGTCAGCTATCAGGAGGAAATCAACAAAAGGTAGTCTTAGCCAGGGAATTGGCAGGAGAACCCCAGTTAATCGTAGCTATGCAACCCACAAGAGGATTAGATGTAGGTGCAATAGAAGCAGTGCAGCAACGGCTATTATCAGAAAGGGAAAGAGGAGCAGGGATTTTATATATTTCTACCGAATTAGAAGAAATTATAGCAATGAGCGATCGCATTGCGGTAATGTATCGAGGTGAGTTTGTTAGCGTGTTGGATGCTAGTACGGCAACGGTGGAGGAAATTGGATTGTTGATGGGAGGAGGGGAGAGGAGTGAGGGAGTGAAGGAGTGAGGGAGTGATGAAGTGAAGGAGTGACGGAGGGGATTTTCTGGGTGATTATTTTGAAAATTCTAATGTGATGCAAATAATCTGGAAGTTTTTGCAACGGGAAAACTTTGATCGCCTCATAGTAATTCTGGTGATAATTGTTACTATTAGTTCCTTTGCACTTTCCAGGGTAGAACCAAATTTATCGTTATTCGATGCCATTTGGTGGAGTATTGTGACTTTAACCACTGTGGGCTATGGTGATATTGCCCCTGTGACAATGTTTGGGCGTTCTATTGCTGCCGTTGATATGTTTTTGGGTATTGGCATTTTAGCTACATTCACTGCCCAAATTGCCAGTATTTTGGTTGAGAAAAAAAATATGGAACACTTAGGCATGAGTGCTTATAAATTTACAGAACACATTATCTTATGTGAATGGAATTCTCGTGCCAAGGCTATTGTTGATGAGCTGCGTCTAGATGAAAGTACTCAAGATAAACCAGTAGTTTTAATTGCTGATATTGACAGAAAACCTAGTGAAGACAGTAATTTATTTTTTATTCAAGGTAATGTCTGTGATGAGACTTTAGAGCGAGCCAATTTAGTCGCAGCTAGTACAGTAATTATTCTAGGTGATGATGATTTAGATGATACCGCCCGTGATGCCAAGGTGATTTTATCTACTCTGACAGTAGAAAGTATTAATACCCATGCTTACATTATTGTTGAGTTAGTAAATGAATCTCATTTTCAGACTTGTAAACGGGCGAAAGCTGATGAAATCATTGTGGGTAGTGAGTTAAGTAGTATGCTCATCTCCCAAGCAGTTCTCAACCACGGTATTACCAAAGTTGTCTCCGATTTATTAACTGCTCACAGGGGTAATCAGTTATATAAAATCCACATACCCCAATCTCAGGTTGGTAAGACTTTTATGGATGTATTTGTCTATATGAAGCAGTATTATCAAAGTATTGTAGTGGCTATAGAAAAAGAACCAGAAGGGGAAGTGATTTCCAATCCCGCCGCAGACTATCCCTTGCAGAAAAATGATGATTTAATTGTCATTGCTAAAAAACGACCGAAGATCAGGGATTGACACCTGTGTAATTTATTACTTATTGTTTATTACTTATTACTTGCGTTGAGCAAAATTTTCGGCATTTTGGCAACTTTTGGATTGCAGTAGTGGATATTCTAATTACAACACTGCTTTCCAATGCAATATCCTACAAAATCCAAAAACCTCCTCTCCCCAGTAATTGACTTACTGGGGTTTTATTTTTGATATAGCACTACCAAAGCACGTTAGGACATTTTTTAATGCTGAAACCTATGAACAGTAAACTTATTACTTAGGTGATTTCTGAAAATAATTTTACCAATGGCAAGGGCGCAAGCCAACGACAAGGGCGCAAGCCTTGCGCCCCTACAGTGAATTTGTAATCGTCTGGTAATTTTAATTCTGGAAATCTCCTTATTACTTATTACTTATTACTTCCGCCTAGCGCCATATCAATTTTTCTCATCGTCCCTCTGAGACATGTAACCACCCACAAGGATTGCAATAAAAATAGCTGGATACATCTGTCCTATGATGGCTTCAAGATTGGTCAGCATCATGGCAAACGGATTCACGGGTAAAATGTCTCCATAGCCTAGAGTCGTCAAAGTAGTAAAGCTCAAGTAAATCCCCGTACTGTAGAATTCTCCTGGTGTAACAGATTGAGAAAAGGCATTCGTATCTAAATATTGGACAACTCCATAGAACAATGACCAGAGAAACCCAATTAGTAAATAGACACAAATGCCGCCAAAAACTGTATCCATAGTTACTTTTGAAGACAAAAATATTTCCCGCATTATTAGCCAAGCTGCTATACCAAGATAAAGTGCATAGATAAAAAACACGGAAACCACAAAAGCTGTCTCAAGACCAAAGAAATTACGGAATCTAGCAATTACTTCCAACGAAAATGCAGCAGCTGCCACAATTAGGTAAGACCAGAAGAATTTTTGATGGAGATAAAATGTTCTGATAATTAAGAAGATTGCCCATAACAGAAGTAAGGAGAGGATTATTTGCCCATAGGACTTGAGAAAAGGAGCAGCAAGTAATCGTAGAACCAAAACACAGAGAAGGTGAGTGTATTTGTTTTGATCTTGTTGGTTGAGCATCAAAGAAGTTCCCATTATTGCCATCTTCTTATTAAACGAAGGAAGAAGGAAGAAGGATATTCTTAGGAAAATACCTGTTGTGAAAATGTGTAAATGAATGTAACAAACTCTCTAGATATCTCAATCCTAAATGGTGGTTATTGTACTATTTTCATAGTTCAAATAGTGACATAGTTCATGGGGAAAAAATTAGGCATTGGTTTAGCCTTAAGCGCTATCGTCATACCTGGGCTAGTCATATTTCCGACAATTTCTGTTACTGCTCAATCCCGAAACAGAGAAGATTATTGCCATACTCGGGCTCGTAGATATTCTCGTCGGAATGCTTCTGGTGGTGCCATCAAGGGTGCTGTTAGAGGGGCTATTATTGGGGGTGTTGTTAGCTCCATTACTGGTGGTTCGAGAAGGGACAGACGCAGAGCTTCAAGAACCGGTGCAGCGATTGGATTGGTTGGTGGTGGCTCTCGTCGCCAAAGAAGTAAAAGGAGACTTTACAGGCGCGAATACAATCGATGTATGAATCGCGATCGCTAGTTAGATTTAAATAATAATCAGTTTTTGATCAATTTTAAGAGGTAATGAGAGTGAAAAAATTTAACTGGCTACTTTTGCTTGGGGTGATTGCTGTTGGTAGTCTTACAACAATTCCTTGTTTAGCCCAATCTTCATCCAATACAACTAAAAAAGCTCAGTCTTCACCTAATGATAATGATACGGTTGATTTGAAGACATTGACTTGCAAAGAACTTCTGAAAGCTGATGGTGAAGAACGGACAAATCTCCTCATCTACATGCATGGTTTCATGAACGGTAAAAAAGGTGAGATGATCATTAACCCTCCAGTCCTTAGTAATGTAACGGATAAGGTTATTGATGCTTGTATTGCTACTCCTAACCAAAAATTGCTCAGTGTTTTTGAAAAGAATCGTTAAATTTCTACCCATGCAACAACTTCCAGATTTAGCGATCGCTTTATAATCTGTATTATTTGGATTACTACACTTAGCTTGTCTTCCTTAGATGAAGTTGATTGCGATAGGATAAACAAAAAGTATTTATTTAAATTACATACTACGGGGAGTCAGAATGAAAGTTAATGATTTTCAGCAACATGAAAATGATTCATCTCCACCGGGGTCATCAACAAAAATAGATAAGGATATTCAACAAGCAGAACGGCTACAGGATTCAAAAGTAGTAACAGACACTACAACACTAAAGAATGTTACGCCAAAAAAACGTCCTTTGTGGCAGTACATGCTTGGTGGAGTTGCCATCTTTATTTTAGGTAGTATTGCCTTTCAACAGTTACAAAATAATCCTCAAATATCAGAAACTAAATCCGAGCAAACTGCTCGATTACCAGTAAAAGCAACTAGAGTAAAAAAACAATTAATACAGAAATTTGTGTTTGGCAATGGTCGTGTAGGAGCAACAAAAGGTAAACACCTGACATTAGAAACATCCGGGACTATTACATATATAAAAAAGGTAAATGGGCGAGAACTACGAGAAGGGGATTTTGTTAAAGCAGGAGAATTATTAGCAAAAGTAGATGATCGGAAATTAAGAGCCGATTTAGCCCAAGCTCAAGCTCAAACTGCTGAAGCTGAAACTCAAAGGGTAACTGCACAAGCCAATGTATCTCAAGCAGAGGCTGTGGTAGAACAAGCCAAGGCTGATAAAATTAGAGCCCAAGCCGATTTGCGAGCAGCTGAAGATGGTTATAAATTAGCCCAATCTGAATATAAACGTCGCGCAGAATTGTTTGAGTCTGGAGCAATTTCCGCCAGCGATACAGATGTTTACAAAAATAAAGCTGAGGATGCATCTGCAAAGGTACAAGCTGCGAAGGCTCAAGTAAGAGCCGCACAGAGCCAAATTAAATCAGCTGAAGGTCAATTAAAATCTGCCCAATCTCAATTTTATGCCACTAGAGCCACCATTGCTTCAGCTCGGGCGGGACAAACTCGCTCGATTGTAACTTTAGAAGATACCACCATTACTGCTCCTTTTGATGGTATTGTTGCCCATCTGAATATCCGTGAAGGCGACTACTGGACACCACAGAGGGTACAAGCAAGCGGAGATTACCAAAATATTGTGGATTCCGTACCAATTATATTAATTAAACCCGGTGTATATGATGTGTGGATGAAACTACCAGCTTTTGATGGAGTATCAGTTAAAACCAATCAAAAAGCTTACGTGGTATCAGATAAAGAAATGAGTACAGCTTCTACCAATGGAATTAGTGAATCACAGTTGTTTAGTTTAGCCAAGGCTAGGGGTACGGTATTTTCCGTTAGCCCTTCCATTACCCCCGGTGAACGTGCGGTAGAAGTCAAAGTTCGCCTGAACACAGGAATAAAAACTTTACGGGATGGTGAGCGAGTTTCTGTGTGGATTGCAGTAGCAGAGAACCCCTCAGCTGTGGCTATTCCCCCTAATGCGATTGTTTACCGTGACCGCAAACCGTTTGTTTTTGTGGTAGATCAACAGAACAATCAAGTCAAGCTGCGTCCGGTAAAAGAAGGAATTCAGGGTCTGGCTTTGTTAGAAGTTACAAGTGGTGTCGAAGCAGGGGAATTAGTGGTGACAGAAGGTAGAAATCGCTTGGTAGACGGTACACCTGTTGAAGTTATTGATGGTGATGGTTGATGGTTGGTGGTTGTTAGTTGTTAGTTGTTAGTTGTTAGTTGGTGGTTGATGGTTGTTAGTTGGTGGTTGATAGTTGGTGGTTGATGGTGATGGTTGATGGTGATGGTGAGCATTTCAAAATTTTATGAGCAGTCAATTACTTCCTCCTAATTCCGAATCTCTGGAATCCCATATTCATGAAGATAAACATCATGATGTACCTGATACGAGTCAGGCTTCTGGATTAACTCAATTCTTTTTTCTGAAAACTGTATTTGGCATTCTTTTGATAGTCTTGCTTACCTTTGGTGGCTGGATGGGTTATCAGTCAATGGTAAAAGAAGCCGACCCTGATATTCAAATTGCTAAGGCAATGATAACTACTACTTGGGGTGGTGCAGATCCTGAAACCATTGAATCTCAAGTTACAGACAAAATTGAAAAGGAACTAAAATCTCTCAAGGGATTGAAGAAAATCGAAAGTTCTTCCTTCAATGGTGTGTCTAAAATTAGTGTGGAATTTGTCGCCAATGCCAATATTAATGAATCCATACAACTACTACGACAAAAGGTAGATGATGCAGAACCAGAAATTAATTCTGAGGCTGATAAACCGAAAATCAATCAAATTTCTGTCCAGGATGCTCCCATTTTATCAATTGCTCTCTACGGCAAATTAGATCCGGCGGTGTTGAGTCGCGCTGCTGATGATATTCAAGAACGTCTAGAAAAAGTCCCTGGTGTCCGGGAGATTAATTTAGCAGGGAAACGGGAAGAAGTGGTTCATGTACAACTTATACCAAGTCGCCTCAGTGCTTTAGAAGTTTCTCCGACTACAATCAGCAAACGGATTCAAGCCGCCAACCGGGATATGCCCTGGGATCAAATTGAAAATGCTCAAATAGGGGCACAGGTGAGGTTATATGGGCGGTTCCGTACCCTAGAGGATTTACGTAGTTTACCTGTAGCTCGTTTGGGTGGGGCTGAGGGTAGGATAGTACGCTTAGATGAAGTTGCTCGGGTCAGCAGGGATTTGGAACGGGAAAAAACCCGTGCTTTTATTAGTTGGCGGGGTGGTGAATATGAACCCGTAGTCAGTATGGAGATAGTAAAAGTACCGGGTTCAGACACAATTAATGTAGTTAATAATGCCCTAAAAGAGCTGGATTCTATTAAAAAAGAACCCAATATTTGGCCCCACAGCATGGATTATCGCATCACCACTAGGGATGATGAAACTATTCAGGATGACCAAAATAGTCTGGTGAGTAATGTAATCCAAGCGGTAATTTGTGTATTTTTAATTCTTTTAGTTGCACTTACCTGGCGAGAAGCATTGATTGCAGGTTTATCGATCCCGTTAACCTTCCTAGGAGCGATTTTTATCCTCTGGATAGGCGGACAAACCCTCAATAGCATGATTTTGTATGGGATGGTGCTAGCACTGGGTTTATTGGTGGATGTGTTCATCCTAATGATGGAAGGAATGCATGACGGGTTATTTGTGGAAGGTTTAACCTTTAACCAAGCAGCATTAAAAACAGTTAAAACCTACGCTGGGCCAGCTTTTTCCGGTCAAATGACGACAATTTTGGCTATGGCTCCCCTAATGGCAATTAGCGGTACTATGGGTAAATTTGTCCGCTTAATGCCCATTACAGCCATTATCTGTTTGTTATTGAGTTATGCGATCGCTCTGTTGGTAGATATTCCTTTATCTCGTTTCTTGTTGGGGAACATTAAAGGAGAGATTAAAAAAACCCGTGTTGATCAATTCACCGAATGGTTTTCCGAGAAATTTAACCATTGGAGTCTCAATTTTACAGTCAGGAATAGAGCTATAGCCGGTGCTTGGATTGCAGGTGCGATCGCTCTATTTGTGTGTGCTATTTTAGCTGCATCTCAGTTACCAGGAGCCTTATTTCCAGATGGTGACAGACGAAACCTGAGTATTAACGTAGAATTACCACCCAGCGCAACTTTGAATCAATCTCAAAAGGTAGGAGATGATTTGGGCGAAATTTTGCGTAATCAAAACTATTTGCAAAGTGTCACCAAATTAGTCGGTCAAAAAAGTGGCTTAGTCCCCGAAAGCGGCATTAAACCCAACCAGGATAATTATTTACTGGGTTTTTCCGTAGTATTTACTAGAGAACAAGAACGGAAATATCCTTCCTATAAATATTTAGATGAATTACGTAGCAAACTGAACCAAGCATTACGTCGTTATCCTGGTTCATCCTTAGTAATTAATGTTCCCGGTACAGCAGAAGGGGGAGACCCCATCGCCGTGGAATTAAAAGGAAGCGACATGAACCAACTACGGAAAATTTCTGGACAAGTACAATTAGCATTGCGACAAATTCCAGGTACAGAAGATGTCCGTGATGGTTTAGGAGACATGCGCCACGATGTCAAACTCCAACCTCGTAGAGAAGCTATGGACTTTTATGACATTAGTCAAGATGATTTAGCATCCCAGGGACGCTACATCATGACTGATAACGATATCGGCGATTATTCCATTGGTGGAGGAGAAGACGACTTAGAAATTCGTTTGAGTACCGCTTTCCCATCCCGTAAAGGTTCCGTGGGTGGTCCCACTCGTCCTGATGAATTAAGAATGATTCAGTTATTCTCTTCCAAGCAAGGGGCAATTTCTGGGCGTTCTGTCTTGAATGTAGAAGAAGGTGTAGCCCCCCTATCTATTACCCACACAGGTACAGAACGTAGTGTTACAGTATACTCCAAAGCCAAAGGACGGACGACGGGAGAGATTTTGGCAGATTTAAAACCGCAACTAGAGCAGATGAAGCGGAAATGGTCTGCTGGTTATGATTATAAATTTGCTGGTGAAGCTGAAACCCAAGGAGAAACATTCGGTTCGGCAATTCAGATGTCTTATGTGGCTATTTTCTTGGTTTTCTCGGTCTTAGTATTGCAATTTGGCTCCTTTACCCAGCCTTTCATTATTATGCTTTCCATTCCTTTTGCCTTTATCGGCACATTTGGTGGCTTTTCATTGTTGCACATCCCCCTATCTTTCCCGGCTATGATTGGGATTATTTCCCTCGTGGGTATTGTAGTCAATGATGCCATTGTCATGGTAGAAACCATGAATAAGCACAGGGAAAACGGGATGAAAGTGCGACAAGCAGCAGCCCAAGGTGCTGCTGACAGATTGCGCCCCATTCTAACTACTAGTATTACTACCATTGTCGGTTTAATTCCCTTAGCAATTAGTGACCCCGTATGGTTTCCTTTGTGTATGGCGATTATCTTCGGTTTATGTGCTTCTACCTTAATCGCATTATTAGTAATTCCCTGTTTGTATTTACAACTCACACCGAATTAGGGTAATCAGGGAATCATAGAGACAAGTTGATCCAAACTACTGGACTGACACCCCAACAAAACTTTACTGGTGTTGGGTTTCATTCTTCAAACGCCACTTCCTACAACGGAGGGAACCTCCCTCCGGGTTCAACACTTTGCTTATGCCGGGGAACCAGTCCACCGCAAGTGTTTCACCGCAAAGGAGTGGCTCCCCAACCTACACCTATTGCACTATTTTAAGCTTGCTACCCCACTACATGGAAATAGAAAATAATGCCCTGGTTTGTCAAAATAGAAGAAGGCAAAGTCGATAAATCCACCTTTGACCAATATATCCCTGCCCATAAAGCCTATGTTCAAGAATTAATTGCCAAAGGACACAAAGCTAAAAGCGGTTATTGGGCAAAAATGGGAGGAGGAATGCTGCTATTTGAAGCTGCTTCGATGGATGAAGCCCAAGCGATTGTGGCTGAAGATCCCCTCATTAAAAACAATTGTGTTGACTATCAACTCCATGAGTGGCGAATTGTAACTGATTGACATCCTCCCACCACTAACCCTTGGGGGTGTAGCGGGGGATTCCAAAGATCACTCTTTGGGCTTCCTCTTTCCACGAGTTGACTTGCTTGAAGGAGTTTCCCCACTCAAGTATTGGTCAATCTCTCCAGAGGCGTTCGTTCCGACGTGACCCGCCGTACTTAGTCCTTTTTCTAGTATGTTTCGTGCTGCGTTCCAGTCTCGGTCTTGAATATGTCCACAATGAGGGCAAACATGAGTTCTAGTGCTAAGAGTTTTTTTGACAACCTCACCACAGTTAGAGCAATTTTGACTGGTGTAATGGGGTAGTACTGCAATAGTCACCACACCAAAAACTTTGCCAAAATACTCAACCCATACCCTAAACTGAGTCCATGCTGCATCACTAATTGACTTGGCGAGATGCTTATTCCTCACCATATTTCGCACCTTCAAATCCTCATACACCACAAGGTCGTTAGACCTTACCACGCACCTTGCAGTTTTAACAGCAAAGTCTTTACGCTGGCGACTTACTTTGAGATGCTTACGAGCAAGTTTGTTTCTAAACTTAGCTCCGTTTTTAGAACCTTTTTTAGTCTTGGAAAAACAGCGTTGTAGTCGTTTCAAGGACTTCTCGCTCTTGCGGAGATGTCTAGGGTTAGCAACTGTTTCACCATTACTATCGGTGTAGAAATGGTTCAAGCCAACATCAATACCAACAGTTTTACCAGTTGGCTCTCGTTTTTCAACTCGCTCATGATTAATGCAAAACTGGGCATAGTACCCATCAGCACGACGCACAACCCGCACTCTTTTGAACTGCTTCAACTGGTAAAAGTGCAAGTCACGAGTTCCCCAAAGCTTGAAATTTCCCGCTTTAAAGCCATCAGAAAAAGTGATGTACCTGCGATCAGTACTAAGTTTCCATCCACTAGTTTTGTACTCGACACAACCATGTGTTTGTTCTTTTTTGAAACGAGGATAACCTCTCTTTCCTGGCTTGTTTCTCTTACAGTTCTCAAAGAACCTAGCAATTGCAGTCCAGGCTCTTTCAGCACTGGCTTGTCTTGCCATCGAGTTCAATTTAGACACCCAAGGTAACTCTGTGTTAGCAGCAAGTACAGAACAGAATTTGTTGAGGTCATAGCGCCCAACACCCTTGTTGTCCATCCAATACCTAAGGCAAGCGTTACGAACAAAACGAGCAGTTCTAATCGCTTCATCAAGGGACCGATACTGAGCGTCTGTGCCCTCAAGTTTTGCCTCAAATACTAGCATTTATGTCAATTACTGCTACATAAATTAACATACCATGTTGCCAAAAAACTCAACTACTCTCTTACCATCAATTTTGGTCGGAGAGTATTTCCTTTTTGACCCGTGATTCATGAGGAAGTGCGTTGGGCAGTTGTGCCAACTTGTCGCAACTGCCATCTGGCTGCCAAATCAAAGATTGTGACCGGAGTCTTCTCGCGGAATCAGATAATACACAATTCACACATTTAATGTTATGATTTCTTTAGACCTGGACCTATGCGACTGCAACGCCTAAACCTTGTCAGGACCGGAAGGTAGCAGCAACACGGGATGCTTGTAGTAGGCGTAGTCTCCGGGTCGCCCCATTTTAGCAATGAAAAAGCTGTAAT
>JAAUYH010085448.1_pt1 | contig 10843 bp, 12 predicted proteins | sample 7278061 | NCBI WGS metagenome assembly JAAUYH01 (sample SAMN14350203, study PRJNA611818) | marine sediment metagenome | isolation source: surface marine sediment (0.6m) | place: French Polynesia: Moorea | collected 2018-08 | reverse complement strand
GTTGTTCTGGCCGGGACGGAGACGCTCTTGCGCCTCGCCGCCGCCGTCGGAAACGACAATGCGGCGGGCGAATACTACCTGACCGACATCGTGGAGATCGGATCGCGCGATGGCCTCGTCGCCAAGGTCGTGACCTGTCCGGAGGAAGAGACACTCGGGATCAACACCCGCGCCGACCTTGCCGCCGCCGAAGCCGTGTTTCAAAGACACGCACGCGTGGCCGCGCTCGAAAACGGCGTGACGCTTCAGGCGCCGGATACGGTGCAGTTTGCCTTCGACACTGTCCTTGGCCGCGACGCCACTATTGAGCCCTATGTCGTCTTCGGCCCCGGTGTGACCGTCGAAAGCGGCGCGCTTATCCGGGCGTTTTCCCATCTGGAAGGCGCCCATGTGGGTTCCGGCGCGATCGTCGGCCCGTACGCCCGTCTGCGCCCCGGCGCGGAACTTTCGAACGACGCGCGGATCGGTAATTTCGTCGAGGTCAAGAACGCCCAGATCGGCGACGGTGCAAAGGTCAACCACCTGAGCTATATCGGCGACGCCAGCGTCGGCGAGCGCACGAACATCGGCGCGGGCTCGATCACGTGTAATTATGACGGCGTGTTCAAGCACCGCACCGAGATCGGAAAGGATGTCTTCATCGGCTCCAGCACGATGCTGGTCGCCCCGGTGTCCATCGGTGACGAAGCGATGACGGCGACCGGCGGAGTGATCACGAAGGACGTGCCGCCGGGCGACATGGCACTCGCACGGGCGCCTCAGGTCAACAAACCCGGGCTCGCCCGGAAACTGTTTCAGCGCTTGCGCGCGGCAAAGGCCGCGAAGAAAGGCGGATAAGATGTGCGGAATCGTTGGCATTCTCGGCGAACATGAAGCGGCCCCCATCCTCGTGGAGGCCCTGAAACGGCTGGAATACCGCGGCTACGACAGCGCGGGGATCGCGACCATCAACGACGGCGTGCTCGACCGCCGCCGCGCGGTCGGCAAGCTCGTCAACCTCGCGGACCTTCTGGTGCACGAACCCCTCCCCGGGCGTTCTGGCATCGGTCACACCCGCTGGGCCACGCATGGCGCGCCGTCGGTCACAAACGCCCATCCGCATCGGTCCGGCCCCGTCGCGGTCGTGCACAACGGGATCATCGAGAATTTCAAGGACCTTCGAAAGCACCTGTCGGAAAGGGGCTACTCGACCGAAACGGAAACCGACACGGAGACCATTTCCCTCCTCGCGCAAAGCTTCCTCGATCAAGGCCTCGCTCCCCGCGATGCGGCCGAACAGACAATCGCCCGCCTCGAAGGCGCGTTTGCCGTCGCATTCCTCTTCGACGGAGAGGCCGATCTGATCATTGCCGCCCGCAAGGGATCGCCCCTCGCGATCGGGTGGGGCGACGGAGAAATGTATCTCGGCTCGGATGCCATCGCATTGGCGCCGCTCACCGACCGCATCACGTATCTCGAAGAAGGCGACCGCGCCCTCCTGACCCGCGCCGGAGCGGAGATCTGGGATGCCGAAGGCCGCGCCGCCAACCGGGAAATCCGCAAGATCCAGATCGACACCAGCCGGATCGGCAAGGGCGGTCACAAGCATTTCATGGCGAAGGAAATCGCGGAACAACCCGCCGTTCTCGCCGATGCGCTCGCGCATTACGTGACCGACAAAGGCTTTTGCTTGCCGGAAAGCGTGCCGGACTTCGAGACAATCGACCGTGTTTTGATGGTGGCGTGCGGCACGGCGTTCTACGCGTGCCAAACGGCGAAGTATTGGCTCGAACAACTCGCTGGCATTCCTGTCGAGGTCGATATCGCGTCGGAATTCCGCTATCGGAAACCGCCGATTGGACCAAACACGCTTTCGATTTTCGTCAGCCAGTCTGGTGAGACAGCCGACACGCTCGCCGCGCTCCGCCATGTCGCGACGCGGAGCCAAATCCTAAGCGTCGTGAACGTGCCCGAAAGCTCGATTGCCCGCGAGAGCGATATCGCCCTGCCCATCCATGCAGGCGCGGAAATCGGCGTCGCCTCGACGAAAGCCTTCACCTGCCAGCTATTGGTTCTGGCGATCCTCGCCCTGAAGGCCGCCCACGACCGGGGGCGGTTGGATGACGCCGCGTTGAAGGACCATATTTCGGCGCTTCGGTCTGTCCCCGGCCTTGTCTCCCAGGCACTTGCGACAAGCGACGAACTCGAAGCCACTGGAGAAAAGCTGGCGGAGGCGCAGGACATCCTATTCCTCGGGCGCGGCCAAATGTTTCCGTTGGCCATGGAAGGCGCGCTGAAACTCAAGGAGATCAGCTATATCCACGCCGAGGGCTACGCGAGTGGCGAACTGAAGCACGGCCCCATTGCGCTGATCGATCGCAATGTGCCGGTGATCGTCATGGCCCCAAAGGACGCGCTTTTCGACAAGACGGTCTCCAACATGCAGGAAGTAATGGCGCGCGGCGGGCGGATCGTTCTGATCACCGACCGGAAAGGCGCTGCGTCGGCCGGTGACGGCGCCTGGAGGGTGATCGAGATGCCACAAACGCCAGATCTTGTCGCACCGCTCATCTACGCGGTGCCGGCACAATTGCTGGCCTATTACACCGCGGTTGCCAAAGGAACGGATGTCGATCAGCCACGGAATCTGGCGAAGTCGGTCACGGTCGAGTAACGGCGGTCAAAGAAGTGCCGCCGTTCATCCCCGGTTCATCTATGCACGGATAGGTTGACCTCGGTGGGGGTCATTCCCTTCCATAGGCCTGCAACGCATTTCGCGCGGTAGGCCGACCTTTCAACTGGGGCTGGCGGGGTGGCCACTATCCATCCCGTCAGCAACAAGTGAAGTCACGCGTTGGTGCAGGTCACAATCTTCCGCGTGTAGCGACAATCGAACATGCGACCGCCAACCTGAGCTTTGTACTCGGTTCCAATTACAGTCTGCCTGAAGCTGCCGACGCGAACATTTCGCGGGCTCGTCGAGAAGTACTTGGCAGTCTCAGCCTGGATGTTGGCCGGCGTTGCATTGGAATTCACGGCATCGGTCGTCTGAGCACAGGCCGAAAGAGATACAATGGCGGACACGATCAGAAGTTTGCGCATGGGTAGCGCTCCTGTATTCACGCCCCACCTGGACGCAGCAAAGTCACAGAAGCGTGCCGATTTTGAGGCCCAAAGACGGCGATCAGCCGCCCGTATGGCTCATATGCCGCGACACCTGACCATCCGCGCGCTGACGCGAATAATCGAAATCGTGCCCTTTGGGTTTCCTGGCAATCGCAGCGCGGATCGCGTCCTCGAGCATGTCATCGGCCTCCGACGCACGGAGCGGCGTCCGCAAATCCGCGTTGTCCTCCTGCCCGAGGCACATGAACAATTCACCGGTGCAAGTCAGCCGGACCCGATTGCAGCTCTCGCAGAAATTATGGGTGAGCGGCGTGATGAAGCCGACCTGCTGCCCAGTTTCTTCCAGCCGCACATAACGCGCCGGACCTCCCGTGCGGTGATCGAGATCCGTCATGCTATACTGCTCGCTCAGCTGCCCGCGAAGGTCCTTGAGGCTCCAGTACTGGCCCACCCGATCCTCGCCACCGAGATCGCCCATGGGCATGACTTCGATGAAAGTCAGGTCCATATCGCGTTCGGCGCACCACTCGGTCAGCGAGAACAGTTCGTCTTCGTTGAAGCCCTTGAGTGCGACCGTGTTGATCTTGATTCGCAAGCCCGCCTTCTGCGCCGCGTCGATTCCCTTCAGCACTTGCGGCAGGCGACCCCAGCGCGTCACACGCGCGAACTTCTCCTCGTCCAGCGTATCGAGAGACACATTGATCCGCCTGACACCCGCGGCCACCAGATCATCCGCGAAGCGCGCCAGTTGCGACCCGTTCGTCGTCAGGGTCAATTCCTTGAGCGCGCCGCTGTCCAGATGCCGGGTCATCGAGCGGAAAAACGTCATGATATCGCGCCGCACCAGCGGCTCGCCGCCCGTGATGCGAAGCTTCTCGACGCCCATTCGGATGAAGGCCGAACACATGCGGTCGAGCTCTTCCAGCGTCAGAAGCTCCTTCTTCGGCAGGAAGGTCATGTTCTCCGCCATGCAATAGACACAGCGAAAATCGCAACGATCAGTGACAGAAACTCGCAAGTAGCTGATCGGTCGGGCGAACGGATCTATGAGCGGCGGCATGGTCATGGCCGGAAGAGAGTAGAATGTGCCGCATCCCGCCGCAAGCCTCATGGCCCGTTGCCGTGATCGGACAAGGCGTCTAGTTATGGGCCATGCGTATCGCGATCCTTGCCCTACTCCTGACCACAGCCTGCACGCCGCTGGTCCTGAGGCCGCAGCCCGATCGAGCGGCTCCACCGTCCATAGACGACGCGACGGGGCTGGAATTGCCGGATGAAGACGCTCGCACGGTCGAAGAGTTCGACACCACCAGCGAAGAACAACGGGAAGAAGCCGCCTCAGTCAGTGCGGGCGGCAACGTGCTTGGCACGACCGTCGCGTCGCTTGGAGACGCCGGGCAGCCGGGCTTCTGGCTTGAAACGCCGCTTGTGGACTCGCCGGCCACCGGCCGGGTCCGCAATCCGGAGACGGGTCGCACCGTGCAGGTCGACCTCCGCCCGATCCAGGGAGGGTCGAGCCGCATTTCGCTTGCGGCCCTCCGCCTGCTCGAAGCCCCGCTGACCGAACTCGTCACCCTCGAGGTCTTCCGCAACTGATGCGACAGCCGGAATTCGTGCTCGTCCGCCCGCAAATGGGCGAAAACATCGGCGCGGCCGCGCGCGCAATGTGGAATTTCGGGCTGGACGCCATGTCCATCGTCTCCCCCCGCGACGGCTGGCCGAACCAGAAAGCGGTCGCGATGGCAAGCGGCGCGGGTCGCCTGCTTGATCAGGCCAGGCTCTCGGATACCACGGCAGAAGCCCTGTGCGACACGCATTTCGTCTACGCAACCACCGCCCGGTCGCGCGACCTGACGAAGGACGTGTTCTCTCCCGAGGCTGCGATGCAGGACGCGGCAAGGCGTATTGCAGATGGCGAACGTGTCGCTGTCCTCTTCGGTCCCGAGCGGGCGGGGCTGGAAAACGACGATATCGCACGGGCCAACGCGATCATTTCGGTTCCCGTGAATCCGGACTTCCCGTCTCTGAATCTTGCACAGTGCGTGCTGCTGACGGCATACGAATGGCGACGCGCGACGACGGATGTGAAGACAGTCGAAACCGCGCTCGCCGGGACTGAATTCGCAACCGGCATCGAAATCGACAAACTCGCCGAACACTACGAAGACAGGCTGGAGACCGCCGGTTTCTTCTTTCCGCCCGAAAAGGCGGAAGGCATGAAAACCGTCCTCCGCAATCTCTGGTCACGCATGCCGCTCACGCGCGCCGATGTGCAGATGCTGCACGGCATTCTGCGACAGATGGTCCGCTGGAAAGAACGCGGCGAGTGACTGGACGCCTTGCGGTCCCACGCTTAAATGGACGCCAAGCGAAGGACGAGGCGCAATGAGCGGCAAACGCAGCATTTTCGAAGAAGTGGACGACGAACAAACCACGCGCGGCACGCCCACCACCGGTGTCATCGACAAGGCAGCGCGCCGCGGCGCACGGGGCGCGATCCGGGTCTGGCTGGTGATCCTCTTCGCGCTTGTTGTCATCATGATTGCCGTCGGCGGATTGACCCGTCTGACGGACAGCGGGCTTTCGATCACCGAGTGGGCGCCTGTCACGGGAGCGATCCCGCCGCTTTCGGAGGCGGAATGGGCCTCCGAGTTCGAAAAGTACAAGCAGATACCCGAGTATCAGCTTCAAAACCGGGGCATGACGTTGGAAGAGTTCAAGGTCATCTACTGGTGGGAATGGGGTCATCGGCAACTTGGCCGTTTCATCGGGCTGGTTTGGGCGGTCGGTTTCCTCGGATTTCTTATGCTCCGGAAAATCCCGACCGGTTGGACGGGTCGCTTGTTGCTTCCGGGCGTTCTCGGGGGCATTCAAGGCGCGATCGGCTGGTGGATGGTCTCCTCCGGTTTGACCGGCACCATGCTCGACGTCGCATCCTACCGGCTCGCGACGCATCTGGGCCTCGCCTTCGTGATCCTCGGCCTCCTCGCGTGGTACATCTTCAAACTCGGCCGCAGCGAAGCCGATCTCCTTCAGGCGCGCCGCAACCGGGACAGGAAGCTGTTCTCCATGGGCACCGGCCTCATGCATTTCGCTTTCCTGCAAATCCTGCTCGGCGCCCTCGTCGCCGGGATCGATGCCGGGCGCAGCTTCAACGACTGGCCATTGATGGGCGGCTACTGGCTGCCGCCCGAGCCTCTGTCGCTTTCTCCCATCTGGCGCAACTTTTTCGAAGACGCTGGTCTCGTCCAATTCATGCACAGGACCGCAGGCTATCTTCTTTTCATTTTCGCGATCGTTGTCTGGCTCAGGACACGTCGGTCTGCCAACGAACGCACCAAAACCGCTTTCACCGCCGTGATGGCCATGATGCTGCTCCAGATGGTGCTTGGTATCGCGACCGTCCTTTACGTCGCGCCCTGGCATCTCGCGATCCTGCATCAGTTCGGTGCGGTCCTTCTCTTTACGCTGATCCTGCGGGCGCGCTTCCTTGCGCAGTACCCGATTGCACAATCCGTACGAGGCTGAGCGATGACCGCCTACGAAGAGCTGATGGCGTTCCAGCGCGAAACCGAAGCGCTCGGCCAGATCATGGGCCGTCTTGGCTGGGATCAGGAAACGGTCATGCCCGCGGGTGCCGCAGAACAGCGCGCGGAGGAAATGGCCGCGCTCGACAGCGTCCTCCATCGCCGCCGCACCGACCCGCGCATCGGCGAGTGGCTGGAGGCCGCGGAAGCCCCCGACGCCGTCGCCGAGCGTCAGATCCAGGAGATCCGCCGCCGTTTCCAACGCACGCAACGCGTGCCCGAAGCGCTGTCGGCCGCCCTCGCCCGCACCACATCCCTTGCCCACCGGGTCTGGGCGGAAGCCCGCGCGACCAATGACTTCGCCCTGTTTGCCCCGAAGCTGATCGAAGTCCTCGACCTTTCCCGGGAAAAGGCGGCTGCGCTGGCCGACGGCGGCAACCTCTACGACGCGCTCGCCGACGATTACGAACCCGGGATTACCGAGGTGGAACTGGAAGCGATGTTCAGCGCGCTTCGCCCCCGTCTCGTCGCCTTGCGGGAGCGCATCATGGGGTCGGATCGGTCCGTACCAGGTCTCTCCGCGACTTTCTCGGAGGAAGGGCAGCTGACTTTGTCCGCCGAGCTGGCGCGCGCTTTCGGCTACAAACTGGAGAACGGCCGGATCGACAAGGCCGTGCACCCCTTCTCGTCCGGGTCGGGCCTCGACGTGCGGATCACCACGCGGACCATGCCTGAGGACCCGTTCAATTGCTTCTACTCGACCATCCACGAAGTCGGGCATGGCTGCTATGAGCAGAACATCGACAGTGCCTATCTCCTCACCCCGCTGGGGCGCGGCGTTTCGATGGGTGTTCACGAAAGCCAGAGCCGGCTTTACGAGAACCAGCTTGGCCGTAGCCGCGCCTTCACCGGCTGGCTCTACGCCCGGATGAGGGAGACTTTCGGTGATTTCGCGATCGCGGACGCCGACACGTTCTACGCGGTCGCCAACCGATGCGCGCCAGGGTTCATCCGGACCGAGGCGGACGAAGTGCACTACAATCTCCACATCGCCCTGCGCTTCGATCTGGAGCGCGACCTGATCGCGGGCCGGCTCGACGTGCCAGACCTGCCGGAAGCCTGGAACACGCGTTTCGAGAAGGACTTCGGCCTGAAAGTGGACACGCCCGCCGATGGGGTTCTGCAGGACGTCCATTGGTCCGAAGCGCTTTTCGGATATTTCCCAACCTACACCCTCGGCAATGTCTACGCCGGATGCCTGCACGCGGCACTGAGGCGTGATGTGCCGGAACTCGACGCCCGCTTGGACAAAGGGGAGACCGGGCCCGCCGTGGAGTGGCTTAGGCACAAGGTGCAGCAATTCGGCGGGCTTTACGAACCCAAAGACCTGATCGAAAAGGCGACAGGCGCCCCGCCCTCCGAAGGGCCCCTACTGGATTATCTTGATGCCAAATTCGGCGATATCTATGGGGTTTGACTTCAGGTCGGCTTGATCTCTGCGAACCTTGCAAGGTCCTTCAGCCCGGCTGCGATCAGGTCCCGAAGCGCGCCTTCATCGACGGCATCGAGGCTCTTGACATACCAGCAACTTTTTCCTCGTTTGTGAGGACCCAGGCGCGATGCGATTTCGGGGAACTCAGAATAGCCCGGCATGATATGTAAGGCGATGTCCCGGCTCCGCATGTTGAACCCTGTCGCGAACCAGTCGCCTTCCCTCCCGCTATCGTACTTGTAGTGGTACTCGCCGTATCCGATCATCTTTCCCCAGAGCCGTGGCTTCCACCCCGTGACATCGCGAAAGATGTCGTCCAGCCGGCGCGCTTCCGTAAGCTTGTCATCTGTCAGAATTGCGAGTGGATCGGACATTGCAGCGCTCCTTTCCTTACGACAAGGATAGCGCCATGACCGACGAACCGCAGCCCCTTCTGTCCATCCCGCAACTCCACGAATTTCTCGGTCGGGAATTCCCGCAGGTTCAGGGTGATTTCGAGGTGTTGGAGATTGGCCCGATGCGGCTGACCCTTGCTCTGTCGCCCGATCATCGCCACCTAAGACCGGGTGGGACCGTTTCCGGTCCGACACTGTTCTCCATGGCAGATTGCGCAGTCTACCTCGCTATCCTAGCTCACGTCGGGGAGGAGGCGCTCGCCGTCACGACGAACGCCTCGATCGACTTCATGCGGAAACCCGAATCGGGGAGAGGATTGCGTGCCGACGCCACTCTTCTGAAACTCGGGCGCGGACTGGCCGTCGGGGATGTGGCTATTCGAAGCGAAGGTTCCGCGTCAGTCGTCGCTAGGGCAACGCTGACCTATTCCAGACCGCGTTCCTGAACTGTCAGGCCGCGCGCGGCTGACAGGGAATCTGACGTGCCGCCATGCGCTGTCTCCGGAATTCACGCAGCGACTTCAGCGCAGCAAGCTGCAACGCGCGATCAATCTCTTCGGCTTTCTTCTGGGATGCGTCGGGGTTGGACATTGCCATTTCACACACTCACTTTTTACTCACAACGTGTCCAAACAATTCTTGCTCGAACTTCACCAAATTTTGGCCACACCAATGTGGCAAGACTGAGGCATTTTCGCAAAGACCACGTGCAGATCGCCTAGGCCAACTTGGGAACCGGGACGATAACCCCATCAGATCAAGAGCCTTTTCCCCGGACCTTGCGGGCAGTATAGCCTTACCCGAAGACAGGAAGGGACACGGAAATGGACGGCACCGAACGCCCGCAGATCTATTTGGCGACGCCGCCCGATTTCGAGCTTTCCAGCTTTCCGACCCGCCTTGCGGCAGTTCTCGACGATCATGAGATCGCCTGTCTGCGGCTCGCCCTGGCCAGTCAGAACGAAGACCGCCTGTCGCGCGCCGCGGACGCCGTCCGTGAAATCGCCCACGTGCGCGATATCGCAGTGGTGATCGATACCCATGTCACACTGGCCGAACGGCTTGGCCTGGATGGCGTGCATTTGCTGGACGGGGCGCGCAATGTCCGAAACGCACGCAAGGCTCTCGGGCAGGATGCGATCGTCGGCGCCTTTTGCGGAACGTCCCGGCACGACGGCATAAATGCGGGCGAAGCGGGCGCCGACTATATCTCATTCGGTCCGGCAGGCACGACGAGCCTTGGCGACGGTGTCCGGGCAGAACGTGACCTTTTCGCCTGGTGGTCGGAGATGATCGAGGTGCCGGTCGTTGCCGAAGGCCATTTGACGCCCGAGACCATTGCTGAGCTTGCGGATGTCACGGACTTCTTCGCCGTGGGCGAGGAGATCTGGCGCGAAGAAGACGCCTCCACCGCCCTCGGTCGGCTTCTCGCCCCCCTCGGCTAGCCTTGGTCCGTGTGCCCGTGCGGATGCGCGGCGCGGACCGCCGCCTCCGCAGTCCTCGCAATTTCCTTCCGGTCCTTGTGGGCGTTGACGCAGAGCGGCGTATGCCACGTGACCGTGACACACCCGCTTTTCGAAGCCGCTAACAAATGCAAGAGATGAGGGCCAAATTCCATATCCCCCCACCAGCCATAGAACCGCGGGTCGTAACCTTCGGGTGCCTGATAGGAGACGGTCACGGGTTGAATGAGAGCCGTTTCTCGAAGGCGTTCGGAGAAGACCGAGGCGAAGAGCGTCGGTTTGAACGGTAGCACACGCTGCCCGTCCGTGGATGTGCCTTCCGGGAAGAACAGCAATCGGTGACCGGCAAGAATTCGATCCTCCAGCATTGCGGCCTGCCGCCCGGCTTCGCGCGCGTCGCGCCGAACGAAGACGGTGCCGGTCAAACGCGCAAGCAACCCGATCCCGGGCCAGTCTGCGACCTCCACCTTCGACACGAAATAAAGCGGCGCCCCGGCATTCAGAGCGAAAATATCCAGCCACGAACTGTGGTTTGCGACGAGAATTCCTTCCGCCTGCATCGGCTTTCCTTCGATGCGACGGCAAAGTCCCAGACAGGCTAGAGAAATTCGGCATACCCAGACCGTTATCCACCCTGTCCATGGTCGCGCGTTGCCCCGAATTGGAGCTTCCAGCGGCCGAAGCAGGACGGTTGCAACCACGCCAGTCAACAAGACGGCAAAAAGCAAAGGCCCACGCCACGCCACCCGAACCAGACCTCCAAAAGTGATGGGAGGATAATTCGGCATCTCATCGGAGTGCCAAGTCGCGCTCATATCAGGCGACCGTTCGTGTACCGGGCACGTGCGCTCTCGTTCATGC